>Ga0209489_101206_pt1 | contig 52734 bp, 21 predicted proteins | sample SiratrowhiteBW_FD_187527 | JGI IMG/M metagenome (GOLD analysis project Ga0209489, IMG submission 187527) | Root nodule microbial communities of legume samples collected from California, USA - Siratro white BW (SPAdes) (version 2) | ecosystem: Host-associated > Plants > Roots > Nodule | place...
ACTTTTTTTTTTTTTTTTTATCCATTTTGTTATATGATTACACGGCAAAGTTGACCATTCATTTGAAGGATTCATATTATAATTTTCTTTCTGTGAGCGGACAACTAATCCAAGTAGACTTTGATTGATCGAGTGATTCATAATTGACGAACTAAGAACTAAAGGTTCTTGAATTCAATATTACCTCCTCCTATGGTTTTGACTCTCTCATGGTTGAACGTTGAAAACTTTCTTTTTATTCAATTTGAAACTCAACCAAACACCCACCATATTGTAAGTTACAAGAACAAAGTTTATGAGTTGAATGAGACTGCAGTTCTCATGTGAATTTCCTATCCCTTATTTTTGCTAAATCATTTTCCATCCAAAGATTAAACACAGTTTGTATTGGAAAATTATAATTATATTATATAGGTGAATAATAGTAAGTTAATAAGAATAAGAGAGAGAAAGGGGTAGCGGAGGGAAGAGAAACACGTGGGAGTTTTTATGCGAATCCTATTAGTATATATGTGATAGTGATTGCGACGATGTGTGAGGCAATGATAATTTGGAATCGTATTTGATGGGAGGAATGGTAGGTAACAACATTTTCTTTACCAACAAAATGGTGCTGTCGCAGTCACCTTTCTTCCCATTTCAATACATATGCACGTCTCCACAAAATCTAAATTTGCATTAACAACATAAAGCACGAGCTATTCAAAACTACGTGTGGTTTCTCAAATTTAACCTCAAAACTAAGAACCACCCCAAACAATGCCTTAGGCTTTGGTTATGTACAGTTGGCATGCAAACCAACTCATCCGTTTAAACTTGGACCTCTATCATACAAAACTTGTCTATATAATCTGTATTTTAAACCAATTTCAATTTGTATAATTTACTCAATTTATTAAATAATATTCAGTCAATATAAGTAAAAAATATTAAATTTTAGGTTGGATTGTATTTGATGATGCAGGTTATAGATAGCATGCGAAGTCTAAGAGTAAAACCCATTTAATGTGGTTTTTGGAGACCAAATATAAAATATATACATTAAAAACTTACAAAAAGATTCAAACCGGTGGTATGCGGATTTTTGTCAAAATACCTAGCTTTTAAGTATATAATCAAAATTAAATTCATAAATTATAATTTAATTATCAAGATAGAAAAGTAAATATATGTATGTCTAACCTTTACATTGGTGTGTGTTTTAAAGAATAATTGAAGTTGCATATCCTAATTTATAAGATGCCCCTATCTTAGGTGGGTAAGATTGTCAAAAAAATGTCTCAACTTCTGGTCACCACGAGTTTGGTCTGAGTTAGAGTTTAAAAAAAAAAATTTAATTTCGCAATGGATCAAAATTTAAGTCTAAAAGAAAAAGAACTATTACTTTTGAATGACCAAATGAAGTAAACTTTGTTGTTTTGGGTAGAATATGTGTTTATATTGCAGGATTGTGTACTTGAAAACATATGGCAAAGTTGGAACATGATTTATATGTTGATTTGGAAGAAAAAGAAAGAAACATAGAGAATCTCCGTTATACATATGAACTTATTTAGTTTCATTCAAAATGATCATTAGCTTCTAATTATTGTAAAATGTAATTAGATTTTGATGGATGAAATTCGAAGGAAAGAATTTAGAGAAAAGGTGAAGTAAAATTTTCTTCAAAAAGAGAAGTTAATTATTAAAATATGAGTATTTACTAGTTTGATCAATATTTTTGGCAATTCTATCTATATAAAATCGTAGTAACCCAAATATCATATCATGATTGGATTATAACTTAATTCACTTCTCTTCTTCATGAAATAATTGATGTAATTAAACAATCTCACCTTCAACAATTGCTAATTGAAAATTGATCTGATATTATATGTTCTTAAATAGAAACAATTTTATTCTCACTATAAGCTATAATTTTTTGCATAATGGTAAATATTTGATTGAGTAATTGGTATAAGAGTTTGAGTTATGTAGACCCACTTAAAGTCTTTCTTCAATATTAAAGGCTTCTGGTTGATTTTGGAAATTTGTTCATATTAGAGCCTTTCAATCTTATCTTCTATTTTAATGAGCTCCTGGACAGGAAAGGTCTAGATTGGTTAAATAATATCTTGAGCTGGTCAAGGTCAAACACTAGGACTTGCCTAGTTATGAGATTGGGTCTGAGTTAACATCTGTCAATTTTTTATGATTGAGAAATATGATTACTTGACAATTTTCTCCTTTTTTTTATTGTTGATGATTTATTGATATGTTGGATAGTTTAACTTTTTATAGAAAGAATGTCTATAAACTTTTTAATTAAGTACTTATCATTAAGTCAAAAACTATAAACTATATATAATGATAAATAAATTCTAAGCAATTGTCAATTTAGGAATTGAAATTATGACATGAATTTCGATAACAATTGTTGGATCAAGTGTTTAAAACTAAATAAAAACTATAATCATAATCGAGACATTTTTTTCTATTTTAGAACTAACAACTCAAATATTATAATTTAATTATAATTTGATTGACTCAACCTTCGTCACCACTAGAAATAGTTGATATAGCTTATAATAATTTAATATAACATATATTTATTTAATTATGATCAACACTTTATGTTTAACATAACATTTCTCGTATAATTATTTTTCGTTATTAAGGTTTCAGTTGTGAAATTTCCGTTTTATTATTACTTTTCTTTTTCAATATTCAACCATATCTCATTAAAATAAAAAACAAACTTTAATAAATTTAAATTTCACTTTTACATTATTTAAATGACAATAAAATTATTCAAATACAAAAAAAAATGTTCAATATAAAATTAAAAACAACTGAACATAAGGAAATAATATTATAAACGTAATTATTTTAAATTTAAATTATATAATACAATTTTTTATTAATAGTATTTTGACTCGTGTTTAAAATTCTGAAATTCTTTCTTTAACTTAAGTTTACTAGATATACAAATTTAAAATGTATCTATTTGTTATAGATTACAATTTGATTTTTGAATTATTTGTAGATAGACATTTCTTTATAATTAAAAGAAGTAGATATATGCAATTTATCTTTTACCATTTCTTTTTCACACAAAAACATTTTTTTTATTCTACCACTAGCATATAGCACATTCTATATAAAAGATACAACCATTTTTTCTCAGGTTCAAAGATTAATGAAGCACGTTTATAAGAACAGACAATAATACACGCATGCATATATATAAACTTCCACTATAAAAAACTTAAAGAAATTATCCAACACAACTAAAAACTCACAAAAAAATGTAAAAGACTTTTATTATCATATATTCATACATAAAAGAAAATGCTACATTATACTTAAATATAAAAATGAAAAATAAACTATTTACATAATTATCATTATTTTGTAATCATAATACTTTTTAGTTATCGGTAAAAATAATAATTATTTTTAATTTATAAATAAAATATTAAAAATAATCTAAAAATACAATCTCAGGTAACATCCTAAAAAAAACTATCCATTATACTGTAAATCCAATAAAGAGTCTGTACAAAATGTAATATATCACAAAATACAACTTAAACACACAATAAATGAACATATACATACAAATGTTTATAAAAGAAGAGACAACATAAAGTCTTTATTGTCCTATAGATGCTACTTCGACACCTGTTCTTGTATATGCTTATACTGTACAATCATAACACATCATCACACAAACAACATATACAAGGGTACATTATTAAAATAAATTTCTAACATAAGATAACATATATAAAAAGAAACGATTTTATTAAAAATCCATAAACAATATCCAATACAAACATATAACAACCATATAGACCCACAAATAGATATATACATTTAACAGATGTAATATTAATTGACACTTTCGAAAGACTCATATTAAGTATGTCATATAGACTAACAATTGTTTTAATACACAAGACTTAAATTTATAAGCGAACCTAAGAAAATGGATTAAGGTAAGTTCATTACAACTCAAGTCGTGTATACATATGTCACGGTATGCAAGAATTTCCAAGGTAAGTTCAATACAACCCAAGCTGATAGAACACGCCCTAGCCATCTTAGTCAAAGAATAAAGAGGATAAAGAGTTAGATGATGGATCAAGAGCTTTCTAGAAAATGGGGTCCATCTAAGTTTGTTTGGGCCTCCAACCATCTGTCCGGGCCCGAATCCAATCCTGAAGAGATCACTTTGGAGAACATGGAGCATCAAGTAAAGATTCTCTAAGTGTATAAATTGTTTAGAATAGTTTAGAATAATTTGGGTCTTGTATTTGGGCCAAGTATAATAGATTTGGGCCTTGTATTTTGGGCCATGTAATTTAAGTTCCTGGACTTTGAAGCCCATAAAAATATTGGACGTCTACTTAGAGCAATTTAGGCACCAAGTCACTCAAGACACATGAGAGCATGTGCCACATGGAAGCTATAATGTCTAAGGAGTTGCCACATGGAAACCTCTCATTTGAGAGGATTGAAGATTTCGAAGCAAGCTACTTCCTTACCACATGTCATCATGTGAGTGGGGAGTATTTAGAAGTTTGCTCCACAAGCTACCTCCTTACCACATGTCATCACCTATGTTGAGAGTATTTTGAAGCTTGCTCCACAAGCTACTCTTGCCACATGTCATCACTGAGTAGAGAGTTTTTGTGAAACTTCTTATACAAGCTAGGACGTCCAAGACTCTATAAATATAAGTGTTCACCACATGTAAAATTAACTTGGAATTAGTAATGAAATGCTACCAATTTTTTGCCATTCTACTTATTCCTAAGTTCTCCCTAGGTTAGTCTTCTTCTAGACTTAGCCTAGATTATTTCCTAGTGAGTTGGCCTAACCTATCACTCTCATAAATTCCTAATTACATATCAATCCATTGAACTTATTTAAGTTCCAAAAGTGCTTCCGCTCATCCAAAGAAGAAATCACAAAGATGACAACTAGTAGAAAAGCATTTTCTATCATAAGTTGTGCATTCACATATGTCACTATCTAAGATCTTATCTATGTGACCTAGATATCAGTGAAACAATGGATCTATGTTATAAAGTAAACTTAATACACATAGTAAACAATATTTCACATATCATCCTAGATATGTGACAACAAATTCATACAAATTCCATCAATCTCAATAAACATTGTCATATAATAACTTATTTAAATTAAAACACAAAATGAATATTTTACATTTAAAATAAGAATTCATATGCAATCCAATCCATTGAAGAGACAAAAAGAAAAGAAAATAATGAAAGAAAAGGATTTTTTTAGCTTCAGCTAGAATCAGGTCACTTGAGCGAAAATTTGGCAGAGAGGCTAATTTTTAGTATTGTTTTTGCTTGAATGAAAATTTCATCGCTTGAGCGAAAACATGGTTGAAAGTAAGGTTGAGATATAGGGCTATTTTGACTTGAGCGAGAACTAACTCGCTTGACAAAAAATATCACAAAATCAATCTCATATAGCAGAACAATACTTATTTTCAAAGTTTCATCCAAATCAATTTAACAATTACAACTCTCAAATGTAATAATCTAACACAAATTGAGATACACAAAAAAGATACAAATATAATCTCAAACTCAAACATTAGAAAACATGCTCAACATACAATCCTGTATAAAACTCAATATATTGTGACCACGTTACATGCTCATCTAGAGCATCTAGCCTAAGGTTCTATAAAAAAACACGAATAACTTCCCTTACTTGCAATGCCCATCTTTAAAGCAAATTTCTAAATCCAAGCATTAAAACTAGTCAAAATTTAGGAACCTAGAGCAATGTATCCAAACATAATAAAATTTTAGTATATACTTAACCAAGTTGAGAGGATCATTCTTTCCAATTGATTCTACCAAAACTGATGACAAAAGTATAAGACAAAGAAGAGAACAAAAAAATATTTAGATTAAAGAAAATTTTATTCTATTTAAAAATTTGATTAATTAAAAATAATTCTTGGTTTATCGATTACTCTGAATTGTGATGATTAAATTCTGAAAGAAATAAAATATAAAAGCAAAAATTAAAAGAAAAGTTAGAGGAAGAGAAAACCTTACAATAAGTTTTAAAAGAAATGAGATATAAAAGAAAAACTAAAAGAAAAGTTAGAGGAAGAGAAAACCTTACAATAAGGAATTGATAACATTTCTAATATAAAACCTTACAATAAGTGAATTTTTCTCTTAAAATATTGTTAATCTCACTAATCACCACCCATGAAATTCTCAACTTCGAACTTAATTTTTTTTATATACCATTTGTCAAAAAATGTTAAAATAGTAAACGGATTCTCTCAAGAATTTCATACCTTTAAATATTTTTCCAAAGAGGATTTATTTTCTAAATTCTTTTAGAAAGAAATAATAAAAAAATTGATATTAAATTTTTCATTATTACTTTATATATAAATTAATTAATATTCAAATTTGTCTGATATAATTTATTTTTTTTAAATTATATATAAGTCGATTTTAATTTATAGAAAAATTAATTTTTGAAGAGTGTTTGTGAAGAAATTCATTCATAAAAACCTCTCTCTTACTTGGTTTGGCTAAAGCCAACTTTGGAAACAAAATTGAAAGAGTTAAGTGTGCAAAATAAACCCCACAAATAACCTTTCTACATTCTTTTAAGAGTTTAATATGGTTATATATAAGTTTAAATAAGTTATGTCTCAAATTATTAATTATATTTTTTAAATAATATATGAAAATTAACATAATTCAGAAAATATATAAATATATAAATTTTTAATTTTTTAATATATTAATTGTTTGGTCGTGGGGACAAGGTTTACATTTCTAAGGCGCTTTTGAAACTTACAAGTACTGGAATTAACTGAAGTGAAATTAAAATCTTCCCCTTAAAATAGAAGGAAATTGAACAAGTGCCATAAATTCGAATTTGATTATCTTTTCTATTATATATATATATATATATATATATATATATAAAATAGTAACTAATAGTAAAAGAAATAAATTAACATGTTATCTGTGTCAAATATTCATTGATTTATTCCATGAGTATTTTTATGTGTAAGTTTGATTACTTCTTTTAACATAATCTTCTCTTTTTATATGTTTTCTTCAATCTACCAAACTTCAAAAGGCTATCATAGTCACAACGTGAATCGCGTGTTTCTTTTTTCAACTAAAGTATATCATTTTAATTAATATTGTTTACACTAATCCCTGACTTAACGTTCAAACCAAAGAGTAGAGTGGGATGCAGAAAAAAATATTTTTAAAATAATTCCTGAGTTAAAAAAAAAAATTAATGCTAGCCATTTTATTAAAACATCTATTCAATCCCGTTGTTTTCTATTTTATTATCATTACAAATATTTTTTTACCCGAAAATATGGTTCGACATTCTTTAAAAAATAAAGCTTCAACATTATGAAATAAAGCTTCATCATTTTATATATAAACATAACATAAAAGTAAAGAAAACGGAACGTTTTTTATGCTATCATTTTGTCTGATGCTAATCACTAATTTTAATAATAATGACGATGTCTACACAGTTAATCATAATGGTAATTTCATTAGCATTATTTAAACTTTAGTGGATGTCTACACAGTTAATCATAATGGTAATTTCATTAGCAATATTTAAACTTTAGTGAATGATTTCTATCCCACCGCGATCAGAATAATTTCACCTCTCAATCTCGGTTTCTGCTCCGTATAATTAATAATTAATTATTGATATAATTCATGGTGGCAATAACATCATAGTACCTTTATACCCCTTTTCTCTTTTGTCAATTTCTATTCCTAACGTGCAAAATTGGAAAAAAAATTGGAAGAAAAAAAGCTAAATGATATTTCAACAAAAATAACACATTCACTTTCGTGCTTATTATAAATCTTAAAATTAAATTAAAACCTTTTCTTAATAAGAAAAATATCATGTACTGTTAAAAATAAAAAGTAAAGAAAGACTTGTAGATTTTTAAATCATTAACTGAGGAACAGTATTAAAAATATTATTTTGTATTTTTAATCCTGAAAATTGAGTCGAATTAAGTTTCAATCTCCTAATTAAAAAAATATTTTATAATATTTCTCACATTTTAAATAATATAATTTTATTGTCTGAAACTAGAAACCGTTTTAAAATATATGTTTATTATTTAAATGTTTTAATGAATAGAAACGTTTTCTTTTATATCTTAAAACTACAATATTTTTTTTTAATTCAAATGATTAAAACCGTTTTTTTGTTAATTTCAATATATATATATATATATATATATATATATATATATATATATATATATATATATATATAAACGCAAACTTGTTTTGAGAGAGACAAATCACTAAGCTTGATTATTAAATGTTTATTAATATATTTTTATAAAACGTACTTTATATTTAATATTTCAATAAAATATTATTATGAAAATTGTTTAAATAAAATATAGCAAAAAGTCATATTTATGCTATTAACATGATTAATTACCAGCTCAAATATGTAAGGGAAAACTGACAAACGCACCTTAATTTTTAGTATCTAAGTGGAAAGATAAGCAATATTGAAAAAAAAAAACGACTGGTAAATATGATAAATGATTTGGAAAAAAAATGATAGACATGAGATAACTAAAGTAATATATTGAATCTCATACCATATAATAAATTAAAACTAAAATTTCTACTGAAAAAGTGTTTACTAAAATATATATTAGAAAAAAAAGCAATAAATTAGTGAGCCTAGATATGTAATGTGGTCCAGAAATAATTTACTGGGGAGTTGGATCTGACTTTCAAATACTATTTATAATGCTAGAATGTATATATCACTATAGTAATATATATTTCCTGGGACAAAACCACTGTATTTGCTAGAATACATCAATTCTGCAGTTAATTTTTAATATTTCAACTTTTAGGTGATTGGATCCAAGGACGGAAATTTTGTATATAAGAAAAAGAGTGAAAAGCTCGTATATTAAAATATAAAATATTATTTAATTACAAAAATTAAAAAAAAAGAAATTCATTTCTTTTCTTTCGAAGGTGAGCTATGATTTGAGGGGGAGGGGTAGGGGGAAGGAGAGGAGAGCGTGAAGCTACAGTGAAGGTAATAAAATAATAATAAAAAAATATTAATAATAAAAATAAAATAATTAAAAAAGTAAAATATTAATTATATTAATATAAAAATAAAAAATAATAATAAAATCATAAATAATAATTATAATAATAAAATTAAAATTTAAATAATAATTATAATAAATTTATAAAAACATAATAATTTAATGTTTATTTTTATTTTTATTTTAAAATAATTGATAATATTATAATTTTATCAATTAAAAAATAATAATTTTTATTAATTTTATTTAACAAATTAATTATATTTAATTTTAAATTAATTTAAACTACAATTTTATTTATTAATAATTATTTTATCAATTAAATACTTCACAAACTTTTATAAACTTTCTACTTAAATTTTATTATCTTTTCTTTAATTTAAACTATTAAACTTTTTACACATTTTCATCTCAAATCATCTCAGGTTCAATTTCTCAAATTCACTCTCTAATTCAAAAAGACCCTAAATTTACTTACAAATTAAGGGTTTTGTACTTTCATTATTGAGTTTTGAGCATTTATTTTTGTTTTCTTTATTAGTTACACCGTTTCAATTTTTAGAACTTAATTTGAATGTGCATTTAAGATGTCTATATTTTTTAAGTATTTAATAACTTTTTCATTGACTTTTTTTAATAGTTTAGTTTCCTCTTTCTAAAGAAAGAACATTTAAGATGTCTATATTTTTTTTAAGTATTTAATAACTTTTTCATTGACTTTTTTTAATAGTTTAGTTTCTTCTTTCTTTAGAAATAGTATGTCCCTTCTTATTAAAAATAAATAATATTATAAATTTAGTTTTAATTATATTAATTTACATCTTAAAGGACTGTTTGTTTCAAAGAATTGAAACAATGAAACAAGAAAGCAAAGAAATCAGGTATTATTTTGAAAAACGATTTTAAAAAAAAAAGAAAAAAATTTTCTTTCAGCATAATTTGCGAAGAAAGTTTTACTTTTATAATTAAATAAATAAATAAATTAAATTATAATTAAATAAAATATAAAATAATATTTAATTATTTATTTTAAAATTATAAAATAATAATTAAAAATATATAATAATTAAATTTATAATAAAATAAGAATGTTACATAAAATAAATTTAATATTTTTTAATATATGTTTTATGTTAAATATTTAAATAAAAAAATAAATTTATAAATATTAATAAATTTAAAAAGTATTAATAATAAATTATAAAATAATAATAAAAATAAGATAATTTTAAAAATAATAATAATTACAATAATAAAAATAAAACAATTTTATAAAATAAAAATAATAATATTAACAATAATAACATTTTTTAACTTTAATTTTATTTGTAAATTATACCTAATCTCTTTTATCTATTAAAAAAATTATTTTATCATTTATATCTATCACATCATTTACAAAATTTTATAAACTTTCTTTTCATTTCTCACTATTTTTTCCTTAATCCAAAAACACAAACTTTCATCTCAAATCAACTCATTTCAAATTAACTCAAATCCACTCCTTAATCCAAACAAACCCTGAATTCTTTCTTTAAAAATAATATGTCCCTTCTTATTAAAAACAAATAATACTATAAATTTAGTATTTCTCGGTTTCTTGTAGCTTTCATTATATTAATTTACACCACTGAATATATAATATGATATAAGACAAATATATATATATATATATATATATATATATATATATATTATAACATTGAAATATCAAATAATAATTACTTGAACCTATATTAATAATTACATGATCCTAGGAGATATGAAGTTCAAAAAGTATGCGTGTCTATGAAGATAGATATATCATTCACACTTAAATAACTTGGCATACAAATAAGATTAAGTTTAAACTTGTATCTTTCAACAATCACAACACAATTAAAATATAATCAAAATGCAATCACTATGGTAGATTTTGGTATCGATATTGACCAAGTACATTGTATGTATATTCCTTATACATAATACTTTCAATATTAAACATGCAATAAAACATAAACCTTATACCAAATTGTATATAGGACTTGAGACTATAAGATTTGAGTATGATATTTTCTTATTAACTTTTTTATTGTTATTGGAAGAACCATCTATTTGAACTCTTTTATTGGCCTTCAACTTCTCTATCACCTTAGTTTTTTTCAGCTAAAATGTCAAACTCTAATATATAAAAGAATCACAATCTCATTTATCTCTTTCTCAAGTCATTTTCAAACATATTGCATATTCGAGCCATAAATATAATTTCGATTACAGAATTTGACAAAGTGTTTAACTTTACTAGAATACTTTAATATAGAAAGATTATCCTAAATCAATTACTGTGTAGACTTCGGTTTCTTAACACCCAAAATGCTACAAAGAAAATATTTCTCCAATAATTTATCTCTAAGTATGTTCCATAATAGAAGATAATCTTTAACATATAACATTTATTTCATCCTCATCTATTAGAACTTAATATCATTTGTCGTGTATACAAAATATAATAATTTTTTCTCCTCCAAATATTGGTACGAAAGATATTGCCTATATCTCTTATCCATGCTAATTTGATTTTTCAAATAATAAAAATTGTTATTTTATTATAATTGTATAATCCATGCTAATATAATTGATTTAAGAGCTATTTTTACAATATTTGACTGAATAGTACCACCATAATTAGACTGTTTTATTTTCCAAACTTTTCTTACTATTATAACAATATATTATAAAAATTCATTACTTTATTTTATAATATCCAAATCTCATACAATAATTAATTATGTTCATTTTTTTAAAAAAAGTAGGTACGTAATGATGAAAAATGACCTTCAATCTTGATTTATTCTTTTGCAAGAAAATGTTGATCAAAATTTAGATTAAACATTCATTTAAGAAAAACATGGTCGGAACAAGTATGATCTTTACTTTCTTTTTCATTATTAACAAATGTTTATTACTTCAGAGTTTTTAGTTTATAAAATTTAATGATTTATTTTATAATAGAAAGAAGAAGTAGATGTAGATATTGCTTTCTGAAGAGTCATAAGTTGGGGGTAATATGAAGGTATTTACAATATTCAGACATTGATTGTTTTTATTTACCGATTTTATATTTGTTAAACTTGTGTCTAGTTTGCTTATTCTTAATCTGTTATTTTTGACAACGATAAATAAATTGGTGAAGTAATTGTAAATAAGACTACACAAAATCACGTAATCTAAGATAGATATTTCATGCCCTTCAAAATGATTTTTAACTTAGATATGAACTACAACAATATCAAAGTTTGTTGATGAGAAAAATCTCAAATTTTGTGTTAATCTCAAACTTAGATCTTCATCTAATACTAATAGCAAAAACTTTAAGCAAGTTAAAAGGAGTAAAATATATTAATAGTTTTTCTTTTCTTTTAATGAATATATTTTATTATCTCTAAAGAGTTAGTTAAAATATATTTAATGTAAAAATATGTTAATATAGCAATAACATTAATTATCATAAATTTGTAGGATTTTGTATTCTTTAAAAGTCTTTTAGGATTTGAATTATGATGACATTTTAAATATGAAATAAACATTAACTATTATTTCAATCCTCTATTGTAGTTGTTTCAGTTTATGAGGTAAAAATAAGAAGATAAAGTTTGTGAGTATATATGTATACTTTTTTTTTCTATATAGTTTGTTTGATTTGAAAAGGATACTTAAGCATTAAGTGTTTGATGATGATATTTGAAGGTGTTGATACTGAAAATGTTTTAACTCTTATAGTTTTCACACAAAGTATTTATAAGGTTTTTAGTTTAACATACAACCTATATCAAAATATTAATAAATTAAAATATTGTTAGGGCTTTAGAAGAGGAAAATTGATTATCAATTTAGTTAACCAATTAAAATAAAAAGAAGATTTATGTATTTTCAATGTTTTTAGAAATTAATCTATTAAAATCTTGCATAATCAATTAAATTTTTTTTATCTGAAATAAAAGCTGATTAACACTATACCATAATCTATTAAAATAATAAGTATTGTAACTATTTTGCAAATTTCAACAAGAATAATCGATTATCAACTTGTGAAACAATTGATTAAATACGTTTAGAAATAAATAGAGCATTCGTCTCACTCTTTTATAGTACTAATATCATTGTGAAAAGTGAATTATTTTGAAATTGTTTTAGTTATTTTCAATTGTCAATAGTGCTTCAAAGCTTAAGAATGAAAAATGTTGTGTTATGTTGAATCAACCTTGTGTTTCTACTGTGAATTCTAATACATTTTTCTAGTGCTCAAATCCCTTCATCATTTCTTCTTTGTAGTACCCATTCTAATAGATTTTTTAGCAGTCTTAGAAGCACCATTCATCGATTTTCCAAGTTTTCTAGAAGTTTGAACACACCCTTCCAACCCATTAAAATCACTAGGAAACCCTTACTCCTTCCAATTGGACTAATATTTAGAAACCAACTTACACTCATTCTCAAACTTAAAAGAAAGAGCCTGAGTAAACTGTACCCCTCCAGCATCCAACTGCAAGCCCTAGGGCATGAACTAACATAGTTAAGTACAAACTAGAATGGTTAAAACGAAACCATTGGACTTCCAAAATAGCAGTCATCGTGGCATCAAGCTTAACCGCAACAGAACTATAATCATAGACAGTCTAGAACCATCTAGACGATCTAAGAGCCATAAGAAAGTCTCATGACATGAGAATCTATGAGTTTTGATGATAAGAAATATTATAAGACGTGTTAAAGACATAGCAAAGCTCTCTTGCATACAGAAATCAAAGGTTAAATGATAAGCAATCTACAACTTCAATTTGCTAGACGATCATGTAATAATAATGAAAACACTTTAGGCTGAGTTCAATAGGGGGTGAATTGAACTTTGTAAAATTTTGGATTTAAAAACAGTTTGAAAACGTTTAGCAAGGCTGGAAAAGATTTTAAGCAAAATGAAGATTTTCAAGAATCTCAAAATCAATGACTTAAGGTGCAACAAGAAAAATAAATCGATTCAAACACAGATAAATTGATTTATTTTTCAGGCAGAAACAAGAATTAAGGTCCACACCAAGCAACTCAAAGCATACAACAGATACACAAACACAACTATTAAAAAATCAACTAGGACATGATAATATGTAGTTTGATTGAATTGAAACAATTTAATACAATCAAATTGAAAGATCACAACAACACCACACAAATCAAATCCTTATAAGTGGGCAAATATAATTGCAATGTACCAAGCCAAGAAGTCACTTCTTGCACAAACTATCAACACTCAAAATAGAAATTAAATCACCCAAATTTATAAACAATCAGTGCAGAGTATGATCAAGGTAATATGATTGACAATAAGATACACAAAGGATTTGAAAGATAATAACCAAGAATCAAAAACCAAATTAGTGCAGAACAACAAAACTCCAAAAACAGATGAAACAAATCTCAATATCACAACTGGACAGATTTAAATGATGCAGTGAAAAACAAATTACAAGCATATTAAAAGATCAACTGCAACAACAAAGATAAGAAAGGTATCCAAATGTTGTAAAGAGAAGCAAGGAGGACAAGAACAATTTTGCAGAAAGATTGATTAAACCAGCACCAATTTAAGCCACCTCAAATCAAATTACAGAGCCAATTGAACGCGTTATGAAAACAGAGAAGAACAAAACACACAACAGTAATGATTGACAGGCTATAACATGAAAAACTATGGAAACTCTCAAGATTATAAACACAAAATTGTTAAGGAACGAATCAATGTATAGAAAGTAGTAGTGGGCAACGCAAGAAAACCAATCAAGAATGTAAGAGAAGGATCAAGAGAGAAGAACTCAAGCAATTTATACTGGTTCACCTTTCCTCCAGAGCTATATCCAGTCTTCATTGCCACACCAGCAAAGAAAATTTCACTATAACATTCAATTGTACACTTACAATAAATCACATAGTTCTCACACCTTGCAAGAACCAAGAACACCACTGAATTAAAGAACTACCACCCTACAACCCCAATTAATTCAGCAAAACACAAGGTTAAACCCTATAGCCCACACCTTACATAATTATTTCAAAATTATACAAGATTATAATGAAAGAACACAGATCTTGAAACAAACAACTTCAAGAGAAAGGTTAAAGGAAACCTCCTGATTGGGGTAACATAAAAGGCCTGCACAAGCTTCAAGATTCTCAATGGCACAACTCAAGGGTTAAGACTCAATCTTCAAGAACAAACCCTTCAATCATCTTGAAAATCAAAATGTTCAAGATTGCTCAGAATGTTTTTCACAATTGATGTTCTGGTGCTTCTCTATTCTCGAACTATGAAAACCCAATAGTTTTTAAACCCTCAAAACCAAACTGTTTTTATAAAAGACTGTTAAAACAGTTTGCTGCAGAATGCGAATAAACCGATTTCACAAAAGGGAAAATCAATTCATGTTTTTTGTAGAATGTTGAAAATCAAAACTTGGTTTTCCTATATCGCTTTGTTATGCTATGTTACTTGTTTTAAAGCATGTTTTAATGCGTGTCATTGAGATTCTCCTTAGCAGTGTACAGGTTTTCATTTAGCTCCAATCACACTCACAAAGCCTAGGACAACACATTCAATTCTAATTGCTTGTTTTGGCTTCTTGCACTTGCTTGGCTTCATCAAATACTTAGTCTTGTTAGAGTACTAACAAATAAAGCACTAGACGATCTCTTGATGATCAATGTATTAAACGTTTACAAAGACTAGACGACACCATTAGGAAACACATATAAGACGATCTAGTCAAGATGGTCTAACTGGATTAAATAGTAGAAGAGCAAAATGAAAAGGTCTTAACAAATAGAGAAAAGATCTCAACATTCAACATCATAGAGAATGATAAATAATAAGACTATTTAGAAGGAATGATGATTCTGTACATAGCAGACGGTCTAGTCTTTATCTTCATGTCAGACGATAATTTCTTCATACTCACGATATACAATCTATCATGACAGGGAGTTTCTAAGCTCAGTGCTTAAAGTCTACAATTGATTTTATATGAATTTGAAACTCATTTTGATGTTATTAATTCATATAAATCAAATTTTAAATCAAAACATGTTGATTAACCTAATATGGAAAGTTTTTGTTTTCTAAACGAATAACAAAATATATTTTAATAATGAACGGATCTTGAAAATATGATTTGATGTATTGGATTTTATTTATAGGTTTGATTACCTTAAACATTTAAAAATTATACAAACTTAGAAATATTTTAAAAAACATATTAATAGTGGAATTTCTGGAATAGAATGTTTTTATAATTACGAAATTCAAAAGATTATGAGATATACATGCATTTAAATGATGATTGATTCTGATTGACTTAAGTGTTTTAATGCAAATTCTTATTGTTAATCATGTTCGAATTTCTTTTAGAAATGTTTACACCTCTTGGAACTTGTAGAAAGATACAAAGCAAATGTCTTCTATTAGAGCGCCCAACAGGCAAACAATGAAGGCACAGTGTGAGATTTACGAGAGTGAGATCAAAGTATAATCAACTCTAAATATTCAAATATTTACAATTATGGAAGATTTTCAAAGTGTACCATTAACAAATAAATTCTTAAGACAAGAAGAAATGATTATATTAAATGTTGTCATATCAAGCGTCTAATAGATGATTAAATAAGCTACAGTGCGAGATATGGGTAGGAGATTATTAAGAGCAAATTGAAGCTTCAGAAATCAAAGAATCAAATATAGAAAGAATTTAAATATATAAGCAACAACTACACACCCAAGACGTAAAAATCATCCAGATAAAAAGTTTTCATATAAAGCATCTAATACGAAGAAGATAATGAACAATATAAGTTTATGGAAAGTTAAAGTACAAATGTGTCAAAGCTTCAATGTTCAATTTCCTACAAATAAGGAAATAAATTCAAAGTTTCAAATATGTGATTAAGACACAAATTATGTCAAAGATGAAGTTGCCTTATATAACATCTAATGGTAGAAAAGATGAAGTGGAACGAGATTCATGCAGATTATGATTAATGTATTAGGTCTCAAATGTTGAAGTTTAGTATTTCAATGAAAAGTTTTCAAATAGTTTAACAATCAAGAATATATATTGAAGATGCAAAATATTCATCATTGCAGAAGTTATGATTTCAAGCTCTAATGGATATAACTTCAATGATCATCACTCTAAAGGCTATATAAAGACCTTGAAGATGAAAAATATACATAAAACGATATACAAAAAAGAAATCAAGAGAAATACAAGTTTGTGTGTGTGTGAAAATGACATTTGTGCATTGTACAAATTATATCTACTACTTTATAGCTTCTAGTTAGTTGGGTTGTGTGGAAACCATTGTAAATTCTTTACTTTGTGAAGTATACCCAGTGAGCTTACATTGTTTTCTCTTTTGAGAGTGTTTTTCTCATTGTCTATGAGGTCTTAATCTTAAGGGGAGATTAGGATTGGTTTTCCTAAAGAGGCATTCAAATTCATTCTTGAAGGGGTGTTAAAACTCGTGCTTGAAGAAGTATAAAATACTTATCCTGAAGAGGTGTTAAAACACATTTAATGAAAGCTCTTATGCGGGTTGCTTAAAGACAATGGACGTAGCCCTGATTATAGGGTGAACCATTATAAATTTGTGTCTATTTCTATCATCTCTATACTCTATTAGATGTTGCCTTTGATTTGTTTATATTTCACGAATTGAGTTTAAGCTCCATGCAACCCCCTCCTTTTAGAGCCAACTACACCTTCAAATCATCATAACCATCAGAGTCTGAGTTAGAAGTCTCCTCCTCCTACATGGTTGCCCACCTCTTAGAAACCAAACTCTACATACCAGCACCCTATAAGAAATTCTCTTCAAAAGAAACATGTTTATAACTATTATTATCTATCTTTGGAGCAACAACAACGGGAGCAACCAAGGGTGATTAGAATCCACAATATTCACATTTTTGTACTTATCCTGAGACAAGTTTTCATACAAAACAGTCAATTTATAAAGAATTTGAAGAGCCTAACCAGACTGGTGAGCCAAGTCATTCTTAAGAGAAACATGTTGTATTTGCTCAACATTCTAAACTAGAGAGGCCTATTGAAAATTATCAATAAGACTTGGCATTCATTCTAAACTATCTTGTTTCCAACAAGACTTGGCAACAATATCGCCTTCTAAAGAAGATGTTTTAGATTCATTACCATCAGCAATATTAACAATGTTAATCACCTTAGTATGCAGATTCACATTTTCCTCCATTGTTCCCAAGTTGAACTTAGGGACATAATGTTGTTTAGATTTCACTTGTTGATCAAATCTTATCACTTTGAGGGTGGTGTGTGCAAGCATATAACATATGACCAATCATTTTACGAAAAGAGCGAAAAGGCAAAAGTCGTTCATACTCCATGTTAGTCGCAAAAGCAAAGCCTGAATGCACCACTAAAAGTTGTTGTGATAAAGAAGAGAACATATCCACATCAATAAGCACCCGAACATAGAAGCCAGGTGTTTTCTTCGTAGTACAATCAACGCAAGAGGGGTACCGACCTTTCTTATTATAATAAAGATAGCACAAGGTTGTCAATACTCCAAAGGGAGGCCATGAACTTTGATCTAGCACTGTGTCTTAGTATGTTTTATAGTTGTAGGAACAAAGTCCTTAATCCAAGCAAAGACCTACAATAATCCTGGAGAGAGATTTCAAAATACCGTCTCATGTCTTCCAAAGAGATGAACGAAAACTCATAGAATCCCTTGCCAAGAAGAGTTGCCTTCCAAGAACCAAGGGATTTCTAAGCAAGGTCTAACTTATTACACACATCCAGGTACATTAAAGGTTTGTCTCCTTTGGCAAGTATGACCTACCATGCAAATGATTTTTACAATCTCCAAGCCCTGCCAAATATGTTTCTTTTGGGATCTGCATAGAGACAAGATCTCCTTTGAGGCAAGGAGAGACAACGATATCACAAGCATTATTCAAAGCCTGAACTAATGTCTTCTTATGCACAACAACTGCAAAAAAAGTTTTTCCAATTTGCTTTATATCTTGATCATTAAGGCATCCTAGGGGATTAGGAACCCTATGAATTGCACCCCCATTTTGCGGAAAAACTACTACAAAAAACCTAATGCATCAACAACATGACTATAAGGAACCACGTGGAATAGCCCTCTACAATGGAACCACTAGAAGAGCAAATCAAGAGAAGAAATTGTAGTCCACCATAAAAAAAATACAATAAAAACAAATGTGATTATCTAAAGAAGATCGTTACATTCTCACCAGGACAATTACGAATAAGAAAAGACTTACCGTTAAAAACTCTAATTTTCTTTTAGAGAATTACGTTGCTATAGTTGCATCACTTTTTCAAATTGAAACAATTTTAGGAAACTTTAAAAGTAAATCTTTTTGGAAATTATTTTAAAACCAGTTCACTTCTCTTTAATTTAACTGAACCACTTCTTCTTTTTCTAGATAGTTTATTTCATGCACAAAATAATATCATCAGTATTTGAATATTAGACTATTTTGTTAAGAGATACAAACTATTACAACTTGTGTTGCTAATCGTATCTACAAATTCATATTTCATTTCCTAGATTGTTTTTTAATCCAAGATTGTTTATATTTAGTTTCACAACTCTTAATGTCCAAGATTAAAATTTCTTAGAGTTGTTATTTACGAATTTGTTCGTAAAAATGTTATAGCGATTAACATGACATTGATTTGTATGTATTGGTAAAGCATTCCTTTATTTATGTGTATCTATGTCCGTATATATGAAACTAAAAACTAAAACAATGACTTCAAACTGTTAATTATTTTAAGAATTGATTTTTCTAATTTTTATATAGTTAAATATTTTATTAATTTTCTCTCTCGGTCTCTCTCTCTCTCTCTCACACACATATATATATATATATATATATATATATATATATATATATATATATATATATATTTATATATTTTTTTATTTATTTATTTATTTGGAAAGAAAATTTCTCAAAGATAATCCTTTTATTTTATCTACTTTTTTCAAAAACTTTTAATTTAGTTTATTTAAACATATTTTAGGTTGCACGAGTTTAAGTTAAGTTTGTTCTTTAAATTTAAAAAATTAATCTGTATTTTTATTTAAAAATGTTTGTTTCAAGATTTATATCCAAATATGTATACCTAACAGTGTCTAAATAAATAATTAAAAAAATAATATGTAATTGAGTGTTTCGTGTAAAAATAAGCTTGAATAAGTTATTATGGTAATCGTTAGTGATATAAGCAAAAAAATTAAAATTTAAAATTGGTCTTTATTTTTGTAATTTGAAACAAATGGTTTGAATATCTCTATTAAAATACTTATACCAGAATGTTGTCAATTTTTCTAAAAATAATACTGAATTAAGTATTTGATGCTACCAAATCTAAAATTGAATAAGATATTATCATAATAGTTAGTCATATAAGTAAGAATTTTAACAATATTTGAAAAAAAAAAACTATAAAATATTATTTTTAAATTAGAGAAACTAAAAGGATTAATTTTAAATTGGAAGAAAAAGGTAATTTTACTCCACATTTAGGAGATTATAGGCATATTTAAATATTTATGTTTTACAAAACATTATAACGTCTAAAGAGAAAAAAACTAACGAAAAATTATATAAAATATTTACAAAAGTAAAATTACCTTTTTAATAAATAAGATGTTAAATCCACATAATTATAATAAACAAAACATTGAAATAACTTGACATATATATCTTGGCCATTTTTTTTTTTTCAGTGATACTTATAATAACACGGATTTAACATAAATTATCTCGTGCTTCTAAACTTCTTCATTTTTAATTTTTTAATCTTTTAATTAAGTCATATAAGTTTTATATATATACACACACAATACCTGCACACACTGAAGCTTCACAGTTTCAACGCAAAGCAGGTTCTGCACCAAACTCAAAGGGCACATGGACGCATGAGAGAGGAGTTGTTATATATTTTATGTTGTTATAATACTTTATTGCATTAGAAAAATAATAAATATATTTCTAAAACTAAATTTGGCTAAAATATATATTATTTGTTTTCCTTATGTATATAATAATTCTCATTTTGTTCTTTTATGTTTTAAACTTTCAATTTAGTTTTTTATGTTTATAATATTACCTAATTTAGTTTTATTTTTCCGCAACCTTAAAATTGATAACATGAAAATGTGATGTGATTTTAGTGTGTCCTGTAAAGACGTTTGACTACTTGACATATTTGCGAAATAATATCATTTTCACCTTTAATTTGTATTTTTTTTTTTCAAATCAAGAATGTTGATCGTGCAAGATAACTCCAAATAGTAATGAAAAATGGAGAGAATAGCATTTGAAAAATAAATATCGACGAAGAATTCCTCCACTTAAGAATCGAGAGAAATAAAAGATTGTTTGTATTGCTGAGAAAAAAAAATTGTTTGTGTTATTTTAAAAAGCTGACAACTATGTTATGCATTCAACTTTTGTTTGTTTACATTGTGACGTGGGTTCTTTGTACTTAGGTGGAGCATTTGATGGTAATGGAAACAAGTTTAATGTTTATTCATCAACATGAGCTATTTTATAATTTTTCTTTTGAAGGTTAATTCATAACAAGTAATATGTTGAAGAGAATGTGAGGATGATGAAAGTATATGGTAGATATTTGGCCATATTTTGAAGTGTCGAATATATTGAGAGAAATTAGTTATCATAATACTTCAATAACATGTTGTGAGGAAATTGTATAATTACATTATTTATATCTAAAGAATGTAATTGAAGAACATCTTAGATAAAAGTTGGTAGATAAGCCGACGAAGAATAATAAGTGAAAATCTTTAACAAAACAATCTTATAAAAAAATAATAACATTATTAACAAGTTGATGATCCTCAACCTCTTTATGTTTTTAAAAAGATTCCAATATAGTTCTTCTTAATTTTAAATAGTTTCAACTTGATATTTTATGTTTTTAGAATATTCTAATTTGATTATGCAAAATTAACTCTTTGAATTATTATTATTATTATTATTATTATTATTATTATTATTATTATTATAATATAACTCAAGATATCCACATTTGTAAATAATTTCAAAACTTACAAGAACGTATCAACATCCTTAAAGCTTCTTCTCTAATGATCTGTTTTACTAGTCCATAAAATAATATTTATTCCACATTACCAAATAGGAATCTTTTAAGGCCGCCTTACTGATAAATAATGTTTATAAATTAGGCATTTTCAAGGAGTTAGTTTCATACATTTCCATATTTTGGCTTCAGTTGACATTTCAAACCTTAATACTTAATTTGAGAATAATTTCCCATTTTACATAAACAAAGTCCACAAACAACCTCTTCTATAAAAAAAAAAATAAGAAAATGTCAATTAAAATTTACATTCATTATGTTAACTTAAAACTTTAATGGAGAATTCAAAGTGTTGTAACATCCATGATATTTGATGGAAAAAAAATTTAATTAGGTGATGTTCCAAATAAAAAGGACTAAGAATGATAATTTTAAAGCATAAAGAATCAAAACAAGGATGAACAAAGCACTAAGGATAAAACAATATTTTAAGTGTTAAATCTTGTCAATTATGTTATTCATTATTTTTAGTTCAATTAATTAATATTTTGTGTAACATTTTATTTATAATTTTGGTAACACCGTGGAGAACATAGACAAAATATTTTAAAATAAATGTAGTTTAACATTAATTTGTTTCTCTTATTGTTGGTGTTCATAATCTCTGTCATTTTTTTTAAACTCTCACATTAACATAATTTATGTATAAGATTAAAAAATCCTCAAAGACTCACCATCATTTTTCTTTGTCTTTTAGTGTATGATATTTCTAGTAATTTTATTTAATTTATTAAACGAGACAAACTAAGTTATTATTGTTTTGTATAATTGAATTATGTTGAATATTATTTTTTTTTATAATTGTAAGAAGATTAATTTTTTTTAAATGTAAATGATTATTACATTTAACAATTGTCTATGTATAAAAAAAAATCTATCTTCAATTAAAAATGTGTACTGGAAAAAAGGTATGCGATGATGAGTTTGATCTTAGGCAAAATTGTGTTGTGTGGATGCACATATTTTGTAATAATTATTATAGTGAAGATGCTAACTGTGAAGATCCTCTCCACACAAACATAAGAAAAATTTAGAAGTTAAAAAAAGGTTATGTGAGCTACTTACTTAAGGAAAACATATACAATATGACAAGACTTGATAGAAGAATCAATATAAAGATGTTTGGAATCCAGTTGATAAGAGGATGAAATGTCTTAAATAATAACATTATGATTACATGCACATCAAGTACTATATTAGAACTCACACCTAACAAACACAAGAGATACATATCAAAAGATGCAAATCTACTCCTCATCCATCAAAAGTAAATTTAAGTCAAATGTCTCAAACAAATTAATTATTACTAAATATGTTTCTATGTCATAAATGAATAAATTATTCAAATTGCATGTCAATCACAAATTGAGACATCATAACAAAAAGACATTTAAGACAACATGAGTTTACATAACTACAAAAATTTACATGAAATACATTATGAGTTAAAATAATTAAGAAATTTATGATTTTCTTCATAAAGAGAAATAACATGCCCAACTTACTAAAAGGTTGTGAAGGTCATCTAGATGATACACATGTTTGATAAGATAAACAATGTCACATTCATATTGACTTAGCAGTGTTTCTCAAGTATATGTGTGTATGTTGTTACATTGTAATTCCTCCCTATAAACATGTAATAATGGAGTATGATGACACTATATAGATTGATTTTAATAACAATGATTGTTAATCATAAATGTTTGTATGTATGTTGCTAACACAAACACGAGTAAGTTATTTGACTAGTACATTGACCTTATTCTCAATGTGTGAATATTGTCATAACTTAATTTCTTGTACCTTGATGTGAATCTAGAGGATAACATGTTCCAATACATAATTTGTATGAAAACATGTAAGATCATTTTTTCTAACATCATTGAATTATGACCGTGTTTATGTGCTTGTTATGACCAATATTTTAACATGAAGTTATCATTAAGCTTATCATGAACAAAATTTATCATTAAAGGTGTTACAAAAACTAATAAAGTTGACATTATACTTAATAAGGGTATGATGAGAATGACATCACAAGTAAGGTTAATAAAGGAACAACAAAATATATCACATGTTAAAACAAAAAATGATAGAAAATCTAAAATGATTTCTTAGTCTTTATTGTTGGAATAAATATCTTCATCTTCGCATTGCTCATGCTCATTTTGTTGTTGGTAGGATGGTTGTTATTCATGCTTATTTTCTTGTTAGTTGGGTGGTTGTTATTGCTCTTGCACTTGTTCAGATTGTTGTTGTTCAAATGCACTTCATGCATGAAGCGGAAGGAAAGGAAGGGCAACACTAGCTAATGATTTCAATTTCCGCTCATTGTCTGCCCAATAATTCCAAACTTGTTCTCTTAGCTGCATGCAAAATGTCTTGAAAATCATTAGAGAAAGTTGAACCTCCATGATGTGTGAGACTATCACCAAATTTAGGGTTATGGATAAGTTCTCGAACACCATAATTTTGACCTTTCTTCTTGCCACATGTAGCAAGAAGCCAACTTTCAATCCTTGTTATGCTTTCCTCTACAGGATATGTGGGGGATGATTCAGATTTTTTAGTACAAGATAAAACCTCGATCTAGCTTGAGAAAATTTACTGTGAAATTCTTCCTTTTATTCATAGATGAAAATCATCTTATATGTACAATACATATATAAAAATGCTGCCTTTAAATGTTTTGGGCTACTTATGAGCTACACTGATGTATTCAGAAACTACATTATTTTCATTAGTTATCATAAAACATTTGTGTAACCACCGACCATTTTACTGTTTATACATCCTAACTCTTGCAGTCAATTGATATTCTCCTTTCAAAACATGGGGCATGTGAGGCTTGATACAAGGTGAATTATAAGTTCATGAGATAATAAAAATAAAAGAAGAAGAGTGAAGATAAAGGAAAGTTGCCTTGAATAATAGCTAACAAGGAGGATGTTTGTGTAACATTATCTCTAGTGTAATCTCAACAACCAAATGTTCCAAAAGAATTAAGTGTTTTCCTTTTCATGTTTGCTACTTCTAAAGCTACCTTTTAAGATATTACTAGATGCTTTAATATGTTGTTGTGTCTACAAATTTATTAGACACATGTTCCCCATTATCCGAAAAACAACATTTCCCTTTATGTATACCAAATCCTAAAAGAAAATGAACAACAAAGTAATAAAATAAATAAATAAGGTGTGTTATAGGAGCATCAATTGTATCATAGTGGAGGCCAAGTGAGCAAAGTCACAATCATATCATAGCACTGGGGATGCTAAACTCTTAAGTAGAAAAAGTTGTATTATGACTAATAATTATACCTTTTGGCCTAATGGTTAACGCTCGATCCAACAAGGTGTGTATCTAGAGTAACAAGTCACACTTTTGTGACAGATACTACTTGTAATATTAAATAGAAATTACATATAATTGGTACAATAAGAATATCTAAATTTCCTAACACAAGAATATCTAGTGGACCAACCTATATAAATTCTACAACATTATGTCACATTTAAGCATTTGAGTTTTTGCTTCGAATGTACCCAATTTCTTCAATAATTATTGAACTAAAAATTTAATTATTCATGAGTAACTATCACAATATAAATCTACTAATTATTTTATAGTTAGCTTGTTGGATGCTTAATCAAGAGGGTAGAGATGACATAGGTCTAACTATACTTTTCTTTAACAACAGGTGTTTCATATTTCTTATAAGATAAGACTCGACTATGACTTACTTGCTTGATACAATATTCTTTTAGGTCTAACTTTTTATAACAATCTAACCTCTTGAAAGCTTATTCAAAAACCTTTTTATAGTTGGACCTTTTAAAAGATTGATAACAAATTATATTAACTATTTATATAAAAAAATTTACATATATTAAATTTTAAATATTTAGAGACTTAAAGTATACTAGTTCTCCTCTCTTTAAGTTTTTTTATGGGCAAATATTATATATTTATTGAATGAGAAAGTCCATACAAGTAGTGTATAGGCATTTTCAAAGATAGAAGAGACTGATACAAATGTGAAAATCAATCTTGCTTCCCTAAACATGTTGAAATGAACACAATACCATTTTTTGCATTAAACAACATCTAAAAAATGTGGTCTAAATTTAAAAAGTGTGGCATAAACTTAGAACATAGATTTCAAGCGTAGAGTATGTTGTTGTTGTCGTAGCTTATAGCAATTATTTTTTTTAAAGTCACATATTTTATAAAAGCATTTCCTTGTAATGTTACAATAGGCAATATTTTTGAGACAACTTTGAAGCTACGATTTTAGTCGTAATGTTTAAATAACACATTTAAGTCACCAAAAAATCATATTTATATACAAATCGAATCTATAGTAAGTACCATGAATATTATTTTTATTTATTTGTAATTTTGTTAGAATTATTAATAATCTTATGTAAGAGGAAATTGAACTCAAGTCATAAGTACTTATAGAACTTTTTGTATCTAGGGATGTTGTCTTCTATGAATATGTTTTTCTATATCAAAAGGGTTGAGGATACTAACAATGAAACTGGTAGTCCTAACATTCATGGTTAAAGTCCTTTTACTAAGATCAACTTGTTTTGAGTCTGTCATCATAAGTAATTTTTGCACCCTATAATAATGTTGAAAATAAATGTAATAATGACCATTAATCAGAAGATCAACCTGTTTTAAGTCAGCCATCACAAGTAATTGTTTTTTGCACCATGTGATAATGTTGATGATAATGACCATGAATCAGACGTTCAGGTTCCATAAGAAGTTTGTTCCCATAAAGACCAAAATCTTAATAAAAATTATGAAACAACACAGTCAATTCGAATGAGTACTAGAATGAAAAGACCACCTGAGTATCTAAAAGATTATTATTGTAATATCAATGTTTCCAATACATCTTCAAGAGTTGAATATCCTTTGCGTTTTTTTTTTGTCTTATAATAAATTATCACATTCTTATTTTTTGTTGTGTTTCTTTCTTCAAATGTTGAGTCAAACACGTATTTTGAAGTTGTGAAACATGACTGCTATAGAAAGTTTATAAAGTGTGAAATATCTACTTTGGAGTCAAATCAAACATGAGAGACTGCTCTTATGTCTAAGGAAAAAATCGATATAGGTTGGTAAGGGGTATTTAAAAATATAGTATAAGGTTGATGAGACTGTTGAAAGATATAAAGCAAGGTTAGTGGCAAAGGGATACACAGAAACAGAAGGCATTGACTACCTAGAAACTTTCTCTCAAGTACCAAAGATGACTACTATAAGTTTGCTTCTTTCTTTAGCTTTTATCTATAACTGGAAATTGAAACAGTTAGACATAAATAATGTCTTTTTACATGGAGATTTGAAAGAAGATGTATACATAATTGCTCCTTCTGGATTGACTTCTATTCAACCAGGATAAGTTTGTAAATTAAAAAAGGCTTATATGACCTTAAGCAAGCCAATAGAGAGTGGTTTTCTATATTATCATTCTTTTTTATTTTGTTACTCAATCTATGAATGATCATTCCTTATTCATTAATTCTTTTGATAATTTACAACATTGGTGGTATATGTGGATGATATAATCTTGGCAGAAAATGATAAACAAGAGATTTATTGAGTCAAACAAGCTTTGAATAAGACATTCAAGATCAAGGATCTTGAATATTTAAAATATTTTCTTAGTCTTGAAGTAGCAAGAAGTAAGAAAGGGATAATGATTAATTAAAGGAAATATGCACTGAAATTGTTAACAGATACAGTCGTTTAGCATGTAAACCTACAATCACTCATATTGATAATCTTGATAAATTGTCTTCTACTAGAAGCGTGTCTTTCACAGATGTTTAATCCTACAGAAAGTTGATTAGAAGACTTATATATCTCACTAATACTCGACCTGACATAACATTTTCTGTTTAACAACTTTCTCAATTTCTTGATAAACCTACAATTGCTCATTATAATACAACAATTACAATTGGGATTCTCAGATATATCTTATAAGCTCCAAGTTTTGGCTTATTTTTCTCCTCCATCACTTTTATCCATATAAAAGCCTTTTGTGATAGTGATTGTGGCACCTGCAGTGATTGAAGTCAACCAGTAAAAATCAAAGCAAGGAACAATATCAAAGAGTTCCTGTGAAGTTGAATATAGGACAATGAAAAATGTTACATGTGAAATTCAATGACTAGTTTATTTTATCCAAGATTTCAAAGTCTTTTTTGAGCAGTTATCTCTTTTATATTGTGTGATAATGACTCAACAACATACATTGCAGCAAATCTAGTGTTGTTTCATGAACGTACGAAACATATAGAAATATATTTACACATTTTTAGAGGAAAAAATTGAGGAAGGGTCTCATCCATCTGCTTGCCATTTTCACCACATAACAACTAGCTGACAGTTATACCAAAGTCTTGTCCTCAATATTTCAATAATATTTGTTCTAAGCTAAGTCTCATCAATATTTGCTACCCAACTTGTGAGGAGAGAGTAGGGCTTAAAGACATTGGTACGAGATTTATAGAAGGAAACTAATATCAATTATGTTATTTTGTCTTTATAACAGCATCAAATTGTCATCAATTCTATTATTTTGTTTTTATGACAGAATAAAAGGTGTTAAAAAATTCTCTTTATCAATACACTTATACATATTTTTCTTTTTTCTATTTGATAATAATATTACATACAATTAGTAAATACAATAAATTTACATATGAACCTTATCTTTTAAGAGAAATTGATTTTATAGAAATTATAATCTCATAAATAAATAAATGAAAGAACAAAATGAAACAATTATATACTGAAATGAGAACCTAAAAAAGATAAAAGAAAAAAATACATTTATTTCTTTATCTATGAAAAAATATCAATATTAATACAATCTATGATGTTGTTGTTTATTCGTTAACACAATAATATGACAAACGTTAAAAAATTAAATTATTATTCAATTAATAATAATTTCTTTCAAAAGAAATTTCATAAAAATGTTCACTATTTATCAATGAGATAATGTCATGTACATTATGAATTTCATTAGACAATATAAGCTTTATGTTAAGCCTTAATAAAACCTCAAAAAATATTATAAATTCACTAAGTTAAATTTTTCAAATGATTTGAATTTAATTTTCTCTTTTAACTATCTTCAATCATTAAATCAGATTTTATTAAAACAAGATAGTAAGTGAACAAATTTTAACTCTTTAAATTAATTATTCAAATTGACAGACCTTAATTGAAATTTCCAAATCATATTTTTTATTTAAATAATACAAAATAATTAATAAAATTAGCTAATAAAAAGGTATATATATTCTTAATCTTTCCTGTCAATGATATTTTTTTGTCTATCACATTAATTACAATGGTACAATATCAACATAATTCTTTCTTATAGTTTTTCTTTAGAAAATACCATAAAAAAGACAAAAATATAATCAGTTTCCAACTTATTATTTTTGCATCTCTAAGTATACTTTCAAATTATAACATCCTTTGTTTTCTTCAAATTTTTCTGTTAACGAAAAATTATAATAATTCTTTTGTTGACATTTTTTAATTTCATTTTACTATGTTAAACATTTATAATTTGTTTTTGTGTTATAAAAAATAAATCAATACAATGATAATTTCACAACACATATTACTGTATTAATGTATTAATGAAGCGACCCTATTTAACATAAGATATTATATTAACTTATTTAAAAAATTAAGTTTTTTATCGGTAATAAAAATAAATTAATAAAAAAATATTTGAAGTATTTCAAGTCTTATATAATTTTATTTAAGTACATATATGCACATATAATTTCTAGTACAATTGTTATAGTTAGATCTATGTCTAAAATTTCTTTATCACTTTTTATAAGAACTACAAATTATATATCTCATTCATTTACACTTGAAATATTAATACCCAATCAGAACACTATAACATTAAACAATGAAATGTTATCTGATTCTGCATTTAAGATAAATTTCAGCAGTATAGTAAACAAAAGACCATAAAGACATAACTATTTGCTTATGCTGTCTAGAATCTCATGTTATTTACAATTTATCTATATCTTTCATTATGCTTCTTTTACAACTTGGTTCTAAATCTTAATCAAAATCTAACCATAAAATATGTAAATTTAAAAAAAATTAAAAAAATTAAAAATAATTAAATGAAATTCAAATATCATCAAAATAAAATAAAAAACAGAAAAAAGAAAATAATCAAACAACCACTACCAAAGTTATTATTAACAAAACATTTATTTATAATATTAAAACTACATTTATCTTCATGACTAAACAAATTTTTTTTTATTTATAACATGTTTCCTATAATGGTCTTTGAATTCAATCTTATGTGATAATTAAATTAAGAAATATCATCACTCAAAATTTTATTATAATGAAGGGATAATCCAAAATATACCAATAAATACAGAAATAATTGTACACATAAATGCATCTACATATAAATGCATCTACATTATATATAAATATGGGTGTGAATATAGAAATTGTTTTATTCTATCATCTCCTGCTTTAATTTAATTTAATTTGTGGTTGACTTTTTTTTGTACAATCAATATATATAGATAATAAGTTAAGATAATTATATTTTATTTGATCAAACTGTAGATTATAATTAAAAAAATAATTACTTTATCTTATCTTATATTATAACTGCCAAACAAATTCTTAATGTAATTACTCACCATTTAACTTATCAAAATTACAATAACTTCTAATTCAAATTAAAATATTTTTCCTATATCAAATCTAAAAATTGTTTTTATACATCAAAAAAACGTCCCTTTTCAATGTAAACAAAAAAACATGATGGTATAGGTATAAAAAATGACAAGAAATTTTGTAACTTCTCTAAATTTCATCATCCTTAATACTTTTGTTAAAAGAGAGTGAGTTATTAATTAGATGGTCTTTAAAGTGTCAAATCCATGACATGCCTAGCTTTGTTGGATTTAGTTCCGGATGCATTTTATGATGTATTAGTAAAATTTATATGATATATGTGATATATATTATGTATGACATGTATGAATGGGCAGTTATGGAAATTAACGAAAATTTGGGTCCATTTTTCTTATTTGTTTGATAAGTTCATCATCATCAACATCATCAAAATTGGGACGTTCTTCTGAGGAAGGTCCAAAAAGTAGTGCAGCGAAAACGGACGATCCGAAGAATACCCTTTTCACCGCTTCCTACAATAATCATCATCTTCGTCTTCTTCACTGAAATAGTAAGATAAACCTCCTTTCTTTTCACAAATTTCTAGTTTCTTTTTCTCACATGTATAACAAAATAAATTAATAATTGTTCTCTTGTGGGGTTTTGGAGTAGTTGTACCAGACGATCTTCTCACTCTGATCTTATATCAATGGAATTTTTTTAGAGAGAACTTGGTATGTCTTATTGTTCAAAGGCTGTTTTTTTCTGGGTCAATTTTTGTTTTTTTTTTTTTCTCTTATTGATACAGATTCGCAGAATAATCTGATTGCATAGGAACACAAAAAAAAGACAACACCTTTTTATCCCTACACAAGTGATTATGGCCGTTCCTGAGAATGTTGGGGCCAAAATCGGTTCTTCCAGTCAAAATTTGGACAACAGTGTAGTGTCATCCGACTCAGGTGAGGTTGAGCAATCGAAACCCAGAAGCGGGTCCATCAACGGCGATCAGAAGCTGAACAACGGCGTGTTCAACCACCAAGATAGAGTTCCTAACACTATGTCAGTGCCCAATAGCAATTATAACTACAAGGCCCAAATGAGCCAGATGCACGCAAATGGGATGAATAATGATGGATATGTTATGGATGAGGAGAATGGGGGTGAGAGTTTCAAGCGTGATATGAGGGATTTGGAAGAGCTTTTGTCAAAGTTGAATCCCATGGCTGAGGAATTTGTGCCCCCTTCACTAACCAATTCTCCTGGCTACCTATCTGGACCTGGTGCAGGTGCGGGTACTGGGTTTGGTTACCCTAATAATTTTATACTGCTTAATGGTTTTGGCAATGCTAATGGTCAAACTAACAGAAGGGTATGAATGAACTGTCTTCATTTCCTTGGTTATTCATTCCTTGGTTATTCTATTGCTGATCTTCATTACAATGTTTTCACTCTTCTTACTTATGTGTTTCAGAGGAAGAACGGTTATAATCATGGGAAGCGAAGAGTGAACCATAAGATAGATATGGAGAAAAGAGAGGAGATGATTAAGAGGACTGTTTATGTGTCTGACATTGATCAACTGGTACAAAATTTAGGTTTAGTGTGGATTCTCTGGTTTTCGGTTCGATATAATGGCTGCCACGTGTTTTCACTAGAAGACTTATTGTGTTTTGTTGTAATGTAGGTCACTGAAGAGCAGTTGGCAGCACTGTTTCTTAACTGTAGCCAGGTAGAACCGGTTACTCTATGTTTTCAATTGGTGTTTTTCTTCTAAATAATTGTTGACCATGTTATTGATGGAATAAACTGGACTCCTGGCTATAGGTTGTTGATTGCCGTGTATGCGGAGATCCTAATTCTATTCTTCGGTTTGCCTTCATCGAGTTTACAGATGAAGGTAACATGACCCCCAAATGCAGGCAGTTCAGTAACTGTGACTATTATTGACATTTCACTATATTAACAGTGTTGTGCCTGCAGAAGGGGCAAGGGCTGCTTTGAGCCTGTCCGGAACCATGCTTGGATATTACCCTTTGCGAGTTCTGCCTTCAAAAACTGCTATTGCACCTGTTAACCCAACATTTTTGCCCAGGGTAATGTCTCTTTGTTGAGATGCCTATTCCATTTAGAAGACGATTGATTAGACTGGCTGATAATGCATCTATTTTGTCTGACATTCTTGTGCTGCTATATTTCTCAGTCTGAAGATGAAAGGGAGATGTGTTCAAGAACAATTTATTGCACGAATATTGACAAGAAGGTAGTTTAGGATCTGACCTTTTCTTACTTGCAATCTTGCTGGAGGAAATGCTTTGTGTTTTTTCACATCTGTTTTGCCACAATTATTACTCGATTCTTAAAATTTTCCCTTTTTGTTACCTCTGCAGCTTACTCAAGCTGATGTCAAACACTTCTTTGAATCTATTTGTGGAGAGGTTTGTAGCTTTTCATGGAACTAGGCTTGTAATGTTTATTGTTGGTTGGATTTTAAACATCATGTGATTATATGAGATATTTTCCAATGTATTTTGGTGTGTTCACCTGCTGGGTTCAATGTTTGAGTTTTTGTTATTGGTTAAATTTAATCATCTTGTAAAATGTTTTCCTTCATTTTGGTGTGTTATCCAGGTTCAACGGTTGAGGCTTCTTGGGGATTACCATCATTCAACTCGAATTGCTTTTGTTGAGTTCAGTCTGGTAATTACTCATTAACTCCCAATCTTGTATTTTTACCTAACTCAACTCTAGTTTACTTAGCTATTTATGTTTTGTATCCTTTTGTGAAGTTATAACCCTCATATTCAGTGCTGCTACTGGCTTTGCAGTGACATTTGCAATAATGTTGTCCCTTGCTCTTCCTTAAGCATCTTCAGTATGCTTTTGGTGGAGGTTTTTAACCTCTATGTCTTTAGTGTTTGATAACAAAAGACATGTTTAGCTCCATGTTTATAAGAAATACTTTTTGGAAACTAAAGGGAAGTCAATCTGTCAATATACAATAACATGCCCTTGTCTAACTACTTTTGTGATTCATGTGGGTGCACTCTTGTTAATAAATGTTTTTTAGTAATAGCTCCTCATTCCTGTCCAAAACTGTCTTTTCTCCGCAGAGAATTACCAAAAGACATAAACCTTGCTGACGACAGCTTTTATCGGAGTTTTTAAACCTTTCCATCTTAGGTTTTTGATAGAAAAGGGCATGCTTATTTCATTGTTTACAGGAATATTGTATGGAAATTAAAGGGAAACCAATCTGTCAATGTACAATGCCAAAGCCTTGTCTGACTACTGGGGTGATTCTAGTGACTGCGTTCTTGTCAATAAATGCGTTTGTAGTAATAAGTTCTCAGTACTTATTAAAAGTGTATTTCTTCTTTTAAGGAGAATAAGAGAAAAGAGAGGAGAGAAATAAATCTTGCTGACGAAAGCTTTTGCGGGAGTTTTTAACCTTCCTGTCTTTTAGGTGTTTGATAGCAAAGAACATTTTTATTTCCTTGTTTGTAGGAAATATTGTTTGGAAATTATAGCAAAGCCAATCTGTTAATATACAACAACTCATGGTTCCATGGGTGCACTCGTGTCTGTAATTGCTTGTAGCTCATTACTTAAACCATTTTTTTCCATGTAAGGAGAGTAATCAAAAGAGAAGATAGATTACGTACTAATTCTTTCTCCGTCTAAGGAGAATAATCAAACGAGAAGAGAGACATGAATATTGCTGATGTTAGCTATTACTGGAGTTTTAAAATCTTTCCCTCCTAGCTGTTCAATTGCAAAGGGCATACCTGTCCCATCCTAGGAAGGATCTTGGTTTTCACTACCTTGGTCGTACCTATTTGCTTGGCAATGATAGCTTCAAACGGCTTCAGGCTGTAAGTCCTCTTTGAAAATGTTCAAACTTACTTTTTTCCTCATCCATGCAGAGGAAGCCAGAGAAGGCATGCATGGTGCATTACTCACTGTTATGCAACCATGGACTGTGCGCTGGAATCATCACTATAATATTTACGGGCCTTAGTTCCTTGCATAGTAAATTAGTTGTTCGTCTCTGTAAATACCTATCTTGAGAAGCTTTTTGTTGTTGGAAAATCCACTCCTTTGATATTGCATGCATTGAACATAGCTACTGCTCTATAAGGTGTATTTAGAGCAACGAGAGTGGGGTTGGCAAATTGATGTGTATGGGTTCTAAGAGGCAGTTGATAGTCTTTGATGCGGTACTTTAGTATGCTTTTCTCCTTTAGAAGTCCAAATGAAATAATACAGTTTTTTATGCTAGATTACATTTTTCAATTTGCACTTATTGTGCACTAGTATGATGCTTCAATGATCTTGTGGTTAAGGGATACATATCTGTGGAAGCTTTTGCAACTGTAGCTGGTTAAGGATATTGCATGACAATATCTATTTGCTATAACAGTGAGGATAACTTTGGTCCATGAAAGGGTAGTGGTCTTTAGGCTTTGCTAATGTGATATTTAGGAATATGATGGTGACTACTAGTTCAACCCAAGTTGATTTGTCTTTCATTATAGTCCATGCATCTCCTTCTGTCAAACATCTGTGCAGTTGGTTTTGTTCTTAACTGGTGAGGTAAAGAACTTTACTCCCCTAGTAAAATAAAATGCCATAATGCAAGGCTTTTTTCATTTAAAGTTCTGTGTCTCTGAAATTTTAATCAATTTTTTTTTTCTTTTAAGAATGACATGTTATGCTTATAAGTATTAAAGTCCTGTTCGTTTTGCCTTTTGTCTTTTCTTTTTGGAGATCTGAAATATTTTATTTTGCCAAATTCTTTCAGGCTGAGAGTGCAATTGCTGCTCTAAGCTGTAGTGGGGTGATTCTTGGTTCATTGCCCATAAGGTTGGATTGATATATTTCTCTTTGATTTCTACTGTACTAAAAAGCTTTAGGAACTGTTTTAATGGCATTTGAAGCATTCTTATGTGTGGTGTGGTATGCAGGGTAAGTCCATCGAAGACACCAGTTCGATCGCGTGCTCCTCGTCCTTCCATGCACTGAATCAACTTTCCATGTTTCTGGGGTTGATAGCTGCTCTGAGATATATTTACATATATACATACATAGAAACAGATATGTTCTAAGGAACATGTGGCATTTAGTTGGTACTTTTGTCCTGGTGTCTTGCAGTATGGTTATCTTTGGTTCTTCCCCTTGGGATTATGGCTTCTTTCTTTAGCTTGTAGAGTCGGGTCGTACTTGGAGGATCTTGATGGCTTATTATGATGCATCATGATGTGATGTGTTGACCTTGCAAAGAGAGAATTTTATGGTCGGATGTTTGTGACATCTGGAATTTATTTCAAGAAACATGTTACAAAGCCTTCGTTAGTGATGAGGGTGTTTTATCATGGATATTTGTTTCATCGTTCTCGTATGCCATATGAACTGCTGCCTCATTTTCTTCTATTAGTCTTACCTGTAGTTTATCACCTACTTCTTGTCTTTACTTGTGTTTGTCATCTTCTGCTTCCCAAACTTATTCTTCTCCCACCAACCCTCCATTTTCGGCACCTTTTTATTGTTTTTTTAATGCTTCCCAGCCTCAGATATTGATGTTGGAGGAATGGTCCCGCGTTGGAGGACCAGCGCTATCAATCTTGATATATATATTTTTATTCTTCTACATTTTGAAAATCATAATATAAAACTCATTTCTTTAAATACCTAATAACTGTGTTCGAAATGGTAGGTTAGAAGATGTATTAGTATTTATTATATTTATATTCCCAAGAATTCCCAACATCGAAGACGCTCTTATCAAAGTATGAGTTATTCATAGATAATTTCGAATATTTGAATATGATTCAATTAAGATTTGAGAAACGTAAGATTCGGTTAGTCTGTTAAAATTAATATATAGTTAAGTAGTATCAAAGAAATATGTAACTATAATTGAAATATATTTTGTAATATATATTTTATAGTATTAGTATTGATATTTTATATGGTAGCAAAAGTGCTAGTTATTTATGAAGTTAAGTTATATTATTAAAGGAAAATATGTATAAAAATTATACTTTTAACCGACTTGGAATGAGCACCAGTATAATAGAAAGCTGTTTTTTCTTTAATATAACACAAATATGCTGTTAAAAAGCGTTGAATTTGAGTTTTTAAACAGGAACAGTAAAAATTCTTTTAACAATTAAAAGCTAACAATCACAAATTATTTTCAAGAGATTTAAATACCTTTTATGGTTTTGATAAATGAGATTCCACCCTATCTTCATTAGATAAAGCTTTATTACTTCTATATCTAGCTACCATCTACATCTCAATATCCAATCTATTCCAAATAAAACCCTCTAACATTTAAACGTAATTTTTTATTCCTTTGTCTTTTGATGATTTTCTTTTTGTTAAACCCTATTAAAAAAAAATTACATAACTCGGAAAGTTGATTAAAATAAATATCATAATGAAAAGTAAAATAATTTTAAAAAATATAAATTGAGCTCTTCTCTTAGTAATAGGAAAGGGCCATTTGTATGCATAACTTGAGAGGAGAGGAAGAGAGGTATAAAATATAAAATGGAATTGGAAAGAATATTTCTTGAATTCTACATTTGTTACGTTCCTCCCAACTGAATAAAAACAACACAGAAGGGATGGGAGATTGTGTATTTTCTGAGCCTCATCATTCTCTTTTCTTTTTTAATTTAGGGTTTAGGGTTATTTTCGTATAAATTAATTTTATCCAAAAAAAATAGTAAAATAATAGTATACTTATTCACTTAATTGTTTATTCTTTTTTTTTTAATAAATCCAACAAATTCAATTTCTGTCAATTTATCTAAAAAATAACTGAATATACCAACTTATATGTATTTTAAATATAATAGGCAAAATAGTTTAATATTCATATATATATATATATATAGAGAGAGAGAGAGAGAGAGAGAGAGAGAACTTACTTTATCGGAGTTAAGTTAATTGAATTAAATAATATTTTAATATAAAAAGAGAATACAGTGTAATATTTACATCTTTTAAAAGAGAAAATTTAAAATGAACAATAAATCTGGTTAATTAATTTCTTAAACCTTTTCTCTTACGAAATTAGAGTGTGGGAAAAATGAGAAGGAATAAAGAAAGGACAATTCTCTTGGTAAGTTTTTTTTACATGGATATGTCAAAATTATTTATTACTATTTTTCCACAAAAATATCCTTAATTAATCAAAACTATTTCTAATAAATAAATAATTAATGTGATAAATTTATTTATTAAATTTTTTTATTTGATATGAGAATAAATTTAGTAAAATATTTTTTAATCAATGTAGGAGAATGAATAATTTCTATAGAAAGCTTATGGCTCTCTTAGGTAAATTTATAAGATCCCTCCAAATGATTTGTTACTTTTTTTTACACCCTTTATTAGCGATAAATTTTCCTATTAAACAATAAATATGGAAAATTAATATCGAAATTTTTTATTTTTCGATAGAATGGGAAAAGTAGAATGAATAATGAAGACATACCATTATTATCTTTGATAATTTTTATACGATTTTTTCCTAAATAGTTTACCGAATTAAATTTTTAACAAAAATTGCTCCAATAGTCGATTAATAATAAGGGTGTATTCATTGACATTACGATTTAAAAAAGATTATGGTACTTAATGAAGGTTATCAACATATTTTTTTTAAAGGGCAATAAAATATTGTGATATTTAATTAAGATTTTAGGCATACTAAAAAGAATTATCTATATTCAAAATCATTTGTTTGATTGTTTTATTAACTAGATATTGTGTGACTTTTTATTTATATGCATGACTTCATTGTAATGCCTAAAAATAGAATTTATTATTTCTAATTATTTTATTATTTTTTAATAATCGATTAATTAAGTAGTGTCTCTATGAATTAATTTTGAAAATTTTGATTAAATTCAACTCAAATTTTGATATATAATTTGTTTTGTTTAAATGTATCCTTACTTTTAAGATAATCTTTTCACAATAATATTTTCTTTATAACGTGGGAAAATATGTTAAAACTTAAACTTGTTCGTATTCTTATATAATATATATTCTAAGAATTAAGTAATGATTTAAATATTCAAACGTAATATAGATCTCGAACTTGAATAAAATATATTTTTTTCATCATTAAAATAAATTATGGAAGTTTCCACCTATATAAATAATAAAAGAAAATCACATTTCTTAACAAAACAAGACGAAGAAATATTCTATAATTTTAATTCTTATATAGAACATGCATGTCTTCAAGTGTCATTATATGATTTTTCTTAGAATGTTATTGCCTTCTTGGTCAACTTCTTTAACTTCCTTCCTCTTTGTTTGTAATCTTCTAGATTTTTATTGATTTTTTCTCTTTATTTTGATTCTCATTTTTGTATGAATATACTTTAAATCAAGAAAAGTTACAACTAACACTTAGAATAATTACTTTCAAAGTGTTCTCAAAAGATCCTATTTCTATTGAATATTGACACTTATCACTTCTAATTTCTTCTAAATTTGAAACAACAAAAAATAGAGAAAATCAACAATAACAATTCATAAAGTCCACTTGCAATTGTTACGGATCATAATCTATTTAACTAATCTAAAACTCAATCCATTTAACCCATCTAACTTAGAGTTTTTAATTGTCATATCTATTTATCATTCATGTAATGTATAACTAAAAGATAAAACATAGTTGTTATTAAAAATAGGACAATTCTAGTAAAATTAAAAAGAACAAATTACAATAAACAAAACAAGATAAAAAAAAAAGCAAATAGAATAAGATGAAAAAAATAAACAATAAAGTTACTAAAGATATATAAAGTAATTAGACTTTCCAACAAGACCCAAGTTAGTAGACTCTCTTATCAAATTAGACTCTTTCAAAAGGTTAGACACTTTAAACATCTTAAACTCTCTTATTAGACTAGATCCTTCAAGCATATTAGACTCTTTCAACACACTAGATCCTCCCTTCATACTAACATATGAGACCCTTCCAGTAGACTAGACCCTTTTGAAAGACTAGACCCTTCTAGCAGATTTAACATTTTTGGTAGATTAGACCCTTTGGGTAAACTTAACGAGACTAGACCCTTTCAGTAGATTGGAACCTTTCAACATATTAGATCCTTCCAGCAGACTAAACCCTCTCAATAGTTTAGACACTTCCAACATACTAGAATCTTTCAATAAAAAAATTATATACTAAAATCTTAAAATTTTGCTTTCTCTACAAAACTCTGTTTTAAGTGATTATTGTATTTAAACCTAAGTTTTTCACACCTAAAAAGTTTTTTTTTTCTACCTAGAATTTTCAAATAAACATTGTAGCAATGGAATGTAAACCAAGTCATTTCTAAAATCTCAAAATATATATACTTAGTAAAAATTTAGAGTTTAGAGTAAACTCACCATCTAATATTAGACTTTAACAATTATATATTTAGACTAGAAAGACTTAAACATATTTTTTCTCTTTAATTTAGTGTTGACGAAGGATAGAAGATGATAAAAAAAAAAAAAAGATAAACAAGGTAAAAAAAAAAGGAGAAGTAACTAGGAGGTTTCCCATGTTAGCTCACTTTGATTGAAATTTGTAACAAAAAATTGGAAGAGTTTTATTTGTAAACACTCTTGGTAGATAAGAAAAAATCACAAAGTTATTTTCACTAATATTCTGACTTAGTGAAATCTGGATCACTTAGGTCTAAGTATCTTTGACTTGCTCAAGTGATTATATAATTTGATACTCTCGCTTAGCGAAATCTATGTTGCTTAATGAAGATATCATATGAGTCGCCCAAGTAAGTATATCATATGATATTCTCATTCAAGAGAAAGTAATTTTACTAAAGCAAAGGTATCATATGATATCTTAACTCAAGTGAAAATAGAGTAAAAGGACGAATATGAGTGGTTTTCCTTAATTATGTGATTATAAATGTGTTGTCTTATATGAAGTTAATTATATTGTGTATATATAATGTAAATGAGAATGACATGTTTATGAAAATATGTGAAATCGAGGTCACTAATCTGGAATGCTATGTGAGTCCTTATTGAACTTTTGTGTCTTGATTATTGAAACCTATGATAGAGATCCCTAACTTCGTTGATGGTTTAAATCATATAAATTAAGACATCAGATGGTGAGAAACTGAGTGTCTGTGTACTTTTTGAATGTTTATTGTTGACATTAGACAGTCCAAAGTTCCTTTAGAGGATCAAATCATTTGATAAAGTTTTGATAATAACAAAACTCAAGTATATATTTATATTTGATGACTTATATACATTGCGCAGTTAACATTATTATTATTAAAACAGGAGACACATGGTCTATAAAGATATAAGTTTTCTTACTATTTAGTTTTATTATGTGTTATTGATTTGATTTAAATTGATTTTATATCATATTATGCTTTAATTTTCAGATTTGTTCATAATGGAAATTATTCAAATTATTATGAAATATTTAAATGTGATTAATTGATATACTATACGTTCAAATTTGTTCATAATGAAAATTATTTAAATCATTGATGAGTATCCCAAATATAATTTTTCTATGTTTTTTAAATTATTTTCGATACAGAATTAATTAAGTTTAATGCAGTAAAAAATATTAGAGAAATATTTTCAATTTGAGCTCCATACATCAGAAAGTCAAGATTGCTCTGTTCAAGCATCCCAACGACTAGTTTCTAAAAAGCTACATATAGAGGAGCAATTTCAAATTGAAGAACAAGAAGAAAAGAAGAGAACTGGTATAACCTGGATAGGTTTGTGTACTCGTGATAACCTGGAGAGGTTTGTGTACTCGTGATAACCTGGAGAGGTTTGTGTACTCGTTGTAACCTGGAGAGGTTTGTGTACTCGTTATAGGTTTGTGTACTCGTTATAACTATTTGCTAAATAGTGAAACTTTTTGAACAATTTGTTTAAGGGAGAACTAAACGTAGCCCAAGAGATTAGGATGAACCAATATAAAACTACTTTATCTATGCTTATATATTTTTGCCTTGGTTGGTGGTTTCTATTTATAGCGAATTGAGTTCAGGCTCCATTCAACCCCTCCTTCTAGAGCTAACTGTTCCTACAGTTTATTAATTAATGTCTTCCTTAATGGGATAGGACGCGCCACATTTCAAATAAAAGTGAGATGATAATTCATCATATGGAACGTTTTTTACCATAACACTTAGAAAATATTTCAAAGTTGTACCAATTCGAGTCATGTGTCTGAAGAGTATGAGACTTAAGCTAAAAAGTTTTTGGAATTTTTTCAACAAAATAGATCTAATAACAATGAAATATTTTACTATCCATACACTAATTGTATGAATGGGCCAATACAAACAATAGACATCATATGACAACATCTTATTTATGATGTGTTTTTGAAGAGTTACTCGACATGGACATGACATCGTGAGTTGTTGATATTCTAGAAGTATCTCACATTGAGGAGGAAGACGTTATTATAGAAATTTTAATAGAGGAAATGTTTCATGATGTGGATCAAGTGTTTTTTTTGCAGAAGACATGCTCCTCTTTATGATAAATTGAAGAGTGATTTATGTTAGAAAAAGAAGTTGAGTTTAAGAGAGAGGTGAATTGAACTTTGAAAACTTTTTTGAAAACTTGTGAAGAATTTAGAATGAATTACTTGCAAATTTAATCGATTAAAGAAAATTTGACACAAAATTTAATGGATTACTAACATAGTTACAATTAGAATAAGTTAAATTCAAACCCAAAGAGAGAAAGGGGAAGGATATCACAGTAATCTTTATACTAGTTCACTCTTAAGAAAGAGTTACATCCAGTTGCTCAACTAAACAAGCCAAGTCATTCACTAAAACAATTGTACAAGATATACCAAAAACACAACTTTTGAACCTACAAGACTGTTCTTTATCTCCTGTAACACCTTGTTACAAAATCACAACTGAAAACCATATCTGGTTAAGGTCAAACACCACAAAATAAAACTATACAAACGAATTATAGTAAGATCAATCTCCAGCTGAAAAACTCAAGTGAAATTCCTTTAACCAAAGAGATTAATTTCAAGAACTCTAAAAGAAAGCCCCAAGTAAACACTTTCAGATTTAGAAGAATAACTCTCACAAATGCAAGGTGTTTCTTAAATCTCATACTTCAAAAAACATGTTGAGAAAAGTCTAATATATATATATATATATATATATATATATATATATATATATATATATAAAATTTATCTTGTCAATTTTAATTGATTAAAATTGTGTTTTAATTTGTTAATTTCACTTACTAGAGACAAAAATGTATTGAATAGCCATTTCAATATATTAAGATAGACTGATAAAGATCCTTATGAAAATATAGAAAATTTCAATCTATTAAAAGTTCATTTTAACAAATTAAAGTATATTCTTAAAAATACTTATGGTTTGGAGTGATATCAATTGATTAAATCATTAATGTAATAAATTAAAATATCCAATGCAATATTTTAGGACTTCAAATAACAATATTTTAATGGATTAAACTACTTTTAACCAATTAAAATTATTATTTAACCACAAGTTCTAATAAAGATTTAAATTAGCTTTCTTAACAATTTATCAAGATCAACCTAATTTCAAAGAAGAAAGACATACAAATAAAAAATGACACAACACACTGTATACAAAACTAAGTTTTCAATCTTCAAAGTTTTTTTAAGAGTGGATTCATCAAATATAACTACGACAACAACTTCAAATATTAAAAGACATCTTTCTATCTTGGGAGCATAATATTCACATAGTTGTGATTTGTTTAATGTCTTGTGAATTTGATGGAAAAATATGAGTGAAGTGATAAAAGTTTCATAATTTACCTGAACTTTTGAAGAAGATGCTAGCAAATGATAACACGTTACTAAATTGTATGTAGAGAAGATACTTTATCTAATGGGTTTTAAATACAAAAATATATGTTTGTTGTAATGATTTCATATTATACATAAAAAGTTTGAATCTTTGCATAAGTGTCAACATTGTGGAGTATCATACTACAAAATGGTATCTTCCATTAATTTCAAGGTTCAATCAACTATTTTCTAGAGAACATAATTAAAAAAACCTTACATGGTATATGTAGACTCTCTCTCCATTCATCAGAAACAACAATCAGTCCCAGTTCATGCACATGCATCGTAACACACCCTTAATTTAATTATAACTTATGTTATCTCTTAATTATAGATTATGTTATCCCTTAATTATTTGTCATCTTATACATATCTTTTTGTATCTTTCCCTTACAATTATTCAGAAATAAATCCTTTTATAATTCACACACACACGCACGCACACACACACATTTGTACAATATATGTGCTTAATATATAAAAAATCATATTTCTCTATAGTATGCAAATTGAAAAAAAAATGGACAACCTCAACATCCTATTGATTCTCCTTAGAGGAAGAAAATAAACCATTTTTTTTTTAATTTTAATAGTGAGGCAAAAAATCTTAGGCTTGGGCTACCTAAAAATGGAATAAATCTATTTTGGTAACTTTAACACTAACTACAGCTCATGGCTAGTTTTGTTGGTTATTTAAAATCTTCCACTTTAGTTGCACTTGAAGTTCAAATATGTTCAAGTCCTAAATAGTCCGAATCCCTTGATAGATGGCTCATATGGTTTTTGTAGTGAGAAGAAGTCGAAGTGTTTGATGGGAACCAACAAGATACTTTCAAGTTACATGCAATGTTATTTTATACTATAAATGACATTTCAAGATATGGGAAGTTGAGTAAATATAGTACTAAATGTTATCATGCTTGTTCAATTTGTGAAGAAGACATAAGTTATGTGTAGTTGAAACATGGAAAGAAAAAAAGTTATAATAGACATTGGGAACCTCTTTTTCACACACACATATTGAAAATTAAAAAAGAAATCTTTAATGGTTCTCAGGAGGATGAAATTGCCATAGTTTCTTTAATTGATGAACAAGTTTATTAGTGGGTGAAGAAAATTAACATTATCTTTGGAAAAACTAAAAAAAATCACCTGATAAAAACATATGGAAAAAGAGGTCAATATTCTTCAACATTCTATATTTGTGTCATCTTGATGTAAGACATTATATTGATGTGATGCTTTTCAAGTGAAAAAAATCTATTTGATAGTCTCATAGGCACACTGTTGAACATTGAAGACAAGACAAAAAGATGAGCTCAATATGCTTATCATATGCTCATCAAAATCATTTTGAAATGGGAATGTGTGCACAATTACATCCAATGCTTGACGATAAGAGAACATATCTTCCACCAATATGTCACACTTTATTGAAAAAAGATAAATCAAGTTTATGTCAATGTGTACAGAATGTTAAAGATTGATCACAAGGATACTCTTGAAACATTAAGAGTATTGTATCAATTAAAGATCTTAAGTTAGTTGGTTAAAATATCATGATTCAGACGTATTGATGCACAAACTCTTACTCGTAGCAATACTTGACATATTATCATAGAATGTTAAACATGTAATTACTCGTCTCTATTTTTTTCGTTCAATAATATACGTGCAAAGGTTATCGACATAAAATTATTGGATTATTTAGAGGATGAGGCAACAATCACATTATGTGATTGGGTATTTTATTTCCTACGTCATCTTTTTTATATCATGATTTATTTAATTTTTCATTTGACTAGAGAGATAAAATTGTGTGATCCTATTTATTTAATATAGATGTAGATATTTGAGCAATATATGAAGGTTTTGAAAATATATACAAAGAATTCACATTGACCTAAAACATTAATGAGTTAAAGATAATGTAGGTGTAGAGGTAAATGTAGTTATAATATAAGACTCCAAATAAAAAGGATAGTGTGAAGTTATTCATGCAAGTGTAATTGTGTGGATGTATAATTGTATAAGACTTTGTAGCTGCATTAATAACAAATTGAAAGTCATTTATATATATTTTAAAAAATGGTTACAATGATTCTAAACTAATAAATTAAGCTTTGCTAAATTGGGTTATACCAAAAATATAACAATTGGTTAACTTTTATGATTGTTTAATTAATATTTTAATTTTTAAAATAGTGTTTAATCTATATTTAAATTATAAGATGGATCATTAATTTATTAGATTCATGTTGACATAACTAAAGAAGAAAAAAAATCTTTGCACTACTAATTCATATGCATAACTTTTAAATAATTATTAAAAAATTACAAACATATAAAATTTTATTGACTGACGATAAAATTTCTTACATATATACTCCAACTAAATTCATATAAAATAATCATATTTTAACTTCTTGAAAATGGATTATTGTCCACAACTATTCTCCTTCCAATCTCCTTGGTTAATTAGACGTATCAAAAAATGTTGACTTACTGTTTTCCGTCGCTGTTGTGAAGTGGATAACTAACAAGGTACCACAGCTACAGAGACACTCATAATTTGCTTTACTTTATATAGCAAATTACCTGCTCAACACGGCCCACCTATACTTTCTGGATAAGTTTAAAGCTTTTGCTAAACTTTGCTTTCAATTTGAATAAATTAACTCCATAGTCTATTCATTGTTTTGGTAACTTTTCTTTACATGACAAAATAACATGAAGAAGATGAAGGGCATAAAAAATTCAAATTGGTGTTTATATGTGGATCATGTCATGATTTTCAAAATCCCATTTAAAGCTGTATCTTTCAACATAATGCCCCTGCCATAAATTCTGCATAAAATAATTGTAAACGTATGATTAGATTATTATATTGAATTATAAATTAATAACGTGTCGATACTTTACGAGCCTGGTACACCGAATTTGAGTGTATGATACATTTGTTGGACTTTCAGGATACATTGTCAATCTTTAAGGATTAATTTGAAAGAGAAAACTAAAACCAATTTTACTTCTGCTAAAGAGAGAGAGTTGTTATGATCGGGGAAGCATGGAAAGAATGGCTGATCTTACTCTTGCAAATTTGGATAATGCAAAGTATATGTGTAAGTGTAAGGATACTGAATGATAAAAAGCATTTTTTTTATAACTATAACGTAGCAGGAACCCCATGTTAAAAAGGAAAAAAAAAAAAAAAAACAAATAGAATCATGTACACCAGAATGCTCAAAAGTAAAAATTTCCAAAGACAGACAATGAACAAAACCAGAACTATTTCATTAGTGTCTGGTCTCTAAGGCCATCTGGGCATGTACTTAGAGCATCCTGGTTTATTGAGCAGTGCCCATTTTTTCTTTTTACTTTTTCTCTGTTCTAGTCTACTGAGGGAATCTCCTCATCATAGCTTTAAGTAGTTGAAGATGTCTGTTCTTGAGGGGGGGATTCTAGCACTCCTGAGGCAGGTACTGTTCCAGTGACTAATCCTGTTCAATACACAACAACCTAAAAGTTAGTCAACATTAAGAAAATTTTAGTCAAAACAAAAAAAATTGAGTCATTGTTTAGAGTTTAGATACTGAACCAGTGCTGGGAATTGAGGCAGAAGCTGAAATAGGTTCTGATAAGCCAACAACTGTGAGCTCCTGAGGTGACATGTCAGGAGTGACCTTTTTAACATAGGTTGTTGGAATAATCTGTCTACCAAGGCCATAGTAGGGCTGGCAATACGCTGGATACCAGCGGAGGGGAAACTGCTGTCCACCATATGCATTGTTGTAGTTCTGTATAGAACAACAGAATTCAAATAAAAAAGTTCTGAAAATAGTGGACAGGACACAGTTTAATCACTACTAGTATATCATGTATACTAATATGTCTACCTATATGAATTGCAATGATAGTGAACAATTTTGGTCACATATAGTTTTCTAGCAATTCAAAATTGGTTGAAAAAAAGCTACTTTGTGAGAAAACTAACCATTTCATACAAGTCTTGTGGGTGAGTAAAACCAGGATACCTGAATGTTGGAGCAAAATGTTCATTAGAATGACAAAATTTGTCAAGTATAAAAACAACTCACTCTAACACGTTTGAATTGCACACCTGTAGGCTGGATAGGGAAAAGGGTAGTGGGGTATGTGTTGGTTATAATAAGTGGAGGTGCCTTGCAATGGGACTGGTGCCATATTCCATGAAGGGCTACTGAATTTTTGTCTTCCTGAAACATTTGGAAGTGTGAATAGGCCACAGCGGGGGAGTAAAAATGAGAAACCTTATCAGCCACTATGAGGATGGTTTGCATGCAAGGAATATTGATCAAATTTGCATAATCATTAGCAAGTAAATTTAGAACTAGAACAGAAATAGTGAAAGAGCAAACCTGTGATAGATGGATCAAATTTCTGGGCACCAAGGGCTGCAAGATTACAATTAGCTCTCCTTCCATCAATCACAGGATAGGGATTCTGACAAGCCCTTGCTGCAGAATTGGGGTCCCTGAAGGTGACCTAGGAAACACAAGACAAAAAGATATTAGAGTGAAAGGAATCAGGAGGAAAAACAGCAAGTGCAAAAAGAGTAGATAAGTGGGTTTTACAAAGCCATATCCTTTTGATCTTCCAGTGATTCTATCAGTGATGACAACCGCCTCTAAGATCTCCCCAAACTGATCAAAATAGCGTTTGAGAGAGTCTTTCTTGGTCTCCCAAGCCAATCCTCCGACAAAGATCTTAGTATAGGTTGTGTCACCACCAACTTGTTTGGCAAGGTTTGGACTCATCATCTTGTTTTGCCTTGGCTGTGACATCTGAATCCAATTAACAAAACCCTGAAACGAAGGCTTAAACACGGTCTAATAAACAAAGAACCAGACAGGATACCAGAAACAAGATTAGAAACAGGATCAAAAAGTCAGAGTAGCCGTTTGTTGTGTTGTTTATCATGAACAGTGAACGATCAATCAAATCAATGCTCGAGGAAAATCTTCCACCAACATGTGCTCTAGTGATTCTCGTTTATTATGGAGAGAAAAAAATTCTTGATTTTCATATACAAACGTTTCCTCAGATTCCACGATGAAGATTCCCTTAACAAGAAAGTTAATAAACAGTAAGGAAGACTTGAAATTATAGGGAGTGAAAACAGATAATCAGGGAAACAGGGAAAGAAAAGAAAAAGGAAATTACACAACAAAATCCAAGTATTTATTTATGCAATATTTTTATTCATGATTGATATATATAATAGAAGAGTAACTTAGAAAGTAGGGAAAATGACAATACGAGGAGCATGTAAAATAAAACAAATAGTACTGTAAATATTTTGTATGTGACAAAATGTGAAAATCTAATGGTAATGCGTGTTTTGATTATAAAATTGAGTTTATAAAAGGTAATAATGTACCGTTTGATATGTTTGCCCATATCAAAACTTTCCAAACTTTTAATGTGTCCGAAGATACGTGCCTTACTGTATTCAACTTTTATCTTTCATCACTTATTTAATCCAATTTATTCGTTTTCCATATTATAATAATATGGAATATGAAATTATGATGCTTAGCGCGTGGAATAATGTGTAGAAGTCATATGGGGCGTTTGGACCACGCAGAAAAAGAGAAAATCCATTGACTCTCCACTCTAACTCCAACCATCTTCATATTCATGTCATTTCCATTTATGTAAAACACAAGCATCAAATTCATCTCATTTCCATTTATGGTATATGGTATAAATAATATACTATTTACCATTTTTATCCATTGAGTTGAGAGGGGTAAATTTTATTCTACCACTACACTACAATCCTGGTTTATCCTTTTAGGTAAGATACCTTTAATGAGAGAAAAGTTGTCACCCCTTTAGGGTTAAACTTAGCCACTTAGGGTACCCTTCAGTTTGAAAAAGTAGTGTTTTTGTAAAGTTGCATTCACATGATGATGAGGCATTCTTGATTGGATTAAAGAAAAGCAGGTGAAAATGATTTTGATGGGTTTTAGCCAACCACATTCCTTGTATCAAATTATATTTTAATAAATTTGTTTCAGCATCCAAGGGGTCTTGAGCTTCTATTTCAAGGGACGGTAAATAAAAGAAACTTTATTTGGTATATGGTATCAAATATATAAAAAGTAGACAATTTGGTTATGTTTTTAGTGCTAAATGCATAGATGATTACAGGAATTGTTCATTCAATTTTGGGAGTAGGGGTGAAGCAATGAGATGTTGATAGAGAGTGACAAGTGTAAAAGAGACAAATTAGATTCAGAGCCAGCTAGGTCTGGAAGAAGAGAGTCTCTCAGACCACTTGCTCAATTTCATTATAGATTTTGAGATTTTCTTTTATCCAGTAAGTGTGAAATATATCTTGATTCTGTCTACAATTGATGTCTATAAGAAATCCTACAGGCTACATTTATTTGGATTTTCTTTCCAACAACATTTGTCCATAAAAGAAATTCAAAACTCAGATTTGTTTATAGTGTTTAGTGGAATCATTTATGATTGAGAATATGGAAAAGAGAGTATTAGACTGAATGATGATAATTTGTTTCAACTGATTTGTAGAAAAAAAAAATGTGAAAAATTGTTGGGTGAAAAGTCTTGTGCACATAAATGAATGAAAGAGAAAAAAAAGAAAAAGAAAAGAGTAATATATGCACATAAAGATACACCCATAATATGTTTTTTTTTTCTATTATTATAATAAAATAATAATATTAAAAATTGTTAATAATAAATAAATTTATTAATATCAAATAAATTATATTCTCTTTAACACAATCAAATAATTTCATTTAACCCAAATCTAAATATTAGAGTGTACATGATTGAAATATTAATTCAATTTTTTTTAGAAAAAAATGCTTTTACCAAATTTCAGCTCATTTAGGATACTAAATCATTTTTATGAGTATGAAAATTTGTAACTTGTGATTATTTTTAAATAGTATATTTTTAATACATATCATTATGTTTAAAAAAACAATTATTACATTCAAATGAAATTAGTTTTTTCAAATGTTTTTCAACAAACGTATTCAAATAAATGTTAATTTTGATTGCAATCAATCAATACAATTAATTATTGAAACAATTTAATTTTCCATACAGTTGTCAAACACATATTTAATGTCAATATAAATGTTGATGTAATCTTGATATTGTTTCTGTGAAATAATCATGCTGACATTATTGGGAAAAAAAAGGCATAATTTGACCTAAATTGTATCAAATTCTATAATAAATATATATATGCATCTAAATTAAAAATTATTTATATTAAGACTTGATTTATAATATTTATTTCATTAATTATTGTTATTTTTTTAATAAAATGTTCTTAATTAAAAGACATCCAAAATATTCAAATTAGAAGAAAGCATTATTACGACAAGAACAATTTTAAAAGATAAATCCTTCAAAGATAAATAGGTTTAATATGTGCCTGAATTGTTGAAAACTTGTATGTTTAAAATGTTTTTATTTTAAAAAAATTAAATTGTTGATATTTAATGTTTTATATTCAAATTATTTTATTTACATATTTCAGAAACTTATTTTTACTTTTTACTCAATTTTTTTCTAAATCTTAGGTATTTATATCATCAAAATAATTTTAAAATATTTATTTTTACATTAAAATTTCCTTTAAAATCAAAAGACATAATTTTTTTAAGTCAGAGTACCCTCGATTTGATTAATAATTTATTGATATTTATTTGAATATTCAAATAGTTTAAACTGCTTTTAAAAGAAAGTATACTCTTAAATTTATGTGAATATTTAAAAAACAAATAAAGGCTCGTATCACACGAAAGTTGTTATAATTTCTTTCTTGTTATAAATTTTTTATCCTGTAAAATGTGTAATAGGATATTCGTATTTCAGTTTAAATTTTATTTATTTTTTATTTTTTAGTTTATTCTCTACAATATGTAATATAGAATACTGTGTAATTATTATTCACTCAAATTTGACTCAATGAATTATAATTAATTATATTTAAATATAATTAATTACAATAAAATCAAAATTTTTTGAATCATTAATTTTACTAATTTAATGATTGAATTTATTTTTAAAAATAATTATTGTTAAGCATTCTTTTGTTAGTTAGTTTTATATTTAAGTAATCACTTATAACAGATAAAAAGAAGAAAAAAAAGTTAAAATCTATTTAATTGCTTTTACTTGCAGGTCCTATGGCTTATTTTTATAATAAATTTTTTTTTTCTCATAATTTTATTAAAAATGCTATTTTGTTTTTCATTAAAATAAATACGGGTGAAAAGCATCTTAATCGAATTAATTATATATAAGAGTCTCTGCCCAGATAGTGGGCATCGTGTTGGATGGAGTCCAGCCCATGAATTGGACTCAACCAAGGCTTTTCAATGAGTTTTGCTATTCTCATCTTAATTTTACTTTCTTAAATCTATCCTAAACGTTTTTGACAAATACATATACGTTGAAAACATATTTTCATGTGAAACCTAATAATATTTACGAGATTTCTTTGAAATATAAATACTAATATATTTTTATTATGTACGTGATCAAGATTTTTATATATCTATATACAGATATATATATTTTCTTCATACATCTTACAAGATTTTGTCAAAATATACAATAAAAATGTGTTTTTAGTGTATACCAACAAAATTTGTTGAGTTATAGAGATTTTATATAATATAATATATATATAT
>Ga0209489_101210_pt1 | contig 52679 bp, 27 predicted proteins | sample SiratrowhiteBW_FD_187527 | JGI IMG/M metagenome (GOLD analysis project Ga0209489, IMG submission 187527) | Root nodule microbial communities of legume samples collected from California, USA - Siratro white BW (SPAdes) (version 2) | ecosystem: Host-associated > Plants > Roots > Nodule | place...
TTTTTTTGGTTTTTTTTTTTTTTATTTTTTTCAAAAAGTGGTATCAGAATTGATTTTTTTTAAAAAGTAGTATCAGATGTCGAGATTTATCTTAAATTTATCTTTGTGACTAACTCACCTATAAATTCAAAGTGATGTCATTTTTTTGTGTGGATATTATAAATGTTTTATTATTACTCTATGGTATTTCTTGTAACAATAAAGACATTTTCAACCGTTTGAAAAAGATAATGATGTATTAACCCATAATAGTCGGGAATATGGTTAACCATGAGTTATGCAGGCAGTGGTGAAGAGTCTTGGAGACAATGATGTGATGGTGATTTTGGACAACCACCTGACCCAGCCAGGATGGTGTTGCGGTAACACAGACGGCAATGGCTTCTTCAATGACAGATTCTTCAACCCAGATCAGTGGATATCGGGCCTCACCAAGATGGCCACCCTTTTCAAGGGAGTTAGTGCAGTGGTAGGTATGAGCTTGAGGAATGAACTACGAGGATCTAAACAGAATGCTAATGATTGGTACAAGTAAGTGATAACAACTATAATTGTGCTTGCTCTTTTATTCAATCACGTTCAATACTAATTCATTTTAAATTTGGACTAGGTTGAAAATGTATTCAACTAACGATTTTTTAAAGAGTGTGTAACCATTGGGTTTGGTGAAGAATAAGTGATTGTGTTTATTAGAAACTCTGAAGAACAAAATACTTATGAATGCTTTGCAAGAGAAATTACAACAATATTTTTTAACTTGATGCTTTTGAATTAAAGGTATATGGTAAGAGGAGCAGAAGCAGTTCATGCAGCAAATTCAGATGTTCTTGTGATTCTATCTGGTTTAAATTTCGATACAGATTTATCATTTCTTCGAGATCGACCAGTGAGTCTTACGTTCAAAGGAAAACTAGTATTTGAGGTGCACAGATATGGATTCACTGATGGCCAAGCTTGGGTTGATGGAAACCCAAACGAAGTATGTGGAAGAGTGACAAATGCTATAAAGAGAACATCTGCATACTTATTAGACCAAGGATGGCCATTGTTTGTGAGTGAGTTTGGTGGAGATTTGAGAGGCACCAATGTGAATGACAATCGATACTTCAATTGTTTCTTGGCATTGTTTGCTGAGCTTGATTTGGATTGGGCCTATTGGACACTTGTTGGCAGTTACTACTTCAGAGAAGGTGTTGTAGGAATGGAAGAATTTTATGGGATTCTCACTTGGGATTGGAATCAAGTTAGGAGTATCAGTTTCTTAAACAGAATCAGTGCCCTCCAACATCCATTTAGAGGTATAAGTAACCTATGAGTTGTCCTTTCGATTCATATTTTCTATTAGTTGGTTACAAATTGTTACGTATCTAAACGTGACTTTAGTTTCACAACATAAATAAGAAAATCGAATAACATGTAAAATAACATTTACAAATATAATGTTTTAAGATTTTTTATGAAATGGTCTCAATTTATTTTATGAATCGATCTCTCGAGAATTTTTCTCTTAAATTTTTCGCAACACAAATATAATTACTAATTTAATACTTGATGGTTTCTTGGTTGTTCTTGTGCAGGACCAGGTATCATAGAAGGAAATTCATACAAATTGATTTTCCATCCCGTGACAGGTCTTTGCGTCACAAGAATATCAGAACTAAATACTCTACAACTGGGTGCTTGTTCTTTTTCTGATGGTTGGAAATACACGTCTCAGAAGACTTTATTGGTAAATGATACAAACTTATGCATACATGCAGAGAGAGAAAGGAACCCTGCAACACTTAGCACGGCATGCTCAGATTCTAGCTCTAAATGGGAAGTGATATCAGATTCCAACATGCACCTTTCATCTAAACTAAGTGATGGTTCCAATGTATGTTTAGATGTAGATGGTGATAACAACATTGTGACTAATACTTGTAAATGCTTGAGTAAAGATAATAAGTGTGACCCTGCAAGTCAATGGTTCAAACTGATTGACAGCGGAAGGAGGTCAATCTCAACAATATCCTTTATGAATTTACCAAACCTTTTGTGGAAACCATCAAGCGTAATTTAGTTGCTTTTTGTAAATTGTGTATGATATTTACGTGATCAAATGTATCCTTTGCTTATATTTTATTTTGCACAAAAATAATGTTGTGAATAAGCATATCCATGTAAATGTTGGATTACTTGTATATTATGTTTCAATGACAAACGTACAAATTTGTTAATTAGAACCTTTATTTAAAGGCCTGAATGTTGCCATGCACCAAAATCGAAAGTATTATATGTCAATCTTTCTAATGAGTTTTTTTTTTTAGTCTATTTTATGAGTTAATGTCTCAACCTGCAAGTAGGGGGGACTAATTAAATTATTTGATTTTTAATTTATTGTTTGCTAGAAATTAAAATTAGTTTTAATTATAAGTGTATGAATTTAAAATAATAAATATGTGAGTACCATATAAGACCATTATAAAGTTCTTAAAGAGTTACCATGATAAAAAATAAATATAACTCTTCGTATTAATGTGTCAATATGGATTCTACAAAAAGGTACTTTCAAAAAACTTATAATAAAGTTCATCACTAAGGATGCAATAATGAAAATATTAACACGCTTAATGGAATTCAAATTCAATATTTATTACTTTAACTAGTTAATTCCCAGAACTATAATGGTCATGCATTACAATTTTACGACCAAACTTGGAGATCATTTTAGAAGTATCTAATTATGTATTCAGTCTAAGTACTCGTCATATGCACAAACTTCAAATCTAGTGGTTGAATTATTTGGTTTGTTTCCGGTGAAAAAGTTCTCTCCCCATCATTTTTTTTAATAATCTTGTTAACTTCATGTATTTTTTAAGAAGATTTTTAGGTAATCATAATATTAGTATAAAATGTTTATCAAATATTCTCATTAACTTTTTTGATAAACTTTCTTATCCCACTTTTATCTTTTTCATTCACCTTGAATACAAAACTTTTTCTAAAAAAATATGAATTTAATTGGAGTTGAACCAACAGTATATTAACATATTTATCCAGCATTTCAATTGTTAAAAATCATCACGTCATAACCGTATTATATATTCTAATATTACAAACATTCATTAAACATATTTTGTGGACCCAACCTAAAACTTTATCTTATATAATTGCACAAAGTTTGTTTTCCCTAATCCTTTACATGCTCCCATAAATTAAGATATTGAACAGCGCTTTAGTTCCAGTTAACTTAATATTCTACAAGTTTCTAAAGGTCAATGTCATCATATAAAGTGACAGCTATACTTGTAATTATTTGCAACCTTTTCGTAACGGTTCTTTTGTATCACAGAGTCTGCAGAAATAAAATTATACCTTTCTTGCAGTAACTCACAGCTTGTGATTCCTTTTGGTGAACTTATTGTACAATTTTTACGACGTGTCAGGTCAAAATTGCATCCGTGTGATTTTTTTCCCCTTATTCACGTGTGATAATTTTATTACTATTTGACAGAAGATACAACAACACAATAGAAAGCCATTACAGATGAAAGGTATAAATTCGACAAATCCTTTATCCGATATTCCAATTTCCTTTCCATGTGCTTTGAACCCAAATACAAGTAAGGTAGATATTCACAAGAATTTGGCGTCAAACAGCTATATAAGAGGCCACTGTCACTAACTAGCAGTAACTACACTCAAATTCATTACTATTATTCCTCCTTTCTGCATCCTTAATTTTCGTTAAAGAAAGTGGCAATGTTGCCTCGGAAGATGCAATCCAGGGCTAGCCGCCATATCTTTTCAGCATCAGATGACACTACGATGACCAAAAATGTTCAAGCCACCCACGCTCCCGATGATCGACACATTTCATATATAGTTAGACCTCTTCTAAATGTTGTTGAAGACATATTTCACCGCGTTGCCTCTCTCATCCCTGACATTGTTCAGGTATATAACTCTATAATCTCAGACAATTTTGATTTCATATATAGTTAAAATTTTCAATTTATCTGAGAGTGACAAAACTCACATCAACCCAGATAATGATAACCATATAACAATTTCTTCTCTCTGCATTTTGGTTCTTCATTAACTTTTTTCTGAGTGTGGCTATTTTGAAAATTTACACAGGGAAAACCAGTGCAAATGGGTGCCACCAAGGACAGTAACCACGAATCTGATCTAGCTGAGGTGCTAGATATTTCGTACCACACGATCAACAAAATTTCCTGCGAGGTTTTCTCAATCCCAAGAATTAGTCTTCACTTAGAATTTTAACACCATGTCTCCCTATTCACAATACCACACCTATTTAAACGCCTCCAAAAAACATAGTACTTTTAACTTATTCATGTTTTCATGTCGTGTCGTAGATATATTGCAAGTGTTCGCGTGGTGATGTACATGGCACGACCATGGGAATACTGCGCATGCTCTCAGGCTATTCATGGGATGCCAAGGTGGTAATAGCCTTAGCAGCTTTTGCAGCCAACTTTGGGGAGTTTTGGCTGGTGGCTCAGCTTTATGCCACTAACCGTCTTGCTAAGTGTGTTGCAAAGTTGAAGCACATCCATGAAACACTTGAACAAGTGGATGATTTGGGACTAAAGTTCGAAACAATCAATAATCTTTTGAAGGCAATGTTGGATGTAACCAATTACATTGTGCAATTCCATGAGCTTCCCTCTCGGTACATTGACCCTGAGGCACAAGAGATGTTGACTGCCTCCACTCTTATCCCCGGTGCTGTCTATTGGACCATTCGAAGTATTGTGTCCTCTGCATCGCATCTTTTAGGCATAACTGGCTTGGTTCATGGGTATACCTTCATTGTTCTTGTCACATTATAATCATCATAACTATATCTTAGTAACATTTCTCTAATTTTACCTAAGCAGTTCCCAATCAAACTTCGAAATGAACTTGTCCTGTTTTTGTTAATGCAATTCTGAGTTTCCTGAGGTCATTGTAGATATATGACAACAATAGTAGAGAGTTGGGAGCTTTCCAGTTTGGCCCATAAGCTTGATAACCTAAATGGCCACCTTCGCAAGCAACTCACCCTTTGTCATCTGCATATAGGTAAGCCAATCTAATTAATACCCGGTTACTTCATATATGAACTTCATATATACATGTTTTATATGATGCAGATGACAACAAACAGAGAGAAACATTTGAAACACTTCTGCTCCTTTTTGAGACACCCCACCAAGATAATTTGAAGGCTCTCAAAGCTATGTTTTTCAGTAACGATGATCCGTTGCCATTGTTCGAGGGTTCTTCCAAACAAAGGGTTAATCCTGAATCCATTTTCTCTTCTCACTCTTACTATATGTGCATATATTATACATAACCATATCTTGTCATCAGATTGATCATTTATTTAGACTTATCATGTATTCTTAATCATTTTTCGACTTTGTTCAAAATCCAAAAGTTGTGCTAAATGACCCAATCTGCGGAAAATGTTATGATAATTACACATGGTGTTTCTGTCCCAACCTTGAACGTTTATGTCTTCAGGTTAGCATTGAGGTGTTGAAGAGGAAAATTGTTCTACTCTACATATCAGACCTACACAATGTCTCTGATCAAGAGCTTGTGATATTTGAACAAATGTACCTGGAGTCACGTCAGGATTCAACCAGGTTAGAGAGTCAATATGAACTCGTTTGGATTCCAGTTGTCGACAAGGCAATCCCATGGACTGAATTGAAGCCAAAGTTTGAGATGCTTCAATCAACGATGTCATGGTACTCATTTTATGACCCTACTGTTCTGGAGCCTGCAACCATCAGGTACATTAAAGAGGTATGGCTTTTCAAAGGGAAGCCTATACTTGTTGTGTTGGATCCCCTAGGGAAGGTTGTTAATCTGAATGCATTACCCATGATGTGGATTTGGGGAAGCTTGGCTTATCCTTTCTCTATCTCAAAGGAGGAAGCATTGTGGAATAATGAAACATGGGGACTTACACTTCTGGCAGATACAATCGATCCATCGCTTTTGTATTGGGTTAGTCCTTGCATTCTTTATATTTCTTCTATTTATAAATATACGATTGTGAAAACTGATACTCTATCTTAACGTAGTCCAACAATAGAAGATAATAAAGAGTTGGAACAAATAATCTGATCAAAAAAAGACCTTCCAGAGTGATTCGTTTGACTTATGCGTATGAAGCTAATTTCTGAGTTTGACTATCTCCCCAATATGTAGCAGTTTTCATTCTGTAGAAATGGTAACTAAAACTAATGAAAGCAACTGTAACATAGTTCAGAAGTTACCACTTCCTCTATTTGGTCCGATGGTTTTCGGACATTGAATGAAATTCAGCTATATCATGTGCTATGCGAAAACTGCAGACTATGTGTTCATGAATAATATTCATCAATTGTATCACATTTGTCAATCTTACACAACCACCACCTCATATAATTGAATATAATGTTAAATTTATTACATCTGTACTTAATTAATTCTCTACAATGATCTTATGCATACTTTGTTTAGATATCAGAAGGCAAATATATATGCTTGTACGGAGGGGAAGATATGGACTGGATCCGCAAATTCACAAGCACTGCATATGCACTGGCAGCAGCTCTGCAACTACCGCTAGAGATGATTTATGTGGGGAAAAGCAATCCAGGGAAGAAAGTTCAAGAAATCAACAATGCCATACAAGCAGAAAAACTGAGCACCGTGCTCCCTGACCTTGTGATTATTTGGTTTTTCTGGGTTAGGTTAGAGAGCATGTGGCACTCCAAATCACAGCATGGCAGGACAGTAGAGAATGACCACATAATGCGTGAAGTAATGAGAATCCTAACCTATGATAGTGGTGACGCAGGATGGGCAGTAATTAGTCAAGGCACAGGAAGGATGGCGCAGGGTACGGGAGATGCATTTCTAAGGTGTTTGAATGAACATGAGCAATGGAAAGAAACAGCAAAAGATATAGGAATCTTGCCAGCAATGGCTGATTATATACAAGGACTACAAACCCCTCACCACTGCAACCGCTTGATACTGCCAGGAAGCAGTGGGGGAGACCCAGACAGAGTAGTCTGTGCTGAATGTGGCAAAACAATGGAGAAGTTCTACATGTATCGCTGCTGTAACGAGTAAACACCCCATGTTGCACACATCAACTACAGTGTGCAAATGCATATTTCAAACAGTCTTTACAGGGAATGTAAGGCTAACATGCCAATTGAAACTATTGGAGTTTAAGTGCCTAATTAATTCAACATATCAACCACGAAATCTTCATTCAACACAATTTCAGTCCACCGACTGCATGTATGTGTTGAATTCAAGTGAGAGTACTAGGTCAATGTTTGCTTAACCTAGGTTTTCAGTTCAGGTTTATGATATCTACATACTAGTTCAGGCTTGTAATTTTATGTTAAACTCGATGAGGTCGTGTCTTTATTAAGTTCTGTAAGCATACTTTCACAGAAGCAAGAATTATAATAACACAAAAATTGAAAACATAGTTTTTTTGGTTCACTGAAACTACTAATTACATGAGTAATAAGAAACTACACTAAAGTATCATTGGGGAGAAGATTTAGTAGCAGAGGAAACAGAGTTCAATATCTGAGCTAGAGGGGCAAGAATATGGGGCACGAGTGCACCAATCCCTTTGAGAGCAGCGCCTGAGGCAAGGCCAATTGCGAAAGTCTCAACATAACCAGGCTTAGAATCAAGCTTCATGTCGAGAACAGTGAGTCTATTGCTAATTGAATCGATCTTCTTAGAAGATTCAGCCAATAGCTTATCGTTTCTACCTTTCCCAGAGGATACGACTCCAAATAGCGCCTTCTGAAGATCCTCAATGACCTTCATCGACGCTTCTTGCGAGTCCATACCCTGAGACTCATAGTGCGATATCAGCTCCTTCGGCGTGGGAAACTTCAATTTCGCAGAAGGTTTTTGTCCAACTTTAGGGATTGTTATATTTGGCAGTTCCATTTCTACAAATTTCCAACGTCGATAACCAAAAGTCAGTTTTACTTAACTTACTGTAATTATAAAAAGTTAAATTCATCATATTCAGTTTATGAATTTCAACTAATAATTATCATTAACTAATTTTGAATCGTTCAGAATTCAGATACTAGAATTGCGAAAATTGTGTAACGAATTGAATGTACCAGCAGACAGGTAGCATAGTGTAGTAGATTAAACAAGTTACACCACGCTGTTTAAAACTGGTTATTCGAGAAGAATTTGTTTATGTATGCTTCGGAAACAAGAACATTCCCCACGGACAATAAGGGAGAGTTCACCAGAAGAAGCAACAAAAAAAGTAATTGAACGAAAGGAATGGTACAACGCGACCGTGGAACAGACTACGAGGGAAACCATAGTAGCTGCTTAAATTCAAAAAACAGGTCGACATTGAAATTCATATACGCTTTCGTTGACACGTCCTTCGGCATTCGAAACTGACGAAGAACGCAACGCCTATCAAAAGCGACAAACGAAGAAGACCAAATTCAGGAAATTAGAATGGAATGAACCCTAGTTGAGAGAACATACTTGAAAGTTCAAGCACTCATCGACGCAGAGATTCGGACGACCGTTTCCGTGGCCTCGCGGCGCTAGGGTTTATCACCTTATCGAGCAAACCAGGGGTTCCGCCTCTGCTTTTATAAGGGAACAGAGCGAAACCTACAAGCTAAACTGGTAGCCAAATGGGCCTTTTTTTCCAAAAATAACGCATTCTTCCTGCACCTCCGTCAGCTTTTTCTGCATCCCTACATTTTTAAATATCAAAAATATCCTTTTTACATTGTTCCGTTTGAAATATATTTTTTTTTATTCAGATTTTTCCTCCATTCCTATATTTTTAAAATACCAAAAATATTTTTTATTGTTCAATTTAAAATATATTTTTTCATTCCAAATTATAGAATTTAGAATATAATTTTTTTTTTTAAATTTCGGATTGTACAATTTAAAATATAAAAAATATGTTTTGAATTGTACAATCTAAAATAAAATTTTTATGTTTCAGATATTACAATCCTCAACATAATTACTTATTAAAGGAAGAAGATGATTTAAATTATATTAATCTCAAAAATAATGAATGAAAGTATAAGATTAAGACGTATGATTTAAATATAGAAAATAATATTTGTCATTTACTATTATGTTTTTGGTTTCATGCATTGGACATTTTGATTTCATTTTGATATGATACTTTTAATGTTTTTTCATGTTACTTGTTTTTACTTAAAAATGTCATATTTTATTATAATGTAACTTATAATTCATAATAAAATTTAATTCACAATTCAAAAATATCAAAAAATATTTACGATTTGAATTTTGATTCAATAATCATGTTGGGTTGTAGCATCACTTAGCCATTTTGTCAATACATATGTAATTTAATTTCCGAAAAATATAAATTATGTACACATTATCCCATCATCCAATTTCTCTTTCATAAGTGTCTGTCTACCAATCATGTTGTCTTAGATTATGCGTAATATTTATTTCTAACTTATTATCACAATACAATCCCATAAGCTTCTTCCAATTAATCTTTAGGTCTTCTAAAATTATCTTTAAATAGTATTTCCAAAATCTCTAAGGTCATGACTATAAACTCTGCCTCTACACTTGATCTCACCATGGTATTTTGTTTCTTACTCTTTCCAGTCACTAAATTTTCTTTAAGAAAAGTGCAATATCCAAAGGTTGATCATCTGTCATCTATAGAACTTGCACTGTCAACATTTGTGTAGGTTTTTAAGATCATCTCATTCCCCTTTGTAAATAGAATTCATTTTCCAATAGTATGCAAAAGTTGATCATTTGATAGAACTTGCACAGTCAACGTTTGAGTAGGCTTTTAAGATCATCTTCCCCTTTGTAAATAGAATTCCTTTTCCAATAGTTCTTTTCAAGTAATGTAATGTAGAATGTGTAAATCAATTATACATGAATTGATTTACAACCCCTACAACATCCCTACAACATAGGCAATATATAGTTTAGTGAGAGACAAGTCCATCAGTTACACAATCAGCCTTTGACAAGATCATCATCTATCAGACAACTACATCTTTAATTAATTCACCTTGTGATTTTATTCAATAGGTGTCTCTGCTAGTTTGGATAATAATTTTAATGGCTGCATGATTCCAAATGTGTAGTTTTCACCTTTAAACAAAGGAATTATTATCCAACTTGCTAGAAGTAGAGATACTTTTACCCGGATGCCGGAAAAATAAATTCCTCAACTTCGCCAGTATTTGCAGTCAACTTCTTGCCTCAAAACACGTAGGAAGCCAGGTCTTCGTACCAGTTAAATATCAGATTTGAAAATAAACCAAAATACTGGAACTAGCAGAGATAAAAATTGAAGCTACAACACAGCATTTCATTAAAAAGCATGCTTGTCTGTAGGCATACGACCAATTTGAATTTTGCTAAAAATTCTCAACTGTCATTAGATTTTATCGAGATTACAATAGCTAACTCAACTACCGTATCACGGTATCTTTGAAGGTTTCACACAATGTAAAGGCCTGATGGAGGGTCCCTTGCACATGCAAAGACACCAACAGGTCACCAAGTCATAACTTTACCGCTCCTCTAAGGCTCGGCCTCACAATAGCTAACTAAAACTAAAGAAAAGTGTAACGATAGCAAAGGCAAAATCTATCAAAAACTTGTTTAAATATCAAAGGCAAACTCTCACAGCTCTAACATATTCAAGGTGGATTAGGAATATGAAATAAATCAAACTTTTAGTGCATCGTAAGAAAAATTGTCTTCACAACAATGCGATGCTTAATTCTTTGATTGAAACGAAAAACTATTCACAACAAAATGCTAGATCCAAAATTTCCTCTAATTTCCATTACATCAACATAAACAAAACAGTCTTATCACAATAATGAAGATCAATACAATGATTAAACATGTGCTATAGTAAATATTGAAAGTTTATAAAAGATGCTTCAAGTAACTGCTGGGATTGCAATCATTTCAACTAGCACTTTAACCATTTTCAAGCTATAAAGGCATCTAAACTCTAAAGTCATTTCAATTTATCTTTTATAGTTAAAACTAATATTACTAAGAACCTTCATGGAGGTATTGAGAGAACAAAAGATGAAACATGCAATAAAAAGAATCTAAAACCATACAGCATTATGGACAAGAAAAAATGATGTATTAACTTTCTGCACCTCATAATTTACAACAATGCCTTTGGCCAGATAGCATGCCATGTCTGAAATCATCTATTATGATACTGTCAAACTAACCATACAGAACCTACAAAGATCAAAGAAAGCTTTCACCTCGTGAAGTTTGATTTCTTCTACTTTGGGACGAAGTAGTAAAAGAAATAGTGTAGTCACTGGAGTGAAGAATCAATATAACCTAATCTGTTGAAGATGTATCACTATAGGAAATATATGCTGCAGGAAAGATACTCTTCCTGAAGTTAGAAAGCAACATATGTCGAAAAAAGATATTGAAAAGTAATTGCCTCCCTTTTCACCTCAGAAAAGGCCTCAAAACTAACAAAGAAGAATGCCGGCTCACATTAAATAAAAAATTTGCTAAAAGCAGGCTAGAATGGCAACTTTCTATCAGAACTTAAAGAATGCAACTTTATCTGTTCAAAGGTTCTAACTGAACTTCCATTCTCGCGGAAGGCAGGAACTCTTTATTTGCAGTTGTTCGGGTTGGACTCAAGAGATCAAGTGAATCATCTTCCTCAAGATTACCAAGCACCCAATTACTTCTTTCAAATATCTGCCGCCTTATTCGCTGCCTTTCATGGTATTCCAAATAAAAAACAATCAATGCAACAATTAAGAACCAAATTGCCAAAGCCCAATTGAGGCCGTGGACATTTTCCACATCATATCTGTCTCCTAGATGCTTCAAACCAGTAAAAAGTGCAGCAATGCCAAGAACAATAGCACATCTACCAACAATTGCGTGGAAATGTTCCCAAATAACCCTTTTGAAGGGTGCCTGCTCCCCATTTGCTGGTTTTTGAGGCCTTAGGAAAGCATTTACTGGCTGTATACAGGCCAACAATATAGTAGTAAATCCAAACTTAACATGTGTCGAGCTGACATAGAAACCCCTAAGCTCAGCCACAGCAAAAAGAAGGGCTAGTAGAACAATTACTAACCCCGAGTATTGCAAGTAAACATGAATTCGGTACCATCCATCACCCTTAAGATGCTTTAAGTATCTGGCTGCCAATATCCCTCCAGGAAATAGGATACCCCAAGCAACAAACATCATAAATCCATGCACAGCTAAAACCGGAAGTAAGTCCTGCTCCGCCTCAGCTGACCCACGCAGCAGGTGGACACGGATTGGCCTATTACTTGTACTAGAATGCATATTCCTGTCAGTAAGATGGTCATTGGTCCATTTAGTACCCATTGCCCAAACAACTTTGAGAGGAGTTGTGGGATCAATAATATTTTTACACTCTACCCTCCTCTCCCGCCTACAAGATGGATCCAAGGGACGCGTAAACTCCAAAGTAATGATGCCATTTTCTGATTTACACCTCACATGTGTCAAATTCTCCCGCGTACGATGCACGCTTAAAGCATTTTTTCCATCAATCCAGTAGCTGTTTACATGTCCAATACCAGTATCATCCATCCAACCCACATACACATAGCTGTTCACCATACCACTTCCAAATCCTACGGCAAGATAACCACTTTTTTTCTCGCCACGAGCTGCAATAGATATTGAATCCTTTGACAGTGACCAAAAGAAGGTAACCTGTTGATCATCCAAAACGACACTGTTATTATACATATCTGATAGACCCCCATCAACCACCTCAACCCTCCAACCCATTTTCTGATCATACAATGAATGGTAGTAGAGGTTATCAGGAGTGTTCCTGTCAGGAGCCCAAACTAATTCTGTAGGACTGGCTTGAACTCCATGGGCCTCTGGACCTCCAGCGTAAATAGTCTCGGTTTGATTCCTCGTCGTTGCATTTCCACCAAGCGGATCTGAAGTAATATAAAGTGCAACATCATGCCCCGCTTGGATGGAAAACTTGACTGGCACCCCTCTTTCCACTCTCAAGACAGGAGCTTCCTTTTTGTTGATGTAAAGAACCTTTGCAGGATTTGGAGGGTTGGGGTAATGCACTGCCGGAGCCGAAGATACCACCAGCGGAACATTGCCATCTGCAATGATGACACCTTGATCTTCTTTGTCTTCAGCATCCAAGGGTCCCATACAGTCATTCACATGCTCAGAGACATTCAAAACCAAATGACCATAATTTTCAGCCCCGTGATTCTGAGGAAGATAGTAAGGATTAATAGTATCAGGAGGCTTAATAGGCCCCAAAGCCCAAATAACCTTCATATTTGCAGTATGATTCACAGGGCGATCATAAATTCCGTTAACCTTAGTCAAATGCCATCGGTATCTAACAAAGGACACCCCATCGCTCCTATGCCCATAAACCAACATTGAACTGTTTGCTAAACCCACCCCATCAGGCCCTTCATAAACTGAATCGGGACAAACCCCTTGAGCAACTCCATCAGCTTTTTTCACACACTCACTGTATTTCGAAATGAAAAAGTCATCCACAAAGGGTAAACCATCTTCCTTAAACCCTGCAACAGCAACATCACCACCAATCATGAGATCAGAGTCTTCCGCCTTGGGGTCAGCCCACCCAAAAGCCATGTAATCAGTGATCCCAATCGCAGCCTCCAACCCAATTTCAAGAGAATCATCAGACACATTCAAACTCCACCTCAACCTGAAATTCTTCGACAAAACCTTGCAATTCTCGAACACCGTCGGAGGTGACACCGTCGGAGGTGGCTCCGCCAGGGCCTCCCTGCGAAGCACGACGTGGCCGAAATCGGAAGCGGCGGTCCGATCCCAGACGGCTAGGACGTTGATCATGCTCCACGAAACATTGCTCAGCAAATGCACATCGAGGGTGGAGTTCTTATAGGTTCCGTTCAATCCGTCGTTGGAAACAATAAATCCGGCGGTCAGATTATCGAAACCAGTATCCTGCGCACCCCACCAGTGGACGTCGGAGCCGGAAAGCATGTCAAACTGGGAAACCCTAAAGGAGCAATCGTCTGTGATTTTGAGAGATCCTCGAAGCTGGTGCTGAACCATTTCGAACTGGGACTCCGAATCGACGAGGGAGCTGTCCCGAGTGCAATTCGGAGCGGGATCCGCATACCGGAACAATAACAAGAAGTGGAAGAGGAAGGGAAGGAAGAGGGATCTGCGAAGCATGAGGGGTGCAATTGTTGCACTGTCACGCAAATCGTGTGGATCGGAATCCACGGTGACGAACAGTGCAGGAGGGGGTGGTGATGGTGTTGTGTAAGCAGCGTGAAAGGGTTGAAGTAGATGAGACGTTTGTGTTATTGTTCCAGTGGAGAAATGAAGAATGTTTTTGATGTTTTAAGAAGTGAAAATGGAGTTCTATTCTTTGCATCACTGTCAGCTCATAGAATGGATCTGAGGAAGTTGTCCTTAGTCAGGGTTTTGCTTCGATTCCTATTCTGATTATTATTTATTCTATTCTCTACACGTTTCATCTTCACGGAACAATAATTTCTGTTAGGTTAAAAATCACTTATCTAAAAAATAAACAAATATTTAAAAAAGATGATATAAACAATAAATCTATTTATTTTTTTAAAAAACATACCTTTTTAAAACAAATCCGTTTTATCTCAAATATTTTTAAGCTTTTAAAGTTGACACTCACTACATTTTTTTGGTTCAACTTGATTTATATAAAATTCAACTTCAAAAATTGGTTCAATTTGACCGGATTGTCCATTAAATGGATCAATCTGTGTTAAAAAAAAACATTAATTCCACATCATTTATAAACTAAGTTTATATAAATTTAACCTGTGTACAATTTAACAAAATAAAGAGAAACAATAGTAAGTACTTTGATAATGTAACTATTTTCTCATTCATTTTATAAAATAATTTGAAAGACATAAAATGTTACGTGACAAAAAAAAATATAGAATTGTGATTGAATTAAGTGTTTTTTTAATGAGACAAGAACGTGTTTAGTTTTAATCATTTTTATATGTATGACCAAACTCTAAGGAGGGTAGTAAACATTCAAAGACAAATTACAAAATTTACGACTAAGGAAAAATAAAAGGAATGACAAATTCAACAATTTAAAGGAATTAAAAAAAAAGAAGGGTAAAAACTATAAAGCTTGAAAATATTAGAGCACATGAAAGTGAAAGAGAATGTTCCTCTTAAGTAAAAATAATAGTCTTTGTAGTTTATAACAATAACACGTCGGAAGCATTAATCTTTTATACTTTAAAGAAACATTAGACTTTAAGACAAAGACACATTAGACAAATTATTTATAAAAAATTTACATTAAAGAGTGGCCTTTTTAATATAAGCTTGACCACATGAAAATAATACTCATGTTTATTAGAAATCTTATGATTGATATAGCTAATGAAGATTAGAATCCATTAATAAGAAAATAATTATTCCATTAATCATTACAATCCTCTTATAGCCAACTTGTAAAACTTTCATTAGAAATTTAGAAGTCCATGTTACTTTAACCTATGGCTGGCTTAGGATTAGTTTACCATGGCTAGTTATCTTCTAATTAACCCTATTTAAATACTAATTAAATGCTAATTTGCTCTAATTAGCCTTTGCAACTCTATGTAATTGGAATTGGCTTCTCTACACACATGTTAGGGTAGATCTAAGTGTTTTAAGACTCATTCTAAACCATTAAAATAAATAAAATATAAATTTCATTAAAATAAATAAAATATAATTTTTGTGAGATTTAGAAATCTCTATTGAGAAGTTGATATTATTATTCTTAATTTTCATTTTGAATAACTTATTTAAGTATAATTTTTTTTAACATTTATCTTTCACAATGTGATTGTTTTTTATCCCTTTCTTTTCAATTGTTTTTATTTTTAATTTTAGTTTTCTATATTTTACTTGAGTGATTTAACCTGTAGTTTTATGAGTTTTCATTTAACCTGTTGTTGGAAAGATTGGAGTTGATAAAGTTTTTCCATGACACATATGAGTCTTCATCAATCTTTATGTGCATAGTGTGTATTTTTGTTACCTATTAATTTGCACCTTGTGCATCAGAAGTTCTATTTCCTCTATTAGTTGGTTTTATTTGTAAATTTTGAGAAAATAATTTAGAAGTTACTAGTTTTTAATTTATAAATAATCTCATTTTAATGAAATAAGTATCTTAAACCTAGTTGGTTGTGTCGATCAAATCTGAAAATAATCTATATTTCTAATAGATGAATCAATTCGAATATAAAATATACTTTCCGAACATAACTATAATAAATGTGATATGAAAAAATTATTTCTATATAATTTAGATAAATACTTGAGATATTTTTTTTCACTAAATATTAATTAAATAAATATGTTCAATAAGTTAAAAAGAAATTAAAAGATTAAAAAATAGTATAATACTTTTTGGATAAAGAAGATGACTCCAGTCTATTTTTATTTTATTTATTAGTTCTCATCCTATTATATAGTTTATAATACTTATATTATTTTTAGTTTCTGAATCGATGTTTATTAACATTCTAGGTGTTTAAGTATTATTTTCCTTTTTAATCTTGTAGGTTAAAAAAACCCATTATTCAAAAAGTACATAAAAAAATTCAATACTTAGGTAAAACTTTATGTAAGAATGCATTATTCAATAAAAGAATAACATTAATATCAAATATTGAATAGGAGGTGATTCATAAGAATTAATTGTATGTATTTTTAGTATGATCTTCTAAAATATGGTAAGTATATTTAATATGATATTCTAAAATAAAATTAGATGTAAAATTAGAAAAAATTGAAATGATATTTGAAAAACTTAATTTGTAATAATCTTTCTTTAAATAATATTTTTTAGAAATAAAATGTGTGATTTTAACTTTAATATTAATTTTGTAATAATTTCTCTTTAAATAATTTTTTTTTAAATGAAACTTGTGATATTGACTTTTGTACTAATTGTTGATTAGAGTGTGATTTAATTCACCTCACTTTCATTATGGAACAATTAATATCAATTTTAATTATTTTTACTTTTTTAAAAATAACTTTCTTTATAATTTGGATATCTATATGAGTTTTTTTTTTCTGATTAAACAGTATACAAATTCTATACTACCAATGCATTTATTAACACGTACAAAATTTGTTTCTTTATATAATTTAATGCAATTTTTTTATAATTTCTAGTAGAAGGAATTATATTATTGAGTTTTTTTTTTTTCATCGAAAATCATATTAGAATACATTAAAAATAAAAGCACACACTTCTCCATACCTCAGTGAAGAAAATTTTTATTGTATTTTCTTATCCATTATTAGAACGGCTTGCATTTTCTTTTTCTTTTTAAATCTTTAAGTGGTGTCTTAATGGTGAGCATGTTCTTATGATAAAAGTATACAAAACAATAGAGTTCATCTAGTCACAATCTTGCATAATTATTTTATTAATTTTTATAATAGTATTTTAAAAACGAATTTAAATACTAAAAACATTACTATAAAAAAATTATAGATTATAGTACATGAATTATGAATCCTTGTGTATCTATCACTAAACAAGTGCATTAGGGTGAGGTATGAGTCAGGGATCCATGAACTTCGACAGTGATATGCAACAATCATTGACTTCATCTTTCCACACGAAGAAGAATAACACAAACAAACAAAAATCACCTCAACACCTCCGTCACCATCCCATCCTCAGGGCTTCGCCGCCGTGGATTCCGATCCACACAATTTGCCTCACACTGCAACGATTGCACCCTCATGCTTCGCAAATTTCTCTTCCTACCCTTCCTCTTTCTGTTCTTGTTGTTGTTCGGGTATGCGGATCCCGCTCGCGATTGCACTCGGGACAGTTCTGTTGTCGATTCGGAATCCGAATTCGAAATGGTCCAACATCAGGTCCGAGGATCTATCAAAATAAGGGACGATTGTTCCTTTAGGGTTTCCCAATTTGACATGCTTCCTGGTTCCGACGTTCACTGGTGGGGTGCGCAGGCTTCAGACTTCGATAGTCTGACCAACGGATTCATAATTTCCGACGCCGGATTGAACGGAACCTACAAGAACACAACTTTCAATGTGCCTTTGAAGAGCAATGTTACGTGGGACATGATCAATGTCCTCGCCGTCTGGGATCGGGCCACTGCCTCCGATTTCGGTCACGTTGTGCTTCGCAGGGAGGCCTCGGCGAAGCCACCTCCGACGGTGTTCGAGAATTGCAAGGTTTTGTCAAAGAATTTCAGGCTGAGGTGGAGTTTGAATGTGTCCGAGGATTCCCTTGAAATTGGGTTGGAGGCTGCGACTGGGAGCACCGATTTCATGGCTTTTGGGTGGGCTGACCCCAAGGCAGAAGATTCTGATCTCATGATTGGTGGTGATGTTGCTGTTGCAGGGTTTAAGGAAGATGGTTTACCCTTTGTGGATGATTTTTTCATTACGAAGTATAGTGAGTGTATGAAAAATGGTGATGGAGTTGCTCAAGGGGTTTGTCCTGATTCAGTTTATGAAGGAGCTAGTGGGGTGGGTTCAGCAAACCGTTCAATGTTGGTTTATGGGCATAGGAAGGATGGGGTGTCCTTTGTTAGATACCGATGGCATTTGACTAAGGTTAATGGAAGTTATGATCGCCCTGTGAATCCTTCTGCAAATATGAAGGTTATTTGGGCTTTGGGACCTGTTAAGCCTCCTGATTCTATTAGTCCTTACTATCTTCCTCAGAATCACGGGCCTGAGAATTATGGTCATTTGGTTTTGAATGTGTCGGAGCATGCGAATGACTGCACGGGTCCCTTGGATGCTGAAGACAAAGAAGATCAGGATATCATCATTGCAGATGCAAATGTTCCACTGGTGGTGTCTTCTGCTCCAGCAATGCATTACCCCAACCCTCCAAATCCTGCAAAGGTTCTTTACATCAACAAAAAGGAAGCTCCTGTCCTGAGAGTGGAAAGAGGTGTGCCAGTCAAGTTTTCCGTCCAAGCTGGGCATGATGTTGCACTTTATATTACTTCGGATCCGCTTGGTGGAAATGCCACGACTAGGAATCTGACTGAAACTATTTATGCCGGTGGTCCAGAGGCCCATGGAGTTCAAGCCAGTCCTACAGAATTAGTTTGGGCTCCTGACAGGAACACTCCGGATCACATTTACTATCATTCGTTGTACGATCAGAAAATGGGTTGGAGGGTTGAGGTGGTTGATGGCGGTCTATCTGACATGTACAATAACAGTGTCAATTTGGATGATCAACAGGTTACCTTCTTTTGGACACTGTCAAAGGATTCCATATCTATTGCGGCAAGGGGAGAGAAAAAAAGTGGTTATGTTGCTGTAGGATTTGGAAGTGGAATGGTGAACAGCTTTGTGTATGTGGGTTGGATGGATGATACTGGTACGGGACATGTAAACAGTTATTGGATTGATGGAAAGGATGCTTCAAGCATACATCGAACACATGAGAATTTGACGCACGTGAGGTGCAAAAAAGAAAATGGCATCATTACTTGGGAGTTTACACGCCTCTTGGACCCATCTTGTAGGCGGGAAAAGAGGGTAGAATGTAAAAATATTATTGATCCCTCAACTCCACTTAAAGTTGTTTGGGCAATGGGTGCTAAATGGGCCAGTGACCATCTTACTGACAGGAATATGCATTCTAGTACAAGTAATAGGCCTATCCTTGTACAGCTGATGCGTGGGTCAGCTGAAGCGGAACAGGATTTGCTTCCTGTTTTGGCTGTGCATGGATTTATGATGTTTGTTGCATGGGGTATCCTGTTTCCCGGAGGGATATTAGCCGCCAGATACTTAAAACATCTTAAAGGTGATGGATGGTTCCGGATTCATGTTTACTTGCAATACTCAGGGCTAGTAATTGTTTTACTTGGCCTTCTTTTTGCCGTTGCTGAGCTTAGGGGGTTTTATGTCCGCTCAACACATGTTAAATTTGGGTTAGCTACTATATTTTTTGCTTGTGTACAGCCAGTAAATGCTTTCCTAAGGCCTCAAAAACCAGCAAATGAGGAGCAAGCACCCTTCAAGAGGGTTATTTGGGAATATTTCCACGCAATTGTTGGTAGATGTGCCATTGTCGTTGGCATTGCGGCACTTTTTACTGGGATGAAGCATCTGGGAGACAGATATGATGTAGAAAATGTTCATGGACTCAGTTGGGCTATGACAATTTGGTTCTTAATGGGTGCTTTGATTGTTATTTATTTAGAATACAACGAAAGGCAGCGAGTAAAGAAGCAGATATCTGCAAAAAGCAATTGGGTGTTAGGTAATCCTGAGGAAGATGATTCAGTTGATCTTTTGAGCTCAACCAGAACAACTGAAGATAAAGAGTCACTACCTTCTGTGAGAATGGAAGTCCAGTTAGAACCTTTGAACAGATAAAATTGCATTGCCTGTTCCGGTAGACAGTTACCTGATTTTTGCAAATTTCACGTTTAATCTGCGAGGTGGCGGCTTCTTTATTGGTTATGATATGGGTGTTGTCGGAGGTGAAATGGGAGCCACTTGTCAATCTCCTTTTTTGACATATATTGCTTTCTAGTTTTTATGCAGATTAGCTTTCCTGCAGCATATAGTTCCTATAGTAGTGATACATCTTCAATAGGATAGGTTATATACTTCACTCCAGCTGTTACACTTATTTTTTCTTTTTTTACTTCTTCCGGTAATAGAAGAAATCAAACTTTACAAGGTGAAAGCGTTTTTGTGGATCCATGTAAGTTCTGTATGGTTAGTTTGTTAGTATCTTAGATGATTTTAGACATGGTATACTATCTGACCAAAGGCATTGTTGTAAAATATGAGATGCAGAAAAATAATTAAACATCATTTTTATTGTCAATAACGCTCTATTCTTATAGATTCCATGTTCTTGCATCTTTCATCTCTGGTTCCATTAGAGTGTGTTTGAATAAGAAGTTTTGGGAGTGTAATAAAATTTTAAAGGTTTTTAAGTTTCAAGTATGAAAATATAATGTTGGTATCAAATTCAAAGAACTTTCAAATTATGGGGATTTCGTAAGGACCTTTTATGAATGTAAAATGAGAGAATTTCAAATAACACCAAAACAGAGAATTTGGGAATTCTATGACCATAACTACCCTCCCTCCCGTTTGCGACACATTCACCCTCACGTGTCCCTTGCTCTAAATTCTCACCATGAGTGGACCTGAGTACTCTCAGACAATTCAACTGCAGGTAAGTAATGTTTTAAGTTGATACAACTCTTTCAGGCATATCATAATTTTCAAATATACACACCTTTGTTACAAGTGGTTCTGCTTCAATACTGCAAACTGTTGTATGCTTCTGGAAAAGTCTGCATGTTATGTGTAGCTTGATCTTGAGAATTTAATGCTACCTCCGACCACACGGTGGTGGGTTTGCAAGGCTAGATTCCACACTGTTTGAGGTTTTATATTGGTCAATCCTGTGGTCGAAGGAATACTGCGTTTTGAATGTCTTTTTTTTTTTTTTTTTTTTTTTTTTTTTTTTTTTTTTTTTTTTTTTACCTTCTTTACTCTTGCATTGTTACATTATTAAAGTGTTACTTTATCTTATAATCTGTTGAAATTGTATTTAGTCAATGTTTGGACTTTGGATCACTTTCTTATTTCATTGGGTCTAAACCAAAAGACGGCTCAGTACAGTATTTTACGAATACAATCCATTTCTTATGAGTACCAATCAGAGCCTTTCTCAAGTAAAGAATTGTCAAAATACATTGACAATATTACAGACTATGCTTGTTTCACGGTTCAATCTTGCATTCTTCTCCCTGAGCACATTCCTAGTTATTTTAAAAATAATTAAAATTTAATTAATTAAAGATAAAAAGTGAAAAAAAAAAATGAGAAAGAATGAAGTGGAAATAGACCATAATGGTAAGAAATAACTTTAATTTCTATAGAAATATAGAATACAAACCATTTAACAATGAAGTGAAATATGTCCGCTAACAAAATTTTAATTATGGACGTATCATTCTTTAATTAGTTATTTATTATTATTTTTTTAATTTCCTTGATTTTATTTTATACTAATTTTTTATCAACGTAAAAAATAATGAAACAGATTTAAAAAAATACCTTCAAAACGATCGTATATTAAATAAATTAATTTAAATTAATAAAATGGAAATCATATATAATGTTTTTTATTTTTAGATATAATAAATAATTTTATGTCACTCAAACATTTTACTCTAAAATGTTTTTACATTATTTTTTGTATTAATAAAATTTCAGTTTTAGCATAAAAAATCCTTGAAGAAAAAGCTTCTATTCTTGTAGTCTCACTCCTCACGCAGTATATGGCTACCCTTTCGCTTACTCTTCTTAACTGTGCGAGCACCGTGGAGAATCCCCACACCATATTTTCTTCATCCTTCACCACTCTCGCTCGCAGTAAGTCCAAACTTCCTCTACCACTTCTCTATTTATTTCAGTGAATTTCAGTTTCTTTCCTTGTTTCATTGATTTGTTTCTGTTTACCCAAATTAGTTAATGGAATATATGAAGAGAAAGCCCCCAATAATTTTGTTTCAAAGTTCGCTAAATTCACTATTAGATTTAATTTGGACTGCAATTAATTACCTAAAAGGAACTAACCATGATTGGACTCACGCCTCGAATTCCGCCTTTCGGCAATACATTAAAAAAAGGGCAAAAACATCTCGTGTGAAATTTTTATCTGTGAAAGTTTCAGCAGCTTCAGAAAACTTGCAAACTCTGTTTTGTTAGATGAGGATGAAGATAGTAAAACTCGGAGAGAAATTTAAGAAAATAAAATAAAGTTTTTTTATAAAATAAAATTAGTTTATATATAAGGTAAAAGTAAGAATTCATACAAGATAACTTACACAGATAGGCTTATGCATAATTTATTAGAGAGTTTTTTCTTGTTTTTCTTTTCTAAAGATGTTTATAATTGATGAGCCTGTCCAAGCAGGTTTGAAATATAGAACCATTCATGTGCTTTATCTATTGGCTTAGCTTTTTGAAGGAGTTGGTTTATGCGTGATTTTTGAGGTAGTGACTAGTTAGACTTAGAGAGGAAATATGGAACTGTTCACGTGCCTTTGTTACTAAATGGTGTAGAGTTCGATCATCCTTCCCCATTCTTCTCATAAAAGATTAATTTAAGCATGAAATAGATGGGTTTGTACATCATCAAGAGTGCTATTTAGCTTGAATAATTTTTTTGTGATTTTTCACGAGATGGATTTTTTAACCAATAAGAATGGAGGGTTTGGTACTATTTATGAAGTATTAGGTTTGATCTTCATTCCTGTCATTTTAAACACAAAAAATTATAATTCAAGCTCCAAGGCCAAAAGGGTGTTGTGTGCAGTGATTTGATAGAGGTGTAATAAAAACATCATGAGCCGTCTTAATAGCTGAAACTTTTGGGATGGTTGTTTTTTAAGAGTTTCTTTTTTCTTCTCTCTTATGGTAGGGAGTAGATATAGCACATGCTCTTTTGCCAAGAAATCATTGAGGAAATCCAGAAGAGATGGACCAGAGAGATCCGGAGATATCATAGATGATAAATTTGTTCAAAATGACAACTTGGATACTTCTCTTAATCCAGCTGCCAAGAATTCTAACCCTTTACCTTCAAGGAGTGCTGTGCTTCAAGCTTGCATAATAACTTCTGGTCTTATAGCTGCTTTGGGATTAGTGATTCGGCAGGTTCTCTTCCTTTTATGCTTTGCTACATCAGCTTCCCCCTTTGCTGCACTTGCATGTTTCCTACTTTATGTTTATTTAGCCATTATGAAGGGTATTTCAGTGTAATCTTTATATTTCCTTTTAACACCACATTATTTGGGAGAAATTAGCTTGAGATTGAAAGTTCTAATCAACTTTTTTTTCTTCTAGAAAGGAGACTCAAAGTTCATCAAATTTGACTTCTCATTGTTATATGTAGAAATTCACATGACACAGAATATCGTGTTCATTTTGTACTTCATTTTTGTTTTTGCAACTTGCAGGTATCTCATGTCGCGTCCGTGGAAGGATTGCCAGTCTTAGACTGCTCTACAGAAGTATCATGTATTACACTCATCTATTTCTTCGTTCTTACTATTAGTTGTGGTTCAAAATTACATGGATTTTTTTTCATTGGAAATTGGTCATAAAATTATATTGGATATCAATAACTATTTTTAAACTCTTAATTGCTTAAAATAACAGTTATCATTTGAGAATTTATCTAATACTTGAATGCATATGATAATGCTGGATTGACATTTTGAGTAGAAATTAATGAGCCAAGGGGTAGATAAATTTGGATTTTTTTTAAAAAAATAAGACGTGAAAGTACACTCTTTTGTGTGTGTATCTGGAGCAAGGCTGCGTGTATGGTGCTATTTATTATGACGTTTTCAGGAATACTGACATTACATCCAAATATTTAGATATTATATTCTTTTCTAGTTGAACTCTAAAGGCTAGTGTGCAGGGGGAACCAGAATTATTTGAGAGCGAGGCCCAGATCATAGGAAGGGGAGAGAAAATATATTGTAAAAGTTAAATATCATATAATGTAATAGAGATATATAACAATTGTTCATAAAATAATATGTAATATTAATAAGGCTTAATTATGTTTTTATTCTCTAACACTTGGAATGTATTTAGTTTTAGTTTCTCCAAATTTAAAAAATTCATTTTAGTCCTTTAAATTTTAAAACGTGTTTTAATTTCTAAACATTAAATTTGAAGGGCTAAAATGATTTATTTACAAACTTGTTTTAGTTTCTAAATAGTTAATTTGAGGGATTAAATATGTATGTTTCAAATTTGAGAGAGTAAAATAAAATTTCTATAATTTGGAAACCAAAACTGAATTTCACCTCAAATTTATAGAATTAAAAACATAATTAAATCTATTAATAGTATATCAAAATATTTCTCTTGTATGTTAAGAAAAATATTTATAATTTGCATTAAGGATTTTTTTTTTCAAATAACTATTTTTCTTAACAAAAATAATATAACAAGTATTGTTTTGATATATAAATAATTATGATAATAAAATAAAATATTTTTGTCTCTTAAAAATCAAGTTGTGAATAATTATCTTAATAGTCATAATAAGTTTGTCCTAGTGGTACATATTAATAAATAAACGTTATTTCTTAAATCAATTGTAATCATATGAACTTAATATAAGTGGAAAACTAATATAGTAGCAATTGCAATCATTTATAATCAATTATAAAAGAAAAAAATACTATTTAAAAAATTAATAAAAGATTTTATCTGAAAAAGGAAAAAAGAAAAATGATCTCTACGTTAAAAACTACATAAAAATAAAATATATATTTGAAAAGAGAAAAAAATATCATTACATTCAAAAGTAAAAATATAATATCTAAATATTATTGTCTCCAAAATTGTAACTTATAAAATAGAAATTAATTTTATTAATATTAAATATTTTCTGTAATAAAAAAGCTAATTAGAAAAAGTTCAGGGGGAGCCTTGCCCCCCACTGCCTACCCTACCTCAGTCTCTGGTAATGTGCCATTAACTTTTTTAATTGGTTTAATCATTTTCATGACGCGAATATAAGTGTGTTTGTTTCTTGGTTAATGTGTAAATTTATCATTTATGGAACATCATAAGATCTCGTTTTTTTTCCCGTCTGCAGTTGGTTTTGAATTGTGGCATCTTGAGTTGATTACAGGACTTGTAGTGTTAATATCATCATGTCGCTATTTGCTATTGAAGACATGGCCAAATTTTGCAGAATCTAGCGAAGCAGCCAATAAGCAGGTAACTGAATCAATCCGTGGCTCTGGAAATGTTCTGTAATATTTTGTTAGCTTAGTTTGTTGGTAGTGGATTGCACTCTAAAATGTAAATACTCTATAGAGGAAGTTGAGTAAAAAGGTGCATCTGACTAGAAATCGTTTCTTCTTGAAATAACTTTTTTTGCAAGTTTGTTGCTTTTGTCATTTTTGTGTTTTAGTCTGTATTAGATACACTGATGCTTTGCTGAACTCTGGAAATATTTTGTTTTCTGAATCAGGTCCTTAGCTCACTTCAGCCTTTGGATTATATTGTCGTTGCATTCTTGCCTGGTATTAGTGAGGTTAAAATAGAGCTACTTTTCTTGGCTCATTTCATCTTTCCTGTTCGTTACACTGATATCACATATTACTACTTAAATTCCAGGAACTCCTTTTCCGAGGAGCAATTCTTCCACTTTTGGGAACGAACTGGAATAGTGTTGGGATTGCTGCCTTGATCTTTGGTGTTTTACACCTGGGCAATGGTCGAAAGTATTCCTTTGCCTTCTGGTGCGTATCTTTCTAATTTCACCCATTTCCCCACTCTGTTTTTTTCTCTCCATTTGTTGAAAATTGTTTTACCGTATTTGGTTCACATATATCCTTCCAGATTACCCTTTTATGTAAATCACAAATTTTTTTTCCATTATTGTCTTTGTTAGTTCTGATTAAATTACAATAAGATTGTTGTCTGTGTTTTAGGGCAACTTTTGTTGGTCTTGCATATGGATATGCTACAATTTTATCTTCTAGCGTTATGGTTCCCATGGCTTCTCATGCGGTGAACAATCTGATTGGAGGGCTTTTATGGCGGTACACGTCAAATACACCAAACCAGAAATTAAATGAGATTAAATGAGTGATTGTCATCTTCAAGGATAAGTCACTGGTTCTCTATATCTCCCTGCCCTGGGTTTGATGTATATGTGAGTCTTGTGATACGGAAATCAATTCAAGAAGGAAGATTGCAAATACAACAAGTAATGGGAGCACTGCTCTCCTCCATTGTTTAAGGAAAAATCCATGTTTGTATATTACATATTATTTATAGATCTCTGTTGTAGTCCTCTAAAAACATGCCATGAAATAAACAGTAGATAGACTGTAATTTTTAATGGCAACGAGGTCGCTTGGCTTTCTTGTTACCAATTTGTCTTTATTTGTCTCCCATTTTTGGAATATGGCCATATTGGCTTGGTTTTTGTTAGCCTTTGAAGGAATGTTCTCCTAAAAATAAAACGGAAAATAAACAGAACAGCAAATCACCCGCGTTTTGGACGGGTGACACGTAAAACCAGCAAGATTGTTGTTTGTGTTTTAGGGCTTCTCTTTCTATTCCTTACCCCTTTATAAATGCTGCACCTACCAGCCTGGTTTTTAAACCATTCTAAATTCTAATTCTTCTCAATCTCCTCTTTTTTTTCTTTTTCTTTTTCTTCTCTTTTGTTGTCTGTTCCTTTTCTCCAGAAATTTGGGTAACCACCGTACATATCAAAGCTTCAATCTTAATGGCTTCGGTAAGATCCTACCACCATGTTATAATGCTATTCATCTCTAGACCATCTTTAAAAAGATCTCAAACTGTGTTGTTATTATTATTATTCTTGATATTATATAAAACAAAGCGGAAACGAGGTTTAGCTATGTATCAGGTTTTCAGCAATTGTTTGTCGTTAATGATGAGCAAAGGGTCTTTCTGTTTTTCATCTTCGATGAATAATTAATCTATGTTTTGACGTAAGCATTTATTTCTTCATGTACAGTATGAACAAGAAGGAAGGCCACTACCCAAGTTTGGGGAATGGGATGTTAATGATCCTGCCTCAGCTGAAGGATTCACTGTTATATTCAACAAGGCCAGGGATGATAAAAAAACTGGCGGAGGAGGATCCGTACGTGTTCAATCACAGCGAAGAAATAACTCGCGCAAGGAAGATGATAAATCCGCCAAGGTACATATGAATAACATAAAGAGCTACGCTATTTAGTACCAGAAACAACATAACACATGCATGTGATTTATTGGTTATTTGAAAGTTAAAAACAGATAAAATGGACTTTCCTATTACACGGAACTCATGGGAATGAGTTTGTGTGGTTGTTTCTTTTTTCAATAACAAATAGAACTGTCTGTAATGAAGTTGAATAGCTAATACCATACATAAATATATATATGCTTTAGGCGCAGAAGAAGTGGTTTTGCTTTAAACCTTAAACAAGGATAAGGATGTGTGTTTCTCGCTGCTTGGGACGTATGTTGATTCTCTTCAGTTTCTTCTGAGGCCTCATCTGTCTCCAGACCACGGATTAGATATAAAAGGAAAAAGAAAAGAAATAGTAGCAGTCTGCTCAAATCATTGTTGTAGCTTCTAGTTTTTCACATGTTTCCCCTTTGTACGCAGCGGCACAAAATAATATGTAAATAGAAGAATCAAAAACTACCTTTTGCAATGACAAATTAAGCAGATATGTCTGCTCTTGTTACTTTCATGATGCTGATGTGCTCAACTAGGCAACTTTTTGTCTATTGGTTTTTCAGCTTGTGCCATCTCTCTAGAGGCTTTTTTTTTTTCTTTAAAAAAAAAATTAATATGACGATTATGGCTGGAGTTGTTGAATGAAGACAAATGTGATTCTTTACGCCACCAGCAGCATAGTGCTGACCACGTTTGGCTGAAAGTGATGATGACATGTATTGAATATATTTTTAATATATAATTATACTATAATATACTATACTATTATTGAATGGCTTGGTACACATTGATGTTTGTCAAATGCTGCAAAACATGGGCTACTACTAGTGAGTGGTGAAAGTGAAGCATGGTGTTTATTTGTTGAACTTATATCTTCAAACCTGTTCATCTTAAAAGGAAAATTAATCAAGAAGCCTTTCAAAAATTTAGCTCCCATAAAAAACATCTTTAAGCAACTAGGAGTTACTAGTATTAATTTCCATTAATATTTTGATCTTTAAATTTTAATGTCAATGGCGTTCTGATTTCCATTCTTCAAAAGCTCTAATCTCTAAATTTTTTTAAGGAAGATCAAAATAATTTGGAAAGTCACAACTAGTTAAAAATGAGAGTATGGGCACAAAATAATGTTCTCCCTTGCCAATAATCTTCTTCATTCACAGGAAGTCTCTTGAGATATAGGAGGACATTCATCAAGAATGGCGATTAATCATATTATTTTGATCTTTAAAAGATTTGAAGTTGGGTCAGTGATGACAAATTTTGATAAATTTAATTCTTTTTATATTAATTTAATCCTTTTTAAGTACCTTATCATTTTCACTACTAACTTATTATATGCCCTTACGTTGTTTTAGACTTATTTTAGTATTTTTTTTAAGATAACATATAAAATAACTTGCAAATTACTTTCTCTATTTTTATTTACAATATTTTTCCATATGACTATTTATCTTCTGTAAGATTTTTTTTTGTAATTATATGGTGCGTTGCGTTAGTTATTTTCTTTCTGAAATATCCTTAACTAATTAATAATTTTTAACCAATAAATAATAAATATCTGAAATAAATGAGATATTCTCTTTCTCTCGCTACTCTTATATTGGAGAAGATGAGTATACAAGTTACATAATTATCATTCTCTTCCAAACATTAATTAATTAATCAATTAGGGGATGATTAATTTAAAAAAAATGTTAAGGTTAGTTTTAGAATAATAGTAAAATATATTGACAAAATTAATATCAATAGATAAACTAACTAATTTTTTAAAGAGTGTGAAATAAGTAGTTTTATAAATAAAGATTTAGAGAAAGTGCATAAAAATAATCAATATCTTGGTTTTTTTATGTAGACTTATTAGATTATAATGGAACAAAGTTTGCACCCATTTTTAGTTAAGAAGAAATGAAGAATTTCCAGAAAACACAAGTTAATTTTTTATTCCACCTCTAATAGAAGGTATGTCTTCTTAAGACTAACAAGAACCTCTCTCCCCTTGCTTCGTTCAAAGAATTTTTCCCATCAATTAAAGAGGTAATGATCCTTATCATAATTATGAGATTAGGATTGATTTCCTTATAAGCTTACATATAAGTTTTATAAACTATCCTCACCACTAAGCGCATATGGTGAGCATTAGAAAGTTACAACTAATATAACTATTTCGTTTTACTATATTTTTTTTTTCAGAAATAAAATAATAAAACGGGGTATTTAAGGATATTCTAACTCTATTACAAAAACATCTCATTCTTTTTACAGCAAATAATAAATTAATGAGAGCACTTAAGAGATACTCTAATCCTATTACAGGAAAAATAAAATAAACGAAATCAAACCCAGTTAAATCTACATTTCGGTAACCAGAACCACTACACCCAAGACAACACTTATAATTTACAACTCGACATAAGCAGGAAGACCACAACAAACACGATGAAATCCAAACAAAGTTGGACCTTGCCCAACGGTAATACCTTTAGTACTAAACACTCCATGTTCAACAAATAAGGCACCAGCTCTACGCCAATATTATGTTTCCCTAAAAAAAACACAACAAACACAATACATAAATAAATATGTAGCTTGCCCTCCGACTTTACTCTCTGAATCGACTCCCTATAATGTAACATATAACAGTACCCTTAGACCCTTGTCTACTATACAGGTAGTTATCTAACTATTTTCTAGGCATTGCATAGGACACAAGCACTAATTTGAAAATGAACAATTTATCGTCTTATCTAAACTTAGCCCAAGCCCATACTTTAAGTTATGCCATAACAAAAATTTTAGAATCATTAACAACACCCTGTTAAACATGATCGTTATTCCTATGTCTCCAAATCTCCCACACTATTGCTAGCCACATTCCTTTACACACAATATTAATTCCTATTGAACACAAATCAAATAAAAATTCATAAAATGACTTCCAGCATTATTATGCCTAACAGAGTGTATACCTATCCATCTATCACAATTATTCTACACCTTTTGTGCAACTATATATTTAAAGAAGATGTGTTGTATTGTTTCGTCTTCATTATTACATTGTGGACACAACGTAGTTAACATTATCACTGGTCACTTCACCAAATTAACTCTAATAAGAAGCTTACCAAATAACACCTTCTATGCACAAACTTGTGCAGGACCAACTGCTTTGGTGTTCCACATTTGCTTAAACCAATAACTACCTAAAGTGTGATCATATTCCTCTAAAGCATTATAGGACTAAACAGATAACTCTTACAAAATCATCTTCCAAAGTGCAGATGCCTAATGATGAAATTACAAAGTTTGCATCATACACCATTTCAAGTATTACCTGATAACAAGGACTTAAACAATAATATTCTCCTATCCCCAACTCCTCAATATTTTTAAACGAAGTATAGGATTTAATCACCAGTCAGAATAGGAAAAATAGTTGATATGTCGATGTTTTTTTAAGTGCATTTATGGAATAGAGACCTCCACACTTTGAGCTGCCATGTGGGTCATTAGTCCCAACCCTTCCCAAAATAGTTGTTACTGCTGATTTTAGTAAGTTTATGATCATCAAAACCCTCGGGAGAGTTTAAATTGAATTAAAAGGTCTATGGAAAATTTGTTGAATAATCATTACGTCGACCATGATAATTTTGGCGTTTGAAGCCTAACGTGTAGCCTTTTTTATCTACTGATTATCAACACAAGTTTTTTTGGCTCGAAATCAATACTTTTTTGGTATAATGGTAAATCCTCGATGTGTTCATATAAAATTTGGAGTTTTTTATACATATAGAATTATTTATACAAATTTATTAAATTTGCCGTGAAATTGAAGGGTGGGTGAAAGAGTTATAAAGTTGGATTTGAGTGAAGAAAATGATTGTAAGTAAGCAAACATTCGAAAAGAAGAGCAAGTTAGAAACAAAAAGTGTTGGTTGTGTTGTGTCGTGTTGTGGGTCTACAGCTGTAGGACTCACGTCACTACTTTCATCAAACACGTGTCACCCACATGAATAGAGGTATATGTTGAGATGGTTTGTTAGGTGGAGGAACCGTTATTGGTTTCACATACATTAATTGAAACCTCAACCTCCATGCATGTGACTATGATGCTAGCAACTGCCACAATATTTAAGGGCATTGTTACAGGGAAACACAATAGCAAGAAAATGGTTATAGCAGCATGTAACAGAGTTGATGACTGTGTTCTCATAATCTCATGCCTCGGTTTCATCGTCACGCTCCGCCTCCTCCTCTCCCTCTCCGCCTGGATCTTCCGAACCTGCTTCCGATCCGAGAAGAACCTCGTCCGAACCTACGGTTCCTGGGCTCTGGTCACCGGAGCCACGGACGGCATCGGCAAGGCCTTCGCCTGGCAGCTGGCGCAGCGAGGGCTCAACCTCATCCTGGTCAGCAGAACCTTGCAGAAGCTGGAAGGTGTTGCGCGTGAAATCAAGGCGAAGCATCCAAGCGCGCGCGTGAAGGTGGTGGTGATAGACTTCGCGTGCGAGGATCTCTCGGAGGGGCTGCGGCGGCTGGAGGAGGCGATCGAGGGGTTGGATGTGGGCGTGTTGGTGAACAACGTGGGGATGACGTATCCGCATGCGATGTTTTTCGACGAAGTTGAGGAGAGTGTGTGGAGGAAGATTGTTAGAGTGAACGTGGAAGGAACAACGAAAGTAACGAGGTGTGTTCTGCGTGGGATGTTGGAAAGGAGAAAGGGAGCGATCGTTAACGTTGGCTCCGGTGCTGCACTGGTTGTGCCTTCTCATCCTCTCTTCACTGTCTATGCTGCCACCAAGGCGTAAGCTTTCTCTTCTTTTCTTTCTCTCTCTCTCTGTTAAAACAATTATCATTTTAACAACTCAATTTTTTTTTCTTTTCTTATTTTTTTTATATTATATAAAATGTATTCAACATACTATCAAAAATTTTCACAGTTATGTACACTGAGCTCTCTTTTAAGAGACACACCAACTTTTGCATCACACAACACTTTCAACCACATTTCAATCCGCAATATGTTATTCTCATCTTTTTATTTTTTCGCAATGTTTAAAAAAATAAAAAGATAACTACTAAAATATAGTAAAATTTTGTTAAAATTGTAATATCATATTTTGATACGATAATCTTACGTTATTGTCTTTCAAAAATGTGTAAGGCTATGTTTGAATATATTTTCTAAGAACTTGGCATGAATATAAAATCATGTTTGATTAAATCTTAATATTTTAATGAATCATACATGAGAATAAAAATAAAAATAAAATAAAGTAATACTACTTTCATATATAATTTTATTCTGTATAATTTTAAACTTGTTTTGAAAATTAGGGACTGGAATATAAAAGTGCCGAGTATTATATTTTACAGTGTTAAATTGAAAATAATTTTCTATTATTTAAATAGAGTTGGAATAACATTGGTTTGATGATTAAAGAATTAGCATAAAATTTAAAAATTAAATTGATATCAAAACAACTGCTTTGTTGAATTAACTCAATCACTCTAAAATCGTGCTTTAGCCAGCTAGTTTCACTCTAATAATGATTTCCCGTGGTTTTTCATGGTATTATATGTTGAATTGTTTTTCTAATTTTTTAAATTACCTTAAGATGTATTAATTATTTTCTATATTCATTAAATATTTAAATTAAAACATACTTGATATTATATAATTTTGATATTGTCATTCAAGTAAATGATATATATTGTGAATATAAAATCTTTCATTCATATAATCTGCATGATAATTATTATACTAGAACTAAGCTATTTACATGCAGTTACGTGGATCAATTCTCAAGATCTCTATATGTGGAGTATGGACAATATGGGATACATGTGCAATGTCAGGTCTAATTACTATCTTTACACTTATAGGTGCTCTTTGTTTGTCTTTACAGTTTTTTAGGGTAAAGTTTAGTACAGTAGTTATGATGAATATGAAAGTTGTTGTTGAGTGAAGGTACCACTGTACGTTGCAACGAATATGGTGTCAAGGGTGGCTCGTATTGAGAGAGATTCATTGTTTATACCAACAGCTGAGGCTTATGCAAGAGCTGCAATTCGTGAAATTGGGTTCAAAGCAAGGTGCACACCTTATTGGGCTCACTCACTTCAGTGGTTCTTCGCACGCTTAATCCCTGACCCTCTGCTTGATTCTTGGCGACTCTCCATTGGTATTCGTCGCAGGAATAATCAAAACCAATCCTAATCCACTCCAACTTTATCTCTAGCAAATATCTTATCTTCAAGTCCTATGAAATATCTTTTTTATTTTCTCAAAAAAGATATAAACATATATGTTGTGATATAAATCTCACAGATTATAAATAACATAATTTTTAATTTACAAGCCAATTTTATAAAATTGAAATAAAATTAAACTTAATTCTGATATTAAAATTTATCTTATAAAATTTATATTATATTGTCAATTCTGGTTTTGTGTAATTGTTTTTATTCCGTATTCAAATATGAATTTAAAATAAAACAGTAATGTGAATCAGTATAACTCTGTGATTTTTTATAAAGATTAGAATATTTCTAAAGTATTTTCATTAATTCTATTTATTATTATTATTATTATTATTATTATTATTATTATTATTATATATAAACATACAAATTTAATAGTTTTAATCTTTTTATTGATGAGTGTCAAATCTTGATATAGGTTCGTTCTAATTTTAATCTTGTTTGATTTCTTTGATTCTTTTTTCTTAATTTTTTCAACAGTTTCCCAAGTTTGATAGTATCTCCAACATTTGAAACTACATTAACATTTGCTATAAACACATCTTAGCATTATCTTAGCATTGTTTCTCATCTATTGAAAATTTTCTCATTTCACCCTCACCGAAATTAATCAAAATTTTTTGAGAAGAAATAAAGTTAGACATTTTTGGCTGCCATTTGAGTTCAGGGAATGTTACATGTCAATTACCACAAGAAGCAAGAGAGTGAGTTTGTTTGGAGACAACATTAGTGATTATGATCTGCTGTTTTTTCGTGCTGCTAAGAAACTTATATTATGCTATTATAGTATGTGTTCAACCATATCTGGTGGATGATAAAGAATTGAAAGATTTAGTTTTATAATTCATTTAAATTCACCTATCTAACCCAACTTATCCGTTACATTTATCTAACTAAATCGGCTAAAAAAATTAGAGAAATTTTATTTAGAATCACAATAGATTAGCTAAAAAATTAACTTATCAATATTAGTCGATTAAAAATTCAATGAAATTTTTGATTCATTTAATAAAAATCCAATTCAATATATCAATTAATATTTTTTCACCATAAAACATTTTTAGCATTGTTAAAAATATAGTGATAATTTAAGAAATATTTAATTATGAAAAAATTGGTTGAATTAATTTTGATTTGTTAAGTATTCATGATAAAAATATTATTGAATTGTGAGAAATAATGAAGCATCGTTAACTATTTGTAAAATTAAATGAATGAATTTGTTTTCATTTATTTTTTATTATATTTATAATGAATGTATTTATTCATTTTTAAATTGAATGAATAATGAATAAATAAATAAATCGTTTGTCATCCTTTTGCATCTCATGCACATTGTACTGTAATGCCTATTCCGAATTTCCTTATTGCACCATTCTAAAAGCTACTACTACTTTAGCCTTTGTTTGTTATACTTGATTTAAAGTTAAAGATGATGAATTATAGTGGCCTTGAAAGCAAACGAAAGGTTGAATTTAGTTTGGTTTAGTTGATGTAATTTGTGGATGGTCCTAGGGTTCACTTTCATCACAAAGATGGCCAAAAACCTTGATACGGTGACCACATTATTTATTGTGCAAAGTAGTGACCACATTATTTATTGAACATCTTAAAGGGGCTGAGCTGCCCATACACTTTATATAACTAAATCTTAAAAACATTTATTTCTAAACCTCAGTTTAATAATAAATTATTATTTTTAAGTGAGTCAATAAAAAATATTGTTTAAAAGTTAAATTAATTATTTTGTTTTGCATCTTATATTTTAGTTATTTCTAAAAGTTAAATCGTTGATATGAACTTAATAGACCTGCGTGTATGTATGGTTGAGGGTACATAATAAAAAAAAGACAACGGCAAGAAAATACAAACAGCAATAAATGAGGTAGAATAAAAGATGAATGAAGTGTGTTTGGTGGGAGGCAATTGCTTTCGTGCACGATACTTTAAATTTAGCAAATTTAAAAATAAAAATAATAAAGATACTATTGATATGTTAACAATTTGTTAAATGCATAAAGTAGTTTGTATAGTATAAAAAGCAATTGTCTTGGTAGGAAATATGCGAAGACAAAGATAACACGTCAAGTGCATGGCAACTTTGATAAACTCCCCCCACATGCATGGTTGCTTTGGGATATACCCTCCATGCAAAGAATGTCCAATCTACAACTTTTTCCTAGCGAGTATAAAAGATATTTTATAATACTTTTATTAAAGTAACATATAGTAATGTTTTGTAATACACATAATAATTTTTAAAAAATCATAATATTATGAAAAGAAATCTGAAATGCTTGTATTTCTATTCTGATTATCCTCCATACGTTTTTATATTTTACATCGACATTTTCATATTTATATCCACATAAATGATATGACTTCTATTATCTATTGACATAACAGTTACTAATATAATAAAAATAGAATATAATTTAATATAATTAAAATTGTAAAAAAACAGTTATATTTAGATTATTATTTATTAAATCTTTAAACTCATCCATAATTAAAATTTTAATTACTTTCTTAATATAAATAATTATATTGTCTGCACAAAGAGTTATTAATTCATAAAATTTAAACTTAAATTAGTTCTTAGTTTTATAATATTATTATCATTCCAAACAAATCCAGACTCTATATTAAAATGTTAGTTATTTGATTTTACTCCTAATTTGTTTTTAATAATATTTGATATATATCTATAATTTATTTTAATAATAATAACTAATTATGTTATTTAGGTTACTGAGTTTTTTTATTTCTGTATAATAAGGCAGTTTTTATTTACACTAATAAAACAGCTCCTGTTGTTCAAAGAAGGATAGGAATTAAATACAATTTATCGTGATAAAATATTAAAGATTTTAGGCACGGTGAAATTTATTTTCAATGAATTTTTTATTGCTGCAAAGTTTTAATTATTGTAAAAATTAGTTAATTGGTTATATTTGACTTAAAGAGGAAGTATATTATGTCATTTTAAATAGCATATGAATTTTATTTTCCTTCATAAACTACTTCATGCTTGATTAACATAAATAAAAAAATATGATATTTTTTTGTTTAAAAGGATTTACAACATCCTTTTGTGTTCTATATTAAATTTTAATTCATAGAATTATATAGTTAAATTTGTGATCTACTTTTATTTTTATTATTAATAAGTAAATTTACTAGGCTCACTGCACATCACATGTTAGCTATAATGATACATATTGATGAAAACGGCTTCCTGTTTTAGATAGTTATTATTATATTGGTTTAATTTATAGAATTAATAATTATAATATATTTAAATTATATATAATATAAAAATAATTAATACTCCTTTTATCTTTATATAAGTTAAAACTAATATAAAATAATTGGTTTGAGTACGTTTGAAGTTCATGGAAATATTATATTTTCTTATTTTAGTTTTTACAGTTTTTTTTAAACGTTGACAATTTAAATCAGTTTTTTTTTAGTTATTTTATTATCAACTATAATTAATTTAATCAAGATCATAACATATTATTTACAAAATTAATCATTTTTAATGCATTATTCAACTAAGTAATTTTTAATAAATAAGATAATTACTTATAATTTTTTCAATGAATATAATTCAAACCATTTCATGTTGAATTGGATGAAAGTTAAACTTTAAATAAAAACAATTACACATAGAAATGAAAATATTGTAGTGATTAAATTAATTGAATAATTTGTATCCTTTCAAAAAATGAATGTAAAACTCCTATTGTATGCTATTTGCTGAATGCTGTTCGCCAGTTATTTTCACTAAACAAAGCATATCCATTTTTCTTATCACCGAACACACTAAAATTTACTTTTAGGTCAAGAATACAAAATCCTATAGTTAACATCATGGCTTTAAAATAGTTGTTATATGGATAAGCAAAAAAAAAAAAGATTTAGAGATTAAAAAAAAAAAAAGGAGATAAGATGTTTATAAATTGAATTTGAAACATGACAAACTTTTTTTTTTTTTACCTCTATATTATTTAATTTTAATATCTGTTTAAAAATTATTTAATACTCTCGCTTAGAAGAAATTAAAGGTAAAAATAATTTAAATACATTTTTATCATTTAATCCTTAAAAATGTTTACTAAAGATAAAATTGTGACAAAATTATGAATTATAAAACTTGGAATAGAGTGATTCGGATAACAATATACTATTTCAACAAGCTTGAATTCGGAATGTTTACTAAAAATTATATAAACATATTTTACATATTAATAATTTATGAAGAATATGTATTCTACTTTATTACTTTCTCTTAAATTTTTTATAGAAAAGGATAAATTAAACAAACATCCCATTTTCTAATCAACATCCATCCAACATCAGTAAAATAATACTTTTATTTTAAAATATAAAATAATTTGAGATGAATTAACTAAAAAAGTAAAAGTATTATTTTTTTGTATTAGGTGATAGAAGGGTGTAGGATAATTGAATGGTGTTGATGTAAAATTCTGGGAGAGAAGAAGCGTTAACGTAAAGTGTTCTTACGAAAGGCAACCTCTGTGTCCAAACCAAAACCATCAACGCCACGAACGTGAACCAAAGCGGAGTGCTTGAAAAGCGTGACGAGGGGCTCCACGCTGTACAGGTCGTTAGCGGAGTACTTGTCAGCGCGACGCGACAGCGCCACGTGTAACACGCACACGCCGTTGGGCTTCAACGTTCGTTCGATCTCGGCCACGAAGCGGTCCGGGTAGAGCGCGTGGTCAAACACGTTCGAGAATTCGAAGTCGAACGTGCCGTTATCAAACGGTTGGTTGTGAAAGTCCCCCTTAACCACCAGGGGAGGGTACGGAACCAGGTCCATTCCCACGGAATCCCGAACGCCCACGCGCCTTAGCGCCTCCACTTCCTGCCCCACGCGCGCGCCTACGCAAAGCGCCTTGGAGCCCTCGTGGAGAAGCTTCTTTTCCTTGAGGTCCTCGAAGAAGCGCGCAAAAACCGGGATCTTGCGGTTCCAGTCGCGCGTGGTCCATATTTTTCGGAGGCGCGGGTTGAGGGTTTTGTTGAGCTGGCGCTGGATGTAGGCGTCGTAGGAAGAATAACCGGGTCGGATTCTGAGGTTGTTACTGTCGGTGGTGATGATGCTGACGTGGCGGTGGTGTTGTTGCGGAGAGAATTGTTGGAGGAAGAGGAAGAAGGGGAGGGAGAGGATGAAGGAGACGATAAAGCATCTTAGGATGAATGGTTTTGTGAGTGTGATGTTCATTCCCACATGCATGTCGTGCTATGAACAACAATAATGGAACGTGTTCTTTCTCATTCTTAATTTTGATTTCTAGGTCTATGCTTGGGACGTAACCTTTTGTGTTTTTTTTTGGATGAGATGAAAGTTTGTGAAGAAAGCTTAATTTTGAAGAAAGAGAGAGAGAAAGAAAGTTTTAAGTCAAATAAAGCGGATAAAGGATGATTGATAAGCCATTTCTGCTTTATATATAGTTGCTAAAGATAAGTTGTATTAGGATATATAGCATTCTTCTAATTTGATCATGATTTTAAGTTTTTGTGTTTAGATTTGGAATAGAGTTGACTTCTGTTATTTATAATAATTTTAGAATTATAAAAGATTATTTTCTGTAAAAGATTTAAATGATTTTTATAAAATAAAATTATTCTTAATAAATTTTGTGCAGAGAATAAAGAAAGAAATTAAAATAAACTGAGAATTTAATTTAAATTTAAATACATATGATATGATTATAACTTTCATACTGTTTAATTTAAAATGAAATTTTAACTGTTTGATGATGTAAATGGTTTTATTATAATACATGAAACTTAAATTTAATAAATAATAAAAATGATAAAAAAATAAGAGTATCATATAAATTTATTCTTATATTATAAGTTAAAATACGATATCCTTTCTTTTAGGACTTGTTCGGTTTGCTATTATATTTTGATAATATACATATATTAGAAGTAAAATGCAATTATATTGTAAATCCATTTTCAATAAACATACTAGTGTCTGTTTAAATACAATTCGTTCGGTTCTTGATTTTGAATCCAAATCAAATCGTTGAGTTGAGTGGATAAATGGATTGAAATGTTGTTTATTTGGTTAAGTTAATAAGGCAATGGTATGTCTTATTGGAGTATAAGTTTTTCAAAATTAAAATTATTAAAATCTTATTTGCCATTTACTATGTTACAGAATAGACTATAATTTTGCTTTAATTTCTATTGAAAACATTTTATAAAGTATTAATTAAGAAATAATTAATCATTATTTTGTAATAAAAAAAAATACAAGAAGAACCATACTTAAATGCTTAGAAGGCTATTGTATTATCGGTTTGTCCATGACACCATAAATTTCCAGGATCCTGATTATCATTTAACTGTAGCTCTAAACGAAATTTCAAAACTTGTGTGAAAAATATCAATAAATATAAATAACCTTTTATATCATACTTTAAATAATTACCAATAAATTTAAAATATGATATTTATAGTTAAAAATATTTGTTTCTTTTATCTGAATTATAATATAATTTGTATATTGAAAATAATTGATTTATTATATGTTTTAATTACATAAAATAAGCCGCTATCATATTTTTTGTTTATATTTACATATATTAAAGTCTTTTTTCTTTTCTTTAATATACATTTTGTTATAACAGATCCAAAATTTTATTTATGAACCATCTCAAATTACCTTTCGTATTTTTTTATATCTGATATTATTAAATACCTATTTATCTTAATTTATCATCTTTTATTATCTCTCTAAATTAATTTTTTTTCTAAGATATCAATAATTTAAATTAATATATCTAAAAATATCAATAATTACAAAAAAAAATAATATCTTTTATAAAAAATTAAATTATTCTTTATAAGTCTTAACTTAATTTATATAATACAAAAATATTTATTATAATGTTTAATTATATAAAAATGAAAAAATCACTCTATGTAATGTACCTAATAATATAATTCGATATTAAATGACATAGCCGCACGTGCACATCACGTAAAGCGCACGTAAGTGGCACCGTTTATTCTGTTGAAAATTTTATTAACCTTAATGAAGCCATAGGTTTCATTATTAGAGTAGATTAAATTGTATAAGTTATTTGATATTACCCTCTCCAAAATATATATTTTTTTTAAATTATATACGAACTAATTTTAATTAAAAAAATAATGAATTTTATCGTTTTCTTTTCTATTTTATGAAAAAGTTTCGTCCTAAAATATCTCAAATTTATTGCACCATTAGTAGTAGGTTTGAAGGAAAGTCGTCATGGATATTTAGGATATTTGTTATTAATAACTGTTAGAATTCTCTGCATAAAAAAAATTCACTTTCATTGTTTATAAAAAAGTAGTTAAGAGGAAAAAATCTTATTTTAAACTTTTTTTTTATAAAATTGAGTATGTTGAACTGAACTAGTTCATGGTGATGATTAACAAAACGTAAGTTAGGTGTTATCTTGGTTAAAAATCATTTGACCAACCATGTTATAGGAATTTCAAAGATGAATACAATATAAAAATCAACTATCTAAACAATATTTAAAATATGACATCATCTTATACTTAAATATTAAAAAGATAATATATTTGTAAATTTTTGTTATATAATATTTAAATTTTTTATTTCTTATCTTTACTTAATACAAGACTCAAATTCAGTCTTAAACTTCTAATTTAGTATAGATCCAAATAACCTTGTTTCAGTGTGAAATAAAAGCCAAAATACATTTAATGTTTGTACTGAATTCGAAATGTTAGCTCTTACCACACAGGCATCACAACTGTGCATTGAACCTAGGGGTTTTGGAACTTGGTATTCAACGCCAAAGTAAAACAAAACAAATCTACATTCACACTTACAAAAACGCAGTTTTCCAGTGTTTAGAAACAGTTAAACAGAGATTTATAAATAAATGGAGAAGGCTTGAGACAGCAGAGAGAGGATAATAGGTTTAATGGTGGAAAAACTTCCTATTTGTATTCCCTTTAGTTATATTATTTATAGATTTAAGGAGTTAAAATTTTGACATGGCATTATTACTTAATTAGTCGTTGGAATAATATGATATATTATTTATGTTGTGAAACTTGATAAATAATAAGAAACGTTAGCTCACTCATTAGATTAGAAAACGTGTAGCTCCGTTAAATTTACTCAACCCGACTTAACCAGAAAATATGTAATTCGGTATAAGCTAATTCGAAAATGTGATGTGTTAACAAGGATTGATAGTTCAATCGAAATGTGTTGGGAGAGAATGGGATGGGAGTAAATGATGAAAAGGAAAAACACTTCCTAATCAAATCATTTTGAATTTTACCCAATCTTGGTCATTATAAAATAAAATTTTAATCACTGAATTGGATGATGGAAAGATAGGATTATTTTATCATATCTTACAAGTTCACCAAGCAACGAATGAAATTTGTCTTATCTTAATTTTCTCTATCGTGCTTCCTAAACTGCCCTTCATGGAATCATCAGTCACAACAATGAATGACAAAAAATACATAACTCAGTCGATCTCAAAGCTGAACACCAAAAAAATTGCAATTCAGCTGGGCTAACTTTGGTCAAATATCACTTCTATGCAACCAATAAGTACCATCTTGACCTGCTGTATTAACCATGTGAAACTGACTGCCTAGGAAGACTGCTGGAATAAAAAACAAATGCATATTTTCAATGACTATATATTTTACACTCACTCCTGCCACCACGAATATAGGTGGGAAGAAAGACCAGGAGGTGGAATTGAGGGATCAAATTCAACTGTTTATCAAGTAACTGCATCCATGATCAACTAATTCCTTGTTGCTTTAATACATCCCCTTGAAAACGGGATTTGTACGGCAAATGCTTGCTCCATACTCCTCATATTCTGCCTTCGTATGACAAGCCTGTTCATTGTAACATAAATTGTAATCTTATTTTGTATAGACACATATCGGAAGGATTAAAGAGTCAATAAGAAATTATGGATACTCTCACTACGAGAACATTATTGCAAGAAAACTGAATAAACATTGCCGTCCGCAAGGATGACAAAGCAAAAAAAAAAAAGTAGCTTTACCCTGTTCAAATTTCATAATTCTAAACTTAGCAAACAATAACACTATTACCATGTATATTTTTACCCAAAATGCTATCAAAGATTATTTAAACTGGCAAAGCATACAAAATCCAGCTTATCAATGCCAAACAAAGAAGCAAAGACAACCAACTACGGACGTGACAGTTAGGAGTTAGGAAATTAGTTTAAATGGTTACGATATTATTCGTTAGTTGAGGGGTTAATTAATTTAATAAATAGGAGAATGTAAGGGCAAAGGGTTCACTATCTTGTATCATTAGAGAATTGAGTTTTACTCTTTATCATAGGAGAAACAATTGGAGGAGAGCTATTTCTGTTTTTTTCTGTTCTTTTGAAATGAAGAAATATCATCTTCCATTTTCTAATCTGAGTTCCTAACAAATTGGTTTGACCCACCGACAAATTTGACCAGATTGAGAACACCCCATATTGAAATTTTGGAAAGAAATAGACAATTCATAAGGCTCTTGAAGGAAGGGATCACCAAGCTGCTTGAGTTCAAGCAATTGGTAAAGACGAAAAACAAAACCAGAACACATCAATGACCACAATAGCGTTGAGTGTTCAGTGGAACTCTAGAAACGATCTAATTAATGAGCTTTAGGAGATCAAGAAGTTTCATGGAACCAAAGAGATTTACACACTTTTGAACACACTCTCTACTATTAGCTGAATTTAATTGGAAACCAGAAAAACCAAGATAGAGCCTCGTAAGAGGTTGTCATTAAATTTTGTGATTATCAATACAGAATAGAGAGTCCATTTTTAGCATTTCAATTAAAACTATGATGCAGTTGTTGATGAAGAAAGTAGGCATCGAGTACATGGGTAACGTTGTCATGGCAAGACATTTCTTCAGAGGGAGAATCAAACGAACTTTTGGGGGAGCTAGATGTTAAAGACCTCGTTAAGGGGGGTGAAGTTGAGGAGCTGGGTGCCAAAAACCTGAGGCTGAGGATTTGCAGCAGGAAATGGAGGAACAAGGTGAGCAGGACAACATCAGTATGGAGGGGAGTTGTCCAGAATGTGATAAAGCACAGGCTAGTTCTTGGACGAGAAAGATAGAATTACCCACCCCTTAATGGAAGCACAAAACAGAAATAACTTGAAGGGTAGCAGTTTCAACTCTAAATGCGATGATGACCCATTGCAATTCTTGAAGTGAAAATAAAGAAGTAAAGAAGGTTCAATAATCAAGAATCACGCCTCATGTGATGGAAAGAAACCAAAAATGAAGTAATATTAGTACAAAAAAAATTGAAATGGTTATGGACAAGGAAGAAGTTGATCCTTCATTGAAAAGGGAGAAACAAAAGGAAAACAGTGAAGAACGTGGGCTGCGATGACTATTTTCAGAACCTGTAAAAGGTGGAGATGCAACCAGGGCATCTTTTTAAAAACCCAGATTTCCAGAAAGAGCTTGTTACTGGTAGACATAAGTTGGACCATAAAGGTGGATGGAACATCCATGCCGTAGGAATCTTGAAACTCAAACATGCTAGGTGAGCTTTTATCATTATATGTTGGCTTCATCTAAGGTTCACAGAACGACAATGGAGCCAAGGCAGGAGAGTCCAGGGGCAATTATGATGATTCAAGTTATACATTCAATCTCGTCACCACCACAACCAAAGTTGGACCTGAGTTCACATGCAGTGGTGACTGGCTTCACAGTTGAGCCCTCATGGATGGACATGAATGAGGTATCTCTTATAAGAATAAACAATTAGGCTCTGGAGAATGGGAAAAGGGGGTAGATTTGAAATTCTTCAAAGTGGATCCAAATTTTGACCTAGTCAGGCACCTCTTCTTCTATTTTCTAACAAGTTTCATATTTCTAAACTTGCCAAACAATACCATGAGGTGCAACCAAATCCATTTAACCTAGAAAAGCATACAAAACTCAAGATATCAATGCCAGACAAAAAGGCAAAGACAACCGACTATAAATGTGACATTCCACCTACCATGGCTTTTCAAGAACAAATAACTATACATCTCTAGCCTACAACTCCATATATGCTATCGCACAAATTGTCCTGGACCAACGTGCTCAAGTTGAAAATAGATTTTTTTTTTCTGCTTTGGGGACATGGTGCTTATCAGTCAATAGCAAGGAAGAAAGTTAGTCACAGAAAGTAACCCCCGTCCCCTAATTACATAAGCACGTTATTAGTACCCAAAATTAGTCATTATGGGAGGCATTCACAGTAGCTCCTAACCCCAAAAAACGTCAGAAATGCATACCGTAAAAAATTCAGGTGTTGATGCAAGTACCGATCCTCCAAACCAAACTGCGAATCTCTGGATTGGATGGCTGAGTACATTTACCTCCACTGGCTGTGACTGCAGGCAAAAAGGTAAAAGCAAGACCAAAGCAATAAATATACAGCAGTCCAGCCTGCCATAACTACACCGATGTGACTAGTTTGTCCATGCAAGTGCTGGGCCCTAGGGGATGGGAAGACCTTCTGAGCACAAACTACATAACCAAACCAATCAACAACCCACACAACAGTATTTTCAATATAAACAATTGGGACAAATGAATTTATGTAATTGTTGATTGGTTTAGTCTGTACAACTTGGGCAAACAAGTTTCTCACATGTGCGTGTGAGAGGGAGGGAGAGAAAATCATCAATTTAAAGAAGGTTTAAAGGTACCAATTAACTTACTTTTATCTCCCCGTTTAAGCGTGCTTCAGATAAAAGGACGCGAGCATCCACTATTTTTTTAAGATCACGTTGCAACCTCCTGTGAAAATCCTTGAACATGGTTGAACCTCCAGACAATACTATATTCTGAAATAAGTAAAAGAGATCAATTGTCAACAACATGTAACCTGAAGGGCTTGAAATTCATCCGATCAGAAATTAAATATCATGGCTGAATTGATACGATATAACAACACTAATGTACTCCATCTGGGTTAACAACAAAAGATGCCCCAAGCTAACATTGAGCCTTGGAAGATCCCTAATTTTATGATTCGAAGTGGCAGTTCACTAGAATTTAAAGAGCTCTTAGGCTTATATATATGCATGTTAGTATGGTACTTCACCTTATATAAGGATCTCCTTGTGTCAATTGGTGCAGACTGAATACACTTGTCTATTACAACTGGCAAAGGGGTGGCGAAGTCACTGCCATATATCTCAGGATTGAAGAAAATCTGCAGAGGGAGAACATAAGTTAAATTAATCGGTCTTCTTGATAGAATGACCCCAACTAAGCCCATAGATTAGCTCAGGAATTACACCAAGCCACTACTACAATTTCATGAATTCTTCAATAGTTGAATTGAAGGAACTACCTCATGCGTAACCAATGACCATGGCTAACTGACACCAAGATTCTTAGAGATAGAAACTACGATCTACATCCCAGGTTCAAATCCCAGCCAGGCTACACTGCCCGCACTTAAGCCTACCTTGCCCCTTCTCACACTACTTCTTGGACCTCTTTCAGAGCCCATAAAGGAAAAGGAAAAGGGAAAAAAAAACCCTAACCATCTAAAGAGAAAGACCATAAAAGGGAAAAGGAAAATGGTAATATCACTTTAATAGTTACCATTTTCCATTATAGACCCCTCCGTTTCAGTTACATATTAATAATAGGAAGTCAAGAACTAAACAAGTATATATTTATTTAATTCATTAGTTCATGGATTAGGTTCATGTATTCACAACAGAAAAATCATACCAAAATAGTTATATAAGGAGTGGCCAACAAAACAAACCTCAGGACCAAGAAATCGTTCATAGCCAACATCACATGAATATGGTGCCCCTGTCTTTGGTTTAATGCCTCTCCAGTGCTTGATGTACTTGCCTGGTTCTTTGTCATGCTTATTGAATTCCTGAGAGAAATTGAGCTAATGTTATATAGGAAAACTAATAAGTTGAAAAAGAAAACTTTGATTACATCCTTTGATTCAAGAAAGGAGCAAACTAATTAAATGGGAGAATTTATCAACATTCAACATGCTAACACCAGAGGCAACAAAACTAATGGCAAAGCCGCACAACAAACCCCTCATGATTCTGTCAAAGAACCAAGTATTGATGAACTAAAGAGTAAAGACAACCTTCACAATGTCAGAGCAGGTGTAGCAATACATTTCCTTTACTTTCCGTGCCACTTCAAAAGAGTCTTCCGGTGGTACGTTCTCTCCTCTTTCCTGTATGAAGCAATGTCAACATAACAGTTCATGAATCTGCTTAGCAAATTGTATCAGATTACTATTTATTACAATATCAGTCAGTCGAACAAAATGCTATAGCTAAATATGCAAATAAATCTTGACTCAAGCATGAAATAAGTAAATTTTATTTATATTCATAACTATTAAAAATATAGCAATAAAACTATCATGCATCCCACATTCTTCATCCAGATTAGCATAACATGATTGGTTTCACTAGCTAGTGTGAATGGTAACTTGTGAAAATGTTCAGCATTAACAACAACCGCACTAGGTAAGGTCAGCAAACTCGACACTAGCAAGAGGTTTACAAAAATTCACAGATATTTAAATAAGAGAACAATACCAACATAATAACCTTTTAATTTTATACTACAGGGGTTACCCACCCGCATAAGCTGCTGAACAAAAAGAGTAACATCCTTTCCAGCAATAGGAATCGATTTGATGCTGCTACCAATAACGTAGCCATCTGCCACAGGTACAACATGAGTTGCCCCATCTCCAACATCCACTACAACTCCTGTCATCTCACACTAAGAAGAATTTAAGATCAGCCTAAAAGGAAAATATTCCTAAAATTAGACAGATATAATGAAAAACGAAAATTCTTCAACATTTTACGTCAACACAATGAGGGGAGCTGCTGAATTATCATATGTGCCAGTTTATGATATTTATTCTACGGAGAGGTTAACTTTTCATTTCAAGTGAACACAACCAAATGCGTCAAATTGCAGGAGCCAGTGAAACATCCTGTGCATTTTGCGTTTAATAGATACCAAGCAAATGGGGCATTTCATGAATCATACTTAAAATGTAAAGCATTCAAGATTAATCATCCTGTTCCAATTCTATACGCAACATAAATTCCTAATCTTTATCCAGTGTACCAATTACCAACCTTAGATGTTGTGTACCCAGCTGCAAGAGCAAGCACAGAATTCACTGCAATGTAAAGTCCAGGCACGTTAAAAGTCTCAAACATGATTTCCCCAGTATACTCGCGACTCTCAGGTGCGGTCAATGGACTCTCGGTCAAGAGGAAATAGTGATCCTCTGGATCACACCTCAAATAGTTGAATATGCACTGCTGCCAGAAGCGCTCCATGGCATCCCAATTCTCAACCTGGCCATGCCGAATCGGGTAGCTGAGATTGTAAGTGCTGCTAGATCGAGACTTGGAAAGTGCCTCATCCCCAACGAAGAAATCAAGATCTGCCATAACTCCAGCATTATGCTGGGCCACCCAATTGCCTTTAGAAGAACCCCTGGATTGATTCAGAAACGACTCATTAACTGCAACCACTGTCGGAACAATAAAACATGGCTCAACATTACCAGCAAACCCCATCTTCGTATACCTGAAGAAAAAAAAAAAAGTTTCCAAATTCAGTGTAAACCAATTCGGGTGAATCAATTTTCCAGTCAATCCAAGTCAAAAAAAAAACTAAGAAAACATCAGTGGGGCATTTCAACAAACACGTGGAGTCCAACAAAAAACCACAACATTTAGCTAAAAGAGAAAGTGGGTGATAGAAAAGAAAGTAACGGGTACCCGGAGCCATTATCGATTACTACAGCTGGTCGAGAAGTAGAGGGGTCCATAAGAGAGAGCGAGAAAGAAGCGGTGATATTGAAAGCTGAAGGTGGATCCGCGACTGAGATCCGAGAGTGAATGTGAGGCAGAGGATCATGGTCGTGAAGAGGTCAATAAGGATGAAGAATAAGATGGTCTATGCGAGAGTAAAGATGACGTTGACGCAGACTTTGATCCGAAGTGAAAAAAAAGAAAAGAGAAATAGGAATGGTTGGTTATTGTTGCTAAATCCATTTGAAGTGAAAACTGTGCAGATGCAGGTCCCATTTACTTCATCATCATCACCATTCTGTTGGTTTACCAAAGATGCTTTCCGTGGCAATCAAACAACAACCCTTCTTTCTCTCTCTAGATTCTGTCTCTTTCTTTTAGCATTAATTGTAATTAAGTTGTATTTAGATGCAGAGCATGAACTTGAATTGTGGTTGGTGTGTTGGGAGGAAGAAAAGCGGTGAGATTTGAAGCGCCACTTGCAGGGACCTACCAACAGGAATAACATGTAAGCTGTTTCATTTCTTATTTCTTTCTTACACGCCAACTTTTGTCTCTTCAATTTATCAACCTCCATTAAGAATACTGTCGGTAGTTTTTAATTTACGTCAATTTAAAACATGCTTTCTTGTAAATTTTGTCATCTAAAGTTTTTGGCACATGTTATTATTTTGTTTCTTCAACTTTTACAAATTTTATTTTAACTAATGGAAAAGAATCTCTGTATATGTTAAGAAAAAATGTTATTAGTAAAAATAGTTACGTAAAGAATAATGAGTGATTAATAGTTATTTTTAACATTTAGGTAATTTATTTTTATTTTTTTATTTTTAAGATATGATTAAGAGTAAAATAAAAATATTCAATATATATTCTTTTTTGTATATTATTATAGGTTTTTTATTTTAAAATATAATTAAAAATAAAATAAAAATATAAAATACGTAAATCAAAATGAAGAATATTTTATGGATTATTAAATGGTATTGTTTTAAAAAATTAGGATCAAATATATAATTTTATGGAATGCAAATCATCACTTTGTTACAGAATAGCATAAGTTGAAAAATATTAGAGTAAAACACCTAAAAAAGTTAAGAAGAAAAATCATAAAATAATATTAATTGAGTAATAAAATATAAAATTAAATATATTTTGTATTTTTCTCTTTGTCATTTATACATAACGTAAAGTAATTAAAAATTAAGTAAAAATAACAACATATGAATAATTAATGATGTTTTAAATTTTGAAAAACGATAAATAAATTGAAACAAAAGTATTTAAAATAAATATAATATTAATGCATAATTTGAAAATAAATAAAAAAACAATAAATATAAAAAATTGAAAAGGATATTTTTATTGGCGACTTTAGACAGAAATCATGAATCAAAATATGGCTTCAACAAAGTTAAATAAATTTTTTTGAAGATATGAAGTTGTGTTTTAAAACAGTTTTCTTTTGTTTTTTGTTTTATCGTATTTGTAAGTACGATTTATCATTTATTTATCTTCTAAAATCCTTTTAATTTTTTAGTTTTAAATAGTTTTATTCTTAAATTGTAAAACTTGAAAAAGATTTATTGAGATTTTGTATTATCAGTATTACGGGGATTGATTTAATATATTTCATAGTTATTATATTCTTACTAAAATATTTCACATCATAGTGTGATATATACAAAATTTTGCGAGTAGTTATAGCATTTATTGGAGGTTATTTATTGGAGGTTGTTGTTATCTAAATTCAAATCAATTTGCAGAATAAGAACTGTATCTATAATTCCTCTTTAAAGGAATCCTTGGAAAGTGAAAAAGCTTAAAAGAGAAAAGAGATCCTTGTAAGGTGTAAAGATTTTATCAACAACTTTAGGTGGACTTGAAGGGCTAAACACCCTTATTTCTCTTAATTTTTTCGTGTTACATTTTATAATTATTTTTTAAATTTACTCTTTATACATGAAATTGATTTTGATTTTGTTTGTTTAGGGTTTCAATTTTACAATTATTATATTAAAATATTTGTAAGTTGTTGATGAATATTTTTTTTATATTTATCTTTATTAGCAATATTATTTTAAAAAGTTATAAAATATTAATACATGATAAATTTGATTTTCCTTTTCAAAACTAGATTATTCTTATGTGTTATTTGAAATAGTCTCAATGGTCGAATTTCAATACCTTTTTATATAGTATATATGGTATAAATAAATTACTAGAACAATCCAACAAGGTAGTAACGAATCTTCCATTTGCATCAATCAAGGTAAAATGGTCATGATGAATTACTATATTGTGATGAACATCTTTTCTCTAACAATTGTTTCGTACCACGAGGACCATAGAGAATATTGTTGACAAAATTTTAAGGTTAATCTTTCAATATAGTACTAATTTACCCTTTCCTAAAATAGGAATATATGAATTGTTTTCAAATTTAACTAAAGATTTCACTGTTAATTTAGCACATCTCTTTCTTGATAGGTAGCTCCATAATTATGATCAACATGCGTTTGATTCAACAATCAGAAATTATTGTTGTCTCTTCCTTGCTTAAAATATCATTTTACTTCCTTTAACCCTAACTTACATTCGCTAACTCTTAAAAAAAATTATTTACTATGCTAACTCTAAGTTCAACAAAGCCCTAAGTATTGTGAGCTCTCAAATGCTTGGCCATCAAAATTTTCTAAAATTGTAACTAGGAATCATCTCTAAAAAAGACTAATTCATCTCTTTATATTTTTTTTAAAACACAATAAGAACACTCTTCTTCCTTCAAAATCTTTTTCACTCAGTCTGCACCGGACCCCTCTTCGTCTCATACCAATTATAAACAATTAAAAACATTAACGTTGTGTTTGGTTGGAGGTGTCGACTGTTTACGACGATAGAAGAGCGGGATGATTTTTGTTTGTTTCAGAAGATTTGCGTAGATTTGAGAGCGAGGAAATGCGGGAGGGCACTAGAGTTTCATCCGCGCTCAACTACGAAGAAAGTAGGAGAAAGCCACGCTGGCATGTTCGAAGTTACATTTGTAACATTTCATATACATGCATGTGAAACTACAGTAATCTGGCTCAGGCTCTTATCCCACCTATGTAGCGTTACCATGCAGCATGCAGCATGCAGCACGCACAGTTTTCACAGAGATTCCTCTCACCTTTTATCAGAGATTCTTCTGAGTTTTCACAGAGCAATCTTGACTGTTTGACTGTTGAGAGATTTGGATTTGCCATTATATGGGAGGGGTTGGAGACGTTGGAGACGTTGGAGACAGAAGAACGGTCTTCTTCTTCCTCAAGACTTTGCTTTTCTGTGAACAAATGTGCTAGAAGTCTGTGGTGGGTGATCAATCCAGTGAGTTGTGTGTTGTTGGAGAATTTCGTGGTGGCAGGCGGTGGACGTCGACGTCCATCGGAGTTCCTGGATTTCCTGTAAAATGGAAACATCATAATCGATTATTGAAGAAGTATAATCGATTATACCTATATTTTCGCAAGCATAATCGATTATCATGGTCCCATAATCGATTATGCCTAAAATTTTATACATATAATCGATTATATTGC
>Ga0209489_101211_pt1 | contig 52648 bp, 27 predicted proteins | sample SiratrowhiteBW_FD_187527 | JGI IMG/M metagenome (GOLD analysis project Ga0209489, IMG submission 187527) | Root nodule microbial communities of legume samples collected from California, USA - Siratro white BW (SPAdes) (version 2) | ecosystem: Host-associated > Plants > Roots > Nodule | place...
TATATATATATATATATATGTGTGTGTGTGTGTGTGTATGTACATGCAAGTTTATCATAAGCTCAGAAAGTGATATATATGCAAACCGGTTTTCACTTGAAAGACTTTTTCACAATAATTGGTGCCGATCAAACTAATTAGGGCCATGCTACAAAAGTCGGTGACCAGATCATCACAATTGAAGAAAACCCTACTTTTGAGGGTGTAGATCAGATGAAGAAAAAGTGGAAAACAAGGAAACCCAACATCATAAAATTGCGATAAATAGATAGAAAAATCTAAAAGGAGAGGAAAACTCTCAGCTTTCCTCGTTAAGTTTTGGATGACAGATATATGAAAATGAAGTTGAAGTTGAGTAATCAATCCACTACAGCTATAGAAAGGCCAACCTTAGAGCTATGGCTACCAGAAACCCTAATTCAGGCATGATTTTATCGATTCCTGCGCTGAAGAGATGCAAGAGCAGCAAGCAGAGTTATAAAGAAATGAAAACCGTAAAGACGAAAAAGGACTATTAGCAGGTTGTAATGAGAGTGACCATGGAAAAAAATAAAGACTCTGAGAGATTAATTAATTGTTTGTTAGTGTTTATGTTTTTGAAGAAAGAGAAATTCATAGACATGATGGGTCATTGTCCCCATGAGAGTCACAGACAGGAAAGTGAATCCAAGAAATATTCTAGTGGAAGAAAGGTGCAAAGGAGAATGGGGTGAGACAGATGAAGCTGTATCATATGGTCACTACAAACTTTCTTTTCTGCCAAATTTCCACCCTCTTCTCCCTTTACTCAGTTGGATCACACACATTTTACTATTTCCATCAACACATTCACACAGTAAAAAGTTTTTACACAGTTTATGAACTATAACTATGAATCTGCAGTGACTTTGTTTGTTGTTATAACCATCTTAAAAGTCACCTATGACATTGTTTTTCACAGGCTATATATCTACAGAAATTAAACCCTAAGTCTAACAATTTATTTATTTTTTTAATGGAAGATTACCTTTGCATTTCATGTTCTAAACAGGCTCAATAATGGGTGTGCATTTGTGATTAAAATCCGACAAATGAACGTCATTATCGGAACTACTGTTCATACGTGAGCTACTCTCAACAACCTATTGAAACCCTTGTCACTATTTTAATGTTAGTGTGTGGACAAACCTTTGTTTGTTTAGTTTTCAACACTTATCTGTTTTAAAATTCCTTCTTCCAAACAACGACAATAATTGAGGTTTCACATGGTGAGAATGAGTAATTTTATCCATATACCTTTATGACACGCTTTCTCATTACTATTTCTGCATTTTTTTTTTATGAACTTTGTTTTCCTCTATGCTTGCTAAGTCTATATTACGAGAATGAAACTTTTTATATTATTGTATAAGAAAATGACTTAAATATGGAAAGTTTTTTAAACAATGTCGAAAGGAAAATGCATTCAGATTAATTAAAAAAAAAAAAAAGTTTGACAAAGAAATATGTTGAGATTAGGAATACTTATTTATTGTGACTATTGACTTGACGTATTATACGATGAGTTATTACTCGCTGTTGAATTTATTTCAGTAACTTATTTCTAGGGTGATAGAATATATAGGGTCTGCTAAACATTAAATGTGTATTGAAACAAACAAGAATAATAAATAAAAGATAGTATTAAATGCATTCCGAGCACATTATTGATAATCACTTTATTATATTTAAATGTTAAAAATTATCCATTACACTACCCACATTCCCTTCAATACAATGAAATCAATAGCAAATGTTGTAATCTAGGCATCAAGAAATTCTTTTAACATATTTGACATGGGGCGTGACCAACTCATACTTTCACTAACAAAAAAAAAAAAAAAAAAAAAAAAAAAAAAAAAGGAAAAGAAAAACCTCCAAAAATAATAACAAAATAATTTAGGAAATTAAATTGCGTGCTCTTTGAAAAAAACAGCTAGAAAATAAATAAAAAAATTACAAATAAGTTCACTTTAACTAAAACTTTCATAATTTTTTTTTCTTACTCAACCCACACCTTCCTTCTTAAAATCTTAAAATGTATCATTTAATCATGTTCAATTTCCTCTCTAACACAAATTAATATAATATTCATACAGAAGCATATAAAATTAATCATATAAAACATTAATTTAGAAAATAATGAATTATCCATTACTTAAAACTCTTTATATAATAGATCTTTATAGATTTAAACTATCACTAATTTTCACGATTTTCTATACATATATTTCTAACACATTTTTTTTTTTAAATATTGAACATAAAATAGAGAATTTGATAATAAGTGTTATGATAAACTCAACAATTTTTTGATAAGATTTGATATTATAAAGATAGATTTTAAGTTTAACTTAATCTCATAAAATAATTAATAAAGTAATATTTACACCTATTTACATGTTAATAATTTGACTATATTTCTAGTCAACCTAAAAGTTCCAACAACATCAAAATAAATAACAAACAAGACAAAATTATCGAAAGATTGAATCATATAACATATATTGAATTGTTACCGCCTATATGCTTGTAAAATATGGAAACTCCATTATGAGAGAGAATTTGATTCATCTTATTGAATTGTATAGCCCATATGATTGTATAAATGTGGAAACTCCATTAACATAGAAAATATTATTCATCTTATTAAACTATACAAGCAAATGTTTGTACAAATGTAAAAACTCATCAATGTATGAAACATTTCATAGACTGTGAAATTATTGAAATAAATATATTAATAATGTTTGTAGTAATTTAGGACAAAAATGAAAAAGTTAAAGAAAAATTTCATCCTTATTACGTAATTCATCCATTCAAGTATTATATAATAATTGTCCTCTAGCTAAATGTCAACTAAGTTAACATTCAAGAGTCATTTGCATTGGTAAGCTTAATTCAAGACTTATCATATGTCGTATTTGCTTGATTATATTATCAGCGTATATACATATATTATAAAAAAAAAAAGCTTTTTACACTATCATATAATTATATTTATATAACTTAAAAAAGTTAACAAACTTGCCATAGTTATTTATAATTAAATGTTAGTATATAAAATTTTTATACTTCAAAATATAAAAAAAAAAAAAAATTGTTGTTGAATAACAACGACAACTCAATAAAGTATCACATTTTTTTATTCAAAAGAGAAACTTGAGTTGTGTTTGCTATAACTATTAGTTTATTTGACTAGTTTATAAGCTAATTTGACTAACTATTTACTAGAGTATTTAAAATTGCTTATTTTAAGAGTCTCTAACCTATAAGTTACATACTACTTTAACTAGCTTATAGCTTAATTACAACTTATTTAGTTTTCTTTCAATATTATTCATTATATTTTAATAAATATTTTTTTATTATTTTTAATTTATTTCTAACTATTATTATCTATTTCAATTTTATTTGACAATTTATTATTGTACTTCTTTTAATATTTTTGGTTTTTTATTTATTATGCAGTTAAATTTAAAAAGATTTAACATTATAAATTGAAGTAACAAATATTTCCTTTATAAAAATATTTAACATTAGAAATTGAAATAACAAATATTTCCTTACATGATGTTATGTAAAAACTACATACAATAAAGATTGTAAAAAAGAAATTCAATGTAGCAATAATTTAAATTAAGAAATAAAAATATTTAAATTCTTAAAAAAGTAAATAAAAATTAAATTTGATTAATACTAGTTTAATCAACATTTTTAAACAAAATGACTTGTCTAAATAGAAAATACCTTTACTTCTAAAAAAAAGTAAAAGTACTAAATTTTTTTATAAAAATTTAATTATTTTAAGAAAATTATAGTTACAATTAAATAATTATATGTTTTTACTTAGAAACACAAATGTAATTAAATTTTGTATTTATTTCATTTTATGTCATTTCACATATTAATTAATGATTAACTAATATACCAAACATTTCTAATCAAATAAGGTACCTTATTAACTCTCAACTTGCAAAATTTATAAGTTAAGAGTTTATCAACTCTCAAGTAGCTTATCAGCTAGTTTTGTCAAACCAGACCCCTCAAGAATAATAATCTATAACAATATGCAAAGAAGATAATTCTTTTTGCTATACACATCTCATATTCCTATTTTATCTTTAATTATATTTTAAAAATAAAAAAAAAACAAAAATGTACTGTCTAAATATTAAAAGTACCTATACACATAGTTCAATAGCGTAACATATTATAAACCACCCACATTTTTAACAACACAATATATTACAAATCACTCACTATTTTTTATTTAATCACCATTAATAATTTTATTTATTAAAAAATGTAAATACACAAAAGTATATCTTTCCATGGGTCATTATAACTATACTATTAAAATTTCATGATCTTATCTTCAATTAATTAAAATTATATTTACTCACTCTAATGGATACTTTTAATTAGAAGCACACATTTTTGTTGTTATAAAGTTTATAGGTGTTTTTCATTTAAACTATAAGAGATAATAAAAACCTAATTATCATGATTAAATATGACTAGAAATAATTCCCACATCAATCTATCCTATAGGAAGTTTTTTAAGGGCACTAAAACAAACAATACTTTATATTAAAAAGGGTGATGTAACAAAAATACTACTAAATCAGTGTCTAGCTAAATTTGAAAAATGGGAATTGAAGTCACAAAAAAAAAAATTATATAATTCAGTTACGAAAATCAGTACAAATGTGTAGTCCTTCTCATGTTTAACCTGAACAAGAAGAACCTCACAGTAATAGGAAGTAGTTCTTTTGGAACTATTCCAACTAATATATATTAAAACCTTTCAAAACTTATATATCTTTGTTTATAACACCAATGACATTGTTACTTTAATCATGTGTTTCAAATGATGCATTATCAGTCATTAGTTGGATATGACTTTTTAGTTTGTAAGTGTGCTTTAAGTTAGTATTAAATATGTAATTAGGTTAAAAAAGATTAACTCCTAGAATAAAATTATTAAAACTTTAATTATTCATTGTCTGCACCAGTCTTCAAATATATATAATAGTCTTTATGGAAAGCAAAGTCATGATTAAAAAAATGATAAAAGTGGTTGGAATTAAGAATTGAAGAAAGATTTGAAACAATTAAGACAGCATCTTAACTTTTGCAAAAACATGGAACTTCTGATATAGTTATAACATCCATATATGAATGCTCTTTTTCTGAACCCAAGATGCATACTTTTCATGAATGTTTCCAGAACTGCTCCACTACGTGTCTTCTTAGCTGGAATTTGCATTGATTCAGCTGTGCAGAGTACCTTAGGGGTATCACACATGATCCATGTGCATATGGGGCTCCAAGACAGGCTTGCACAACCTTGCACTTTAAATACTGTTTGTTCTTTTATTATGATATATACAAAAATTAGCCTTTTTACTTTTTATACATTTAATTGCATTTCTGCTCTCTTGAATTTAAATCCAAGTTTCAATTGTCACATGTCTTATTTAGCATTGATTTTTTGCAGTTTCCATTAATTTGGATGTGATGTTGTGCAGGGAGTTGTTTTCTGAGTACTGAATATTTCCATGGTTGAAAGAGGGTGGTGACTAGAAGGACAGTTTGTGAAGTGAAACTTGTTTGTGTTAGAACTAGGAAAGAAGCAAGAACTAAATTCAGTACAACAATGATGAGGGGTTGAAACACTATTATGAGATGTGACAGCAACCACACTCACCACTGGCTATCCTTTTCCTGGTGAAATTATGAACAGATATTTCTTAGCTTTCTTTTTTACTTATCTACATGGTTAAGGATTTCACCACCTTCTACTGATTCATCCTATAATTCAAATAATTCTTATTGTATCTATGTACTGATAACCTCAAGAGCTATTCTTGTTTCTCCACTTAATGGAGACAATTATTATTAGAAGGTGCACCACTAGGGCTTCTTCTTGCTATTGTCTCTTCACAAAATTGGTATTTTTATTGACAACATGATCATAATGTCTTCTTCCATGACATTTTGGATGAAGAAGTTTATATATAAATATCTCATGGAATCACTTCCTCTAACTCAAATCAACCATGTAGGCTGTTCAATATTTCATTTTGAACTTTGTAAGGAACATTATCAATTTACATCTGATTACTCATTGTTTATAATTGTATATTGTTTTACTCTTAATAAATTTCTGTATAAATGTTATACTAATGTTTTGTTAACAATTAAATTTGATCTACACAATTGAATCAAAATCAAGGATTTAGGTTAATTAAAATACTTTATCGGCCTTGAAATTATTATATTTAAAACAAGAATTTATGTTTGTAAAACATGCTTTTGGATTTGATTACTTGCTTCCAAGCTTGTAACAATTTCCATGACTAACATAACTCAAATATGTAGGTTTGGTTTATTATGTTTCTTTCCTGCTAGGCATAAATATCTTTCCTTGATTAAAAAGATAACAAATGTGTTGAAAGAGTGTGAAATTCTTTCCTTTTTCTTCTTCAGCCATAGTTAACAAATTGTGATTCTCAAATCATTTTTTAATAGAATTGTGTTGAAAGTTCAAACAATAATAATGTGTAAGAATGAACAGTTAAAATTGTGACAGAGTAAACATGATTACAGTGTTAACAATACCATTATAAATTGGTGGAAAGTGAGAAAAGAAAGAGGGTGTCTAGTTTCATACAAAGGGTGATGAAAAGTTAGGAGGAGCTAAATGCACAAAAATATGAAAGATGGTACTTTTTGGTTGGTAGTGGTCAAAAGTTAGAATGATGGTAAGAGGAGGTGAAGAGAAAAGACAGGCACAGCTTGGCAGTATATGATCTCCCACATTGCCATAGTGGGGAACAGACAAACCATTCATATGGACCACCAAATTATACTATATTTTCCTATCCCTTTTTCCATTTTAATTTTCTTATAAAATTGATTTACATGGGAATGATACCTATTTATTACTCATAATGTAGTAACATTATGTAAGATATTGACATATGTAATGTAGCAACCATTCAAAACTTTTGTAGCAATGGTTCAAAGATATATAGATGTCTTAATAATTTGCAGTTTTGAGTATACAAACACCTATTGCTTTATGTAAGATATTCAGAGTTACAAATGCCTGATGGTTAGGAATAGTTAGTAAAGTTAGTTTTAGTCTCCTTTTGAGTTTTAAGATGAGCTGGCACTGATTGTTGCTTTCCGTGTGGCTGCTGCAGATATGAATTTAACACTTAATTTGCTGGAATCTTCATAATAATAATTGGATAATTTCTTAGATTTGATGTGTTCCGACGTTCTTTGATTTTCAATTTTCGTTATCGATTTTCAATATCGGCAGAGATATCTATGATTTTTATCTTTGATTTTCGATTTTCGTTATCGGTTTTCAATCTCGGCAGGGATACTCATGATGACAATCGAACGTTAAATTATTTCTCAGTCCATATAAAGAAAGTATATAATAATAGTCAAATATTTATTACTTTTTATCTAATAGTGTTTATTTATTTACACCAATTGCATTAGGTATTTACTTGAAGAGATGGTTAGAGTAGAGTTAAGTAGGTTTTAGTGTCTTCTAAGCTTGAGTGAAGACAACAAGTCTTTGATAAAAGAAAAAAAAACATTTTTTTTAGTGATAATACATTGTCGGTGTTATCGTACAATATACTGGCCCCCCAAGCTCGAGGAGATACGACTTGTGAATAGTATAAAACGTCGTAGTAGGTTGGACATTCTCTAAAGATTTAAAGGGTCATGCGATTATAGTTGTTGGTAATGAAATAATCTGATGATTAAGGAGCGTGTGTTGGTTTGTCTTTTCATGGGTTCCATATTCACCTCATTTTCTATCCTTTTTTGTCTAATAAGTTACATCCGAGAGAAGTAAACAATGTCTAAGATACAGATTGGACCAATTCAAACAGCAGACTCATAAACAACAACATAAAAGATTTTTCATCTAATGAAGAATTTAATCTAACAATAAACCAAGGTAACCTACAAAAACTTTAATTACTCAGTTTTTTCATTATAACAAAGGCACTTTTGACCCAACCAACACTATTTAGGGTTCCATCTTTATTGAATGAAGTAGAGAAATTATTTACTTAGACAATATAAGCTCATATTCCTTCCTTTGTCTTAGCATTTTAATATAGTTGTAACAAACTTATAAAATTGACTGAAGAATCTTGTGAGATTTGATTGACGCGTTAGAATAAAAAATATGTTAATTTGATAATTTAAAAAATTACCAATGTGCTTTTGTACTAGATGCAACATGTTGGGTTCATCAACAATATCAAAGCAAGAAACACACAAACAAGATTAAAAAAAACACTTGTTAATATCAAACGGTGTAACACATAGTTTACTCATAGTACATCGTGTTTTGTCCAAACCCTCAAAGATACTATATATAGACTCTATACTAGAGAGTAACAAAAAATCATTTAAAAAACAAAAGATATTAAGACAATTAAGACATTTAAACGGTCTAACTCATCTTAACACTAATAGATGATCTTTAGTAGACAATTTTCTTCTCCTTCACATTAGACGGTCTAATCATTTAACTAAGCTCTTCAATAAATGGTTTGTTATACATGATTTAGAGGCAATCATCACAATTCTCCACCTTGACTCCAAATCATAGAAGAGCTTCCAACTTCAACTTCTTCTTTTTTTCAAACAAAAAATTAACCATTAACCAGCTCCAAACACCGTCTGAACCTCGATCTCGACAAGGACTTTGTGAACACATCTGTTGGATTTTCTTCCAAAGCTATCTTATTGATCCTAACCTCTCCATACTTAATAACATGTCTCATGAAAGGCAATATGATGTCTATGTGTTTCGTCCTCTCGTGGTAAATTTGACGATTAGCTAGATGTATGATGCTCTGATTATCATAATGAACATTGCACAATACCTAACTCTCCAATCATCACCTTCAACCATAGTGCCTTTTTCATACTCTGTCTAGATAGCGTATAAAGCCATAAATGATTGCAAACTAAATCTCTAGCAAACTATAGAACCATATAAGGTAAAGATATACCTAGAAAGTGACTTTGTGGTATAAGTGTTCCCTACATAATCAACGTCCGCATACCTTTCTATAGCAACTTTATTAAGGGTAGACCTTTTATACATTAAACCAAATGATATTGTTCCTCTCAAGTATTTTAGTACTCGCTTCAAAGCCTCCCAATGAATTCATCCATGATTTTCCACGTACCTGCTAACAATACTAACAACATGAGCCATATTTGGTTTACTACAGACCATCCCATATATGATGCTACCAATTCCATTAGCACATGGGGTAGTCTTCATATTCCTACTTTCCTCCGCAATACTTAGAGCTTGAGCAATTGAAAGCTTCGTATGGTGTCTCCCCATGTTTAGATTAATGCATTTTAAACCTTTCAACCTCATTTTGCAAGTACCCTTGTTGAGACAGACGCAATATCCCAATCATTTGATCCTTCTGTATGTTCATCTTTAGTATATGCCTCATAGGACCAAGATCCTTCATTTTAAACTCTGAACTTAATATTTGTTTGAGCTCTTCCAATTCATCTTTATATTGGTTGGCTATAAGGATATCATATACATATAAGAGTAAGAACACCACATATTCTTCTTTCTTTTGAGGATGTACACGCAACTGTCATAACTGCACCTTTGGATTCTCGTTGGCATTAAAAAGTCATTAAATATCTTATAGCATTGTCGTGGACTCTATTTTAAGTCTTACAATGATTTGTTCAAGAGACAAACCTTCCCCTCCTTCAGCAAACCCCTCAGGTACTACATATAAACACGATCTCCTACGAAATGTCATACATAAATGTTTTCTTCACGTCTAACTCTTCTAACATAAGATTGTACTAGTTTACATTGGACATTAAAATCCTTACATAACAATGTTTTACTACTGCAGAGAATATCTCATCATAGTCAACTCCCTCCACCTAGTAAAACCTTTTCGCTACTAGTCTAACCTTAAATCTCTAACCTTTCACACTTGATATTCCATCCTTCTTGAACACCCACTTATCCTACAACCTTTTTGGTTTTTTGGTAGATCAACAAATGTCCATGTGTGGTTCTTCATCATAGACTCAATCTCCTCCTTCGTGGCAACACCATTGTTGACCTTCTAAACCTTTTTTACTCTGAACTGTCTATCTCTTCAGCTACTGTCAAAGCATAACTGATCAAGTTAGCATATCCAAACCTTTTGTCTAGGTTTGATCGTCCTTTTCTCCCTATCACACGTAAACTGATAGTCGGAGTCAACATCTGTAAGTATGGACCTTTTGTGTAAAAGTTAAAAGGTTGGTTAACATCATCTGACGCTTCCTCTTTTGGTGCCTTTAGACTGTCTGATCCATCAGTAAAAGGCTCCACCTCAACATGGATTTTCTCCTTCCCTTTCTCCACTCTCTACACATCTTTGAGTCTCATCAAATATGATGTCTTTGCTCACGAAATACCTAGCCTCTTCAAACTTTAACCTCCACAACTTGTACCCTTCACACCTTCTACACTTTCTATGTATCCTATGAAGATACATCTCTCAACCCATGCCCCAATTTGTGTCTTTCTTAATGTGTGCAAATGTCAAGGCACCAAACACCCTCAGATTCTCATAATTTGCAGTTCAAAGTAAATGATAAACTCTTATTTATTAGGTAGATGTTGTGTTTGCAACTTCCCCAAAAGGTCTTAAGCAATCCACCCCAGGCAACATACATATCACCCTTTCTAAAATGGTTTTCTTCATCCTCTCGACCGATCATTTTGTTGTGGTGTACCAGCAATCATATTACGCCTTTTTATACTTTTGTTCTACAAAATATATTGAACTCCCTTGAAACAAACTTTAGTCCATTGTTTGTCCTCAACACCTTCAGGTTGGTCCCATACAGATTACTCACTATGGTGTGTCATTCCTTAAACTTCTAGAAAGATTCACTCTTACTTTCCAAAATATACTCGAGTAATCGTATATGATAGTGAAGAAATAAGACCATCTACTATGAGTGTGAGCTCTTGTTAAACCTTAGAAACTTATATAAACATATTCAAAAGGTCTATTGGACTTATGTTTAATAGTTTCAAATTTCAAACTTCAATTTGTGAAACTTTTCCGGTACACAGTGATCACATAACTTGAACCCCTCCATAACAAATTAGGAATTACAAATGCCAAAAAAATTATAAAGAAAAGTATTGTTAGGTCATAAACCTCCCTTTATGTGGACCGATAGAAGGAAAAACGTACAATGGTGTAACTAATAAATAGAAAAAATGGCAGGAAATGAGGCAATTAATCTATGGCTAATTGATTGGATGAGACTAAGCTCGCTTTTAGGTTTTCTTATGGGAAACATTGTGAATATTTGAGACATATAAATCCTGAGCAAGATATCACTTATGTTGCTTTTATTGAATATTTTACCTCTCCAATTTAAACTTGACACCACCACTCGCAAACTCCTAGCGATTTTGTTCTCTCTTTTTTTTCCTTTGTTATTGTACTGTATCTCTGTCCTAAACATTTGCCTCGAGATCACCATCAATAAATTGGCTATCTTTACACCAATCTTTATATAGATAAAACCAATTGTATCATGTAATCTAAGAGGTAATTCCTGTAACTTTTAATTTAAAATTAAATAAAATAACAAGCCACTATTGCAAACAAAAGAAGTAAAAGAAAATTGATTTCAAGTTCACACGTAAATGACATGAAAAGAAATAGACCATTTTAGTATTTCGATTAACTAGACAAGCCTCTGACTGCAATTTCAGTTTCAGGTAAATCAAACGGTTACAGTATCTGCATAAAGGCCTTATTCATATGATAAAACAGAAAGGGAAATTGAACTATGAACAAATGACAATGCTAGTTTCATTAGCCTCTCCAGTTGTCTTTCCGCTTCCTTATCTCTCCTAATGCTTCAACAGGTGACTTGCAGCCCACCTTCTCCTGCAAATGTTCACAGTTTAAGAAAAGCTTCAGGTTCAACCATTGTAAGTCACTGTATTTTTTATCCAAGAAAAATATATAAAAAGTGCACAAATAACAGCTTCTATTCTAAATAAATATGTTAGAATTTCAGTTGGATTGTAGAAAGCACCAATAAACTCCTGAAAGCTTTGCTGATTATACATTTCATTCTGCCCTCTAATCAACAGGGAATAATATATTTGTTTCACACTTTGAAGAGGGGTTGGAGAGGTGACAAACCTGGATCTCAGGTAGATCAACCCTCATAAAAGGATTGGTCTCCAACTCATCCTCAATGGTAGAGGGAATTGTTGCTTGACCAGCTTGTATCTGATTCTGAGCCCAGGTTAATTTCTGTTGTGTCCTAGAATTGTCTGGCTCAAGTGTCAGAGCAAATTGCAAGTTCTTCACTGAGTACTGGAGAAAAACAACTTCACACTCTTACAAGTGATTAATATATATAAGTGAAAAAAGCATATAAGAAATAAGCCACTAAGAGTTTAGGCTTTTATAGGCCAAAAAGTAAAACAATCTAAAATTTCTCCCTCCTCACCTTATGCCTCAAAGCTGCAGTTTTTACTTAATGTAAGACATAAGTTTTGCAAGATAAGCAGAACTGCACGACCAATTCCAAACAAACGAGTTCTTATGAACAGTCACTACAGATTATCAAAAGCAATTCACTTCTTCACAAATCATAACTTTACATCTGAGTAGCTGAATCTTATATATTTCAAAACCAGTTATATTTTATTTTTCAGAAGAAACATAGAATTGTGTTCTAAAGAATGAAGGATTTATTGATTTACTTGCTCAAGGGTTACTGCGGCAGAATGCTAGCTCCTAACCCAAAATATAATTTTTCAATCTATGCACTTAATGGACAGACACAGACTCTAGCATAACAAAAGGTTAGGAAAACAGTATTCATGAATACCTCATAGCCTAACTTCAGCAAAAAATTTGTTACAAGAATTGAGTATCAATTCATTTCAACTTCTTATTCCAGTATATTCATAACAGGTTGACTACTATATGCCACAGAGAAATTGGTGTGCATTTCCCATACTACACAGTTTTTACACAATATTAACGTGTGTGAACTGGACCAAGAAGATTAGTCTGGATTGTTTACAACTTTTTAAATTTTTACGTCATTCCCCAACCCCCTTTCTCCATTAATCAAATTAAAAGTATTTACCAGGCAAAATCATGCGTGAACTAACTGTTTAAGAAGTCCTTTGGATCAATCTCATTCATCATTTAAATTATAAGAAGATCAATCATTGTTGACACTACCTATATAGATAAACAAAATTTAGACTCCCATAATCAATTTTTTCAGTGTGGATGGTGAGATTTACCTCATGGCCACAGTATACTCGAGTTGTCTTTGGTAATGAACCTAGTGTTACATTGAGAGACTGATACATCTGTTCAGCAGTTCCCTCAAAAAATTTCCCGCAACTAGCAATAAACTGTAAACCAGCAATAAGACAGCAAATGTAGAGATTTGAAGAAGAGCCTCTCCAAAATTCATTTACATGTAAGCTTTAAAAGAGAGAGCCAAATACAAGTCACATACCTTGACTTCAAGCACTTGCGACAGCTTTAAGAATAAGTTTATTACATGTGTTCCAAAATAACTACTTTTTTTTCTGATATGATAAAGATTAAATCAGTCATCTTACCAATGTGTCTCCAGTAAAAACAGCCGGATGCTCATCCTCTTTGCCGGTAACATAGTAACTTATGTGGCCTTTTGTGTGACTGAGCAAGTTACAAATATTGCATATGTTAACAAGAGAGGTAAATATGTCTAGAAAGAGGGAGAATCGAGGTTGAATCACTACAGCAAACATCAAGAAATACCAGAAAGAATGATAAATATCAACAACTGATAATGCAGCAACAAAAATTAATACTAAAATAAAATAAGAAGGCCAATGAAGCATGGCAATGCCTTCTTGGTATATTTTCACAGAAGTTGGCACATCAATTTTTTTAATCATCAGATAAGCAGGATTAAAACCCTCTAACAGGGGATAAGAACAATTGGCAAAAGTTCAGCAAGCATTACAAAATTTATTCTTCTATGCATACTTTTCTGGCAAGAGAAATACATTACAAAAAGTTATAGTTCTGGGTGTCAAAGACCATAGCACAATATTCACCCAGAACAGCTAACAATTCTTGGTACTCAAACATTACACTTGGTCCTAGCTAACAACTGCTAAACAAGTTTATGACTTGTTCAAACCTGTTTCAGTTCAAGTTAGAATCTTTTGGATACAAACGCTATAAGTGTTTTTGAGAACTTCTTCAAAAATAAACTTCATATTTCCTGTAGGAAAGTTCTCCATAGCACTTCTAAGTTGTGTTCAACCAGACTAATTTCATTTCACTTGAAAAAGTTAAAAAATTGGTATCTGGTTAAATGAAATACGAGAACACTTTCAAAAGTTAGATTATACATAAACTAATTTTAACTTGTTAGAGAAGCTTAAATCATTTTACCTTTCTATTCTCTTTTCTGATAATAAATTCATCCAAACATGACCCAACAGGTACTGTTCCAATCCATACTCTACAGTGTAGTGCACTAATGGAAACACTTGAAAAGGTGAGTTAGCAATAGCATACCAAGGTGTATGAAGGGCCAATATAGTGACGTCAGCTCCAAGAGAGACCTTATCACCGTTTTGAACCTTGTCAGTGCAACCCTTCACGTTATCGATGGAACCACCATAGACCTTGATTCCAGGCACCAGTTGCTTTATCTTCTCGTTTCCACCAGCATGATCCCTGTCACACAACAATAAACGGTAAAACAAAACATCATACGGAACATGTCGGAAAAAGACAAAAACATTATAGTATAGTACATCATACCAGTGATGGTGCGTGGTGAGGACGAGTTTGAGATTGAGGCCTTGCGAGTTAGCAGCTTCGAGAATCTTCTCCGGCTCGGCGGGGTCCACCGCCGCCGCTTCCTTGGTGGTCTCATCCACGATCCTGCGCCACTCAGATTGGTTCAGCAAAATCTAAGAGAAAAATGAATGGATGAATGTTGGATTAGATTCATACAGATAAGAATAATTGTCTTGGAGACATGGTATGTGTTGGATTTTCATCTTTCCCTTTCCGATTCAAACACAATTCAGAAATTTAATTTCTTTATCGGGTATCTAGCGGTGACGGATTCATATATGAACTGAAAAATTCATTTCTATAATGTTTTAGATATACTTTATAATTCAATTTCATTTTTAACTCTTGGTAGGACGTTTGTCTTAAAGATACCTCGGGAACCTTCTTGAATCACTCTCTAAAATAGTATTTGTTTATCTTTAAAAAGATTTATGTTTAATATCCCAAACATTATATTGAAGAAAAATGTTTCACAATATGTTTTATACTTTTTGCTACAGTGATACTCTTGGGTCACCCTTTACATTTTTTAACACTCCATCTTCAAAACTCTTATTACAGTTTGGTTTTTCAGCTTCTCACGATCAAATATATCAATACTCATCATTTGTGTCCGCTGAATCAGAAGTCAAGTTGATTATCAACCTGAATTATGCAAGTAAGAGATCTTTAAAATGAAAATTTAATAAAAAACCTTAGTCAAATATTAGCTTGCTAAGCAAATTGTTAGAATGGTTTAAGAGGCATATTGGACCTGAGTAAGACCACAATATTAAAATCAAAAGTTCATCACAAAATAATATAAATTAGGTTAAATAATATTTATAATTCATAAATATCATATATTGACTTATAGAGTAGTTAAAATTTAGATTTTAATTATACGAGTATACATATTATTTACAATTCAAATCTTAAGCATGATAAAAAAAAAAATCGTGGGATCTTTAAATAAAATGGTAAAAGGACATCCATCATATTTTTTTAGGATTTGGGATTATTTCAGATTTTTTTACTGAAACAACCAAATAATTCATCTTCTATTCAATTCAAATAAAATTCAATCTTAATTAAACATTAATGTAATTAAAACAACATCACTACTTAACATTAATGTAATTAAAGCAAAAATGGACAATTTAAAACTAAGAGCATTTTTTATACGTCTCTAATCATTTTTGGAGAATCAAGACACTTCTAATTTCCGTCTCTTCCTCCCTTAAGTCAAGTCATCATAATAACATAATTTATATAAAAAATAAAATCTATAATTTATGTTAAGATTTATGACCTTTTGAACTCTTTACATCCTAACCATAATTTTGATTTGAACTATCTTATTAACTTAACCATTAAAATATCTTTACAAACACCCTATCCCTTAAACATTTAGACTAAGGAGAGATTCATACTTATAAAAAACAATACATAGAAAGATTAAGACTTGTTATGGCTTTGTAAAGACATTTTTTACACAAAATTTTAAAACTCTCTAATTTTTAAAATATATTTTCTTTTATTTTCAATCTATTCATTATTTATACTTTAATAACTTTTATTAGGTAGGAAGAAAATTTTGATAAAAGAGATTATTTTGATAATTAATTAGAATTTATTTTAATTGATAATTCAATGTAACTGAAATATAAATTTATTTAATCTTTTATGTGTATGTTTTTATGTAATCATAAATATTTTTTTAATAAAATTTATATATGTGACATTTTAAAATTATTTAAGGATCAAATAACTCACGTTAAAATCAAGATCCTCTAATTATATACACCTCATTTTTGTGATAAAGAAATTCATTTTATAAAAAATGTTTTTGTTGCATGTGATTTTAAGATGAAATTCACATGTGTCATTGTTGGATAAAAAGGAAGAACATCAAATTTGAGGATATTGAAATATCTTTTTATAAATGATGATCTACGAGTATCGAGGATATTATGTAGGAATATATCACTTTGGAAATTCTAAATTTATCATATTATTACATGGTATCGAGGTGTTAAATACAATCTTAAAGAGTATTTGTAGTGAGACTCACAAAATTTATAGGAATTGTTTAACCATTATCATTCATCACTTAAAAATGTGATTAAGAAAATGATTAATGTGTTAAGAAAAAAAATTCCCTACCATAACTAGTAGAACAAAATCTCATTATTTGTTTTGAAGTGAGGAATATAGTTAACAAGTTGCATCCTTCACATTTTTTGTAGGGAGTGGACAATGATCAATCACTAGCAGATGATGCAAAAAAGTAGATAGGTCCATCTTGCAAATTCATGAGAATGATTATAGACAAGGGAAAACCTTGAGGAACATTATAGCTAATCATATGTGGAGAAGTTATCAAAGAAGTTAATTTTGTAGTTAATCATAACATTTAATATTATAAGTTTTTATTGTGTATTTATGACTTCAAAGTGTTTTTATTATTCCAGGAACTTTTACCACTTTTGAAGATGTTTTATTTATCCTATTTGTTATCTTATATCATTTTATTATAATCTCAAGACTTCTCCTTGCAATAAGTTAGAGTATGAATAGCAGGAAAGGATACTTTACTAGATATTGGTTATGATGTTCACGAGTCCACCAAATGGATGAATAGTGTGGATATATATTTATTAATCATTATGGTTGATGAGACAAAGATGGGTAATCAAGTGGATAATAATTGGAGGATGCACACATACATAAAGATTGTTAAGCCCTTAAGATAGTTTGGTTTGAGTTGGGATAACAAAAGTAATGTATAAAATAGATAGAAAAGAAAGTTTGGGATGATTTGATTACACTATTTTAAGAATTTTCTATAAGGTCCAAACATGCATATAATATTCATATAACTAGTGTTTTTATTAGTAGGCAAGACCATTCACAACTAAGTCCAGAGTTTCAACAATGTGATTTACTAGAAGAATTGTGGAATGTGAATCATGATAGGACATATAGTTAGGATGACAAATCAAGTATGTAAAACTATGAATCATCAAAGTGTAGGGTGAACATGAATGATTAAGTTGGAGTAGTCATTTATCAAGACATTTGGTGAATTTATTGTATCTCATCTGGTGGTACCTCTTCACAGGAAACCAAAAGGAAAAAGCTCATATGAATGTTCTAGATACTCAATTTGACAAATTTACAAAGAGTTTGTATAAAGTTGTAGATACATTAAGTGTAGAAAATATATTGTCTGAAAATTGTTAAATATGACTTAATGACAATATAAAATTGCTAAAAGAGAAGTGTTGACAATTAAAAAAAAAACTCATGAATGAACAAGTCTAACATATTGAGGTGTAGCTCAATGGTCTATGTTGACTTTATGTATGTTTATTTTCATTTACTATGAATGACATATATATATATATATATATATATTTAATTTATATGAGTTTTTAAATTAATATATTTCAATTCATTAATTATGTCTTTCTCTTTCAAAAGCAAGAAAGATAAAATTGAAAAGTATAGGAAGGACATAAACCATGTAATAATGGATAGAGTTTCACCTCCTAAGCTAGCATAAAGTGGAGGAGGTTTAGATATTCAGTTCTTCAACAAGCATGATAAAGATGATTATATATGTTGCAAAATTTGTAAGGCCAATCTTTTCCCTTAAGATAATGAACTTCTCATTCTTTATTGAATATGTCTCACAATTTTATTACTATTTAAAAGCATACTAAGGGTTGGACTACTTTATCTCTCAACTCTATACTATGAAAATTTGCTCGAGGTATTTTACTCAAATTGAAATATATTTGATAATAGTCACTAATGTAGTGAGGTCAACAAAACAACGATCAAAATAGAATATAGAGAATGAGATTTTTCAAACAATATTATTATTACACACATTTTACAGCATTGTAGCATGAGCTATATTGTTGAGACACGTGTTATCTTAGGATGGTCAAATTGGTTTGATGAAATATTATTTTGAAAAAATTAAATGTGATTAATCCTAATAGTGTCTAATTAAGTTATAAAATGAATAAGGATCATCAACAATTTCTTAATCATGAAAATCCTTCTAATTATTGATGTTGACATTGAAATTATTCAACCAATTTAACATGGTATGATTGAACATAATCACCCCTAACATTTTATAATAATTTTTATTTATTTTAATTTTATTTCAACTTTAATTTAAATTTTTAAAATTTTAAATTTTTACATTAAGTTATTTATAAAATTACAGATAGTTAACCATTATTTTATACATGAATATATTATTTATAAGGAGAAAGATAATTTAATCCAATATAAATGATATGTATTAAAATATTTTTTTAACATTAAATTCAATATTTTTATAGAATGACACTTTGGTAATTTTTTTTAAATATATCAATTAATTTTTTATTCTATAACATTCATCCAATTACTCATAATTTTTTCACCCCATTCCTTTTTTTTTATCCTATAATTACACTTTTTATTATCTTTCTCATCATTTTTTTTAATTCTATTTCCACTTCTTAATCCAAGCGCACAAACTTAATAAATAAAAAAAATTACATGAGATTTTACTCTTTAAAAAAAACACGGATTAATGAAAATTGTTCCAACTTACTCAAATGAACTAATCTCAGCTTAATTGTTACTTGACTCAAATTGAATCAATCTAAAAAAAACCAAAATTTTTCTAATCCATTTAATACTCACCTTTCTAGTTTCAGAGTTCGTACATCTGGAATGTTTCATCTTTTAAATTTAAATTTAGTAAATAAAAAAAAATGTCTCTTTTCATCATAAAATAATAAAATATTATTTTCTATTTAAATATACATTAAATTATGATTAAATAATTATTTAAAGATTTATTTAGTCTTTGTGTACATGTAATTTTTATGTATTAAATCTTAATAAATATTATTATTTTAATACCTTTTAATTCTTACATTATTATCTTAGATTTTTTAGCTTTTATATTTTAGATTGATAAAAATAAAAAAAAATTAAATAAAGAATTTGATAATATTTTTAAAAATAAAAAAATCTGTTATATAATAAGAAAAAGTAATAAAAACGTTAAAAACTTTTAAAAAAATAGTACTGTACACATCAAAGAGCACTATATAAATAAGTTAGAATTTGTACAGTAAGGAAGTTTTTGTCCAAAAATACTTTTATCACTTTACTGACAAATTCTTCCTCCACCCTAATATCTTCTTCCTGCACCCTAATATAAATTTTTAATTCCACAATTGACCCTATCCGATTCATACGGGGCAAAAAATTAAGAACCGGATGGCACCCCCATCCGGTTGTCATTTCAAAATAAAATGACAACCGGATAGCACTCCCATCCGGTTGTCATTTCAAAATAAAATGACAACCGGATGACACCCTCATCCGGTTGTCATTTCAAAATAAAATGACAACCGGATGACACCCCATCCGGTTGTCATTTAAAAAAAAATCATTTTATTTGGAAATGACAACCGGATGGCATACTCATCCGGTTATCATTTTGATTTTGAAATGACAACCGGATGGGGCTGTCATCCAGTTCTCATTTTCAAATCAAAATGAGAACCGGATGAAACCCATCCGGTTCTCATACATCAAATCAGAAATTTCTTCTGTTCGTCGTCGACAACGCCTAAACCCCAAATCAATTATTCTAATCAGCAATATCACTTACTAATTGCTAATAAACACCAAAAATTACTTACTTATTGCTTGTTTGAAGGATTAATCAAAGATTTGGAAACAGATGAAGTTAAAATAAAACCCGGATGGGATGTCATCCGATTCTTATTTTATTTTGAAATGACAACCGGATGACATACTCATCCGGCTGTTAAATTTTTTGAAAGTGACATCCGGATGGGATGCCATCCGGTTTTCTTTTTTTTTACATTATGAACTAGATGGGTGTGCTTCTTATATTAGGGTATTTATGAAATTAAAAAATCTGTATTAGGGTGCAGGAAGCGTGTATTAGGGTGCACGAAGAATTTGTCCACTTTACAACCCGCTAGACCAAGTTGGGCCAAAACAAAGCCCGTATCATAAACAGGCAAAAGCCCTATGCAACTGCCTCTATATAAACAACTTTTTCTAGGGTTTGGGTTAGCTTAGACAGCCTCAACCCTAACGCGTGTGGAGCAGAGAGAACCGCTGCCATGGGGAGAAGTAAGCTCTATCCTCCTTATCCTGCTAAATTTTTATTATGTTTTTCAATTTCGTGTATTCTTGTTGTAATTTGCCATTGTTAAAGAGCTTTTTCTTATTCTTTTTCGTTGATGACTGTTTTTATTGATTTTATTTTGTTCATTGTAAGAGGGTTTTTGTGCTTTCCCAATGGTATATTGTAAGCTGTGATCTTTTTTAGTATTAATATTCATTATGAATGTATGATATTCTCTCCAAAATTACAATCTCATGTTTTTTAATGAGCTGGTCCAGATTTTATGTTATATTCTTAGTTGTAAGTTTTGTTGCTTTAATATTTTTACCAGTTATGCCTTGCTGTTTGGAATTGCAATTAGAATATACAAAGTTTAGAAATGAACTCGTCAAGATTTAGTGTGTGATTGTAATCACGAATGGTGTTTGATTTAGGACCTGCAAGGTGCTATAGGCAAATTAAAAACAAGCCATACCCCAAGTCCCGTTTCTGTCGTGGTGTCCCTGATCCCAAGATCAGAATTTATGATGTTGGTATGAAGAAGAAGGGTGTGGATGAGTTTCCTTTCTGTGTCCATCTGGTTAGTTGGGAGAAGGAAAATGTGTCCAGTGAGGCATTGGAAGCTGCCCGCATTGCTTGCAACAAGTACATGGCCAAGTTTGCTGGAAAGGATGCTTTCCACTTGAGAGTCAGGGTTCACCCATTCCATGTTCTTAGGATCAACAAGATGCTTTCATGTGCTGGAGCTGATAGGCTCCAAACTGGAATGAGAGGTGCTTTTGGAAAGCCACAGGGTACTTGTGCTAGAGTGGCTATTGGGCAGGTGCTGCTTTCTGTTCGCTGCAAGGACAGCAACAGCCACCATGCTCAGGAGGCTCTCCGCCGTGCCAAGTTCAAATTCCCTGGTCGTCAAAAGATTATTGTTAGCAGGAAATGGTATGTATTTGCTCTTTTGGCAGATGTGGAACTAATTTTCCTTATCAGGTGTTGATTTTTCTCTATTTACACAGCCTTTTTTTTAATTGTGTTTAATTTTGGTTATTGTTGTTTGAAATGCTTGCTCAGGGGCTTCACCAAGTTTAGCCGTTCTGATTATCTCAAGTTCAAGTCAGAGAACAGAATTGTGCCAGATGGTGTAAATGCAAAGGTAATGTGAACGAATTGTGTAACGCAATTCAAATATTGTTATATAGAGTCTGCCATATAAGTGTATAATTATTTTAATTGTATTTATTTAGTCTCATCAATTTCTGTTTTGTGGTGTTGCAGCTTCTTGGGTGCCATGGACCATTGGCTGCCCGCCAGCCTGGAAGAGCTTTCTTGAACAGTGCTACTGCTTAAGTCTGTGTCTGTTATATTAAGTGTTAGAGATTGAATTATAGCAGTTTTGCAAGATTTAATCTGTTATTTTGTCAGTACATTCCATTAAACTAAGTTGAGTTAATTTTGTTTTTGCAGAACCTCTTGTATTGGTTATTTTAATGCCATATTTTGTTATGATACTCTATGCCTCCTTTTTATTCGTTGGTATTCGATTTTCCGTCAGCTTCACAGACGGTACCTGATATTTTTTTTTTAAAGAGATTGATAGCACCAGTGGTGTATCACTTGAATGATATGTTCTATTGCTGGCGCCAGCTTGCCATAAATTAGATGGCCTTGTCTTGGGAGCAAGATGGTGTTTAAGCTGTGTATATCTCGTGTTGTTGCATTGCTACGTAATATTAGAGAGTAGCGAATGTTATCAGGCTCTTTTGCCAGTAGTTGCTACGCTATCAGGCTGTTTTGCTACGTAGTGCCTCTAGATGAAGTCATGCAATTTTCCTTTTATATAGACAAGTCAAATTCCCCTGTTGCCATAGAAGTAATTTCGATTTTATTAACAATAGGAATTAGAGTCTCACGTATCAACAATTTATCCAAGCATGAATCTACATCCAATTGTGGTGTCTTGGTTTTTGTTTACCATTCAAAGAATGGAAGACCTCTAGTGTCCTTTACTACTGATCCACAACAATTTGCATTAAACTGTATAATGTTCGAACCTTTCTCCAACAGAAGATTCACTGGGATTATCTTTACCCACGAGGGAGAAGGAGCGTGGAGGGTTGGGGAAGGTCACAGATCTCGAAAGCCTACAATTTTACGGAAAGTTTGGATGATAAGATGAGTTGACTAGAGAAGAAAGAGGAGTGGGTTTGTTTACTAAATGGGTCAACTGTGTCATCTTTCACTCCTAACGACATTCGTAATAAAAAGTTAAATACATAAAAACACAACGAAAATTTTCAATTTAAGATAATTTTTCACTGTCTAATTCAATTATGATCATCATGTCCATCTCGCTCTATGTAAATAACATGGTAGAGTCAATTAATAGAATTAATTACATGTAAGTGTTCTGTTTTGAGTCTTCATGACAATTTGATAATTTAGTTTGGAATTTGGGACTTTATTACTATAGGTCATGACTTGTTAGTTTTGTGAGCCTGCTGATTTATTGGAACGACGTTTTGGCATATTTTGTCATAAAAATGACTTGTTAGTTTCCAATGAAGATTAGAACCAACTTCATATAGATACCGTATTAAGCATATACTCAAGTGATAAAGTTTCTGGTTCAGGTCATAATTTATTTAAGGAAAGGGTCAAGTTTTCTCTTATTGAAGAGATTGTATGTTTAAATATTCTTTTGAATGCTTAAGTGATAAAGTTTCTCATTCATGTCATAGTTTATTTAAGTGAGAAAGGGGTCAAGTTTTCTCTTTTCATGTCATAATGTATTTAAGTAAGAAAGGGATTAAGTTTTCTCTTTTCGAAAAAAATTGTATGTTTAAATATTCTTTTGAATGCTCAAGCAAGAAATTATTTTCTTATCATATAAGAATGTGGTCGTTTAAACGTAATTTACATCTTTGAATACGAAAAAGATTTATATTTAATTTTTTGCAAATGTTACTCAAGTAATGATGTCTTGTTCAATCAATAATTTTCTAATTTCAAATACTTTTTCAATTTATGTTTTGATATAATAATATTTTAAAAATATGTTATGATATAATAATATTATTAAAATAAGACGTAAATATATAAAAAATTGAAAAAATCACAAAAAGGGAATTGAATTGTAAATTCTAAATAACGATATAAGGATATTCAAACAATGATTTAGATATTAAAGTAAGTGAGATTAAAATTCTTTCGTTTGATGTATTATATCAAACGTAACTTCTTAACTCTTTTAGAATTATTTGTTTGTGATAATCTTTTATTGACTTTAACTAATGATCAAACTATGATTATTTATTGTGTTTAATAAATTACACTCAATGAAAGTTTGACATAAGACGATTCTTTGAAAAAAAAGACTTAAAGAGATACATTTTTATAAATAATTTTTAATGTTTTGTCTAATGAAACATAAAATAAGTTTTCTCAATATCTTAAAGCAAATATGATCAAATGGACATATTTAAAATCTTCCATTCTAGTTAGTTACATCAAATATTAATTTTATAACTCAAGTAAATAACTTGACTAACATATTTTCACGTTTACTTTAACAATTGATTAGATCATAATCTAACGCTTGACCAATCAGTACAAATTTAAATCAAATATTTAGATTTAATAGCATTTTGATAAAATATTTTTAAGATGAATTCACATATTAATTCTCCTTCTTGAGTAATGCAGATGATAATAACATATAATATAAAGGAGATAAAGAGGAAAAAAAAAAAATACAAACGCACGCAACAGTTTATATAGTTTATATGTTGTGTAGAGTACATTCAATTTTTTGCCAACAAGCCGAGTTCAACAAGACAAACTATTGTTGAGAAGTACACTTGAGTATTCTTTGGGCATCTAACCAGTCCTAACTGCTCCCTTAAGTATTTTTTGGGCTTGTAGTCATTCTTAACTAAACCCTTGAATATTCATTTTTTAAGTCACTCCTGATTGATACATAGTATTCTTAACTCCAGTCACTCCTAGTTTAACAAATATTTTTTTGGATTGTAGTCACTCTTATTTGACCTCACTAAGGAGTACTATTTTCCAAGCCACAATTAAGTGTTCTCTACTAGGTCATTCTTAGTTTAACTTAGTATTTTTTTATTCTTTAGTCATTCCTGAATAACTTACAAGAATGGTAGGCTTAGATAGTCATCTAATCATCTTATCTAATTACATATAATCTTACTTTTAAAGGAGAATAGTGTCTTTTGAATGGATAAGCTCTCTCTTGTAGGTAGCTGAAAACACACTCGTAGTATTTTCCATGAAGTTCTTGTGGATCCTAGCACTTTAACAGTGTTTCTATTTTGTGCTTGAGGATCATTCTATGAACTCCTAAAGTTTGCTTTATCATTTGATCAATATTTTTATACCGTGCTACTTCTGTTCTCTTAACTTAGAGGAGTGCTTGATTTGAGTAGCAATTTGGCATGGTATAGCCTTTCTTTTGTTCTTCTTCATATAGATGAAAAAAAATTAAATAGACTCTAGAAGGAGGTAGACATTAAGGGACCTTTTTTTATAGCCATTGAATAGCTTAAGCTTGTATACATGCTTGTTTTGTTTTTCACTAGCTTTAATATAATTGTTACATTTAATGAAACTTTGGTTTGAGCTTATTTTTCTGTGTCCATGTCTTTGATAATTGGCAATGCGTATATGCCTACCAATTTTTGACTAAAGTGCATATCCTACAAAGCAAATAACTATGTTAGAGTTGAAAGGTTCTTTAAGTTACGAGGTTGATTGAAGAAAATAACTTTAACTTGTGTCTCAAGAAATTTGCAATATTTATTTTAAATTTAATTTTGATTGAATTTCTTTTACAAATAAAAATTTTTTGTAATCACAAAATAAACATACGAATATTTAATGAAGTTTAAGTTAACTCAGTCTATATGTATCTTTTAGTATTTAGTGTGCCTTTCTTCTGTTTTTGTATACTTCTTCTCATACTTTAAAAAAATAACAGTATATATAATATTATATTGTTTGTCAGATAAAATAGTTAAATTTATATAATTTGTTATTTTTATTAAATTATTATTTTACAAATGAAGTATGATTATATTTTATGTTTAATTAAAATATTAAAAATATTAGACTCTCACCTTAACGAAAACTTTTAGAATATTTCATTATATATATATTAATTATAAATTATTGAATTAATGTTAATTTAGTACGAAATTTTACTTGTACATAGTGAATTTAAATTATTGAATCATGTTAATTTATTCTTGAAGTGATATAATTGATATAATTGTATTTATTATGAAAACAAATGGTATTATAGGTTTACGAGAACATTTTAATTTATAGATGAAATAAAATAAAATTATTATATGATAATTTATTATCATATTTTTTAGACATGAGATTGTACACGTTAAGTATTTAGTAAAATGTTATTATGCTTTAATAATAGTAGAATATAAATACGTGGATAGTTATAAGCAGAATTTATATTTTATTTAAAATATGAATGAGGATATAGTAATAACATATATTAATAATCTACTTATATTGTCGAAAAAAAAAATCCTAGACAGATAACAAAAACAATAATTTAGACTAATACCATTAACTTTTACGTTTGAATACAGTTTTCAATTTTCAAATATCATAATTATATAATTTTAATATCTCCATCAATTTACCTCTAAAAATTAAGAAATTTTGTTAATTATTTGACTGACAGAAGGAAAGCTCTGGAAGTGTTTCTCTGCAACGGCTAGCTTTTATGCTTAATTCATTGTCCCATCAATGGCCAATATATGTATACCCATTACCATTGTACATTACTCAATCACTCATCTATTTCGAAATCTTTTTTCGAATACTACCTATAATGATTCAAATTCTATTTTATTTGTGTAGTAAATATTGAATCTTTTTATATATTAAACATATTTATTTTTATTATATGCTTTTGTAAAATATTAAAAAAGTCATAAGATGGGTTGTGAAAATGTATGATGTTACTCTTTAGGGATATATATCCATCTTCGGACATTACACATTAATTGCCCAATAAATGAATGAAAAAATTATGGAAAAACACTTTTAATTAAGAGGGTTTATACCATTAGTTATAATAGGAATCATATCAAATGGTGGAGTCTTATATAACTAAATGATGATGAATTTCTATTGAAGAAGAATGTCCATTTTACTTGGAGAATTAGAATTCGAGTTGTATTTTAATTTCAAAACTGGTTGATTTTTTTAGATTATTTATGAGAGTTTCTTAAACATTTCTTTTATTTCTGTAATATATTTTGGATTCTATAACAACTCATCATTTTAAAGAATTTTATATTTACTTTTATTCAACGAAATTTCTTTTTTTTTTTTACATTTTTACTTAATTATGTCTTAACTAATTTTTACATGAAAATTTCTTTAACCCTGTTAAAGAATTCATGTCTCTTATTCCAAAAGAATCGTTTATTATAAAAAAAAATCAGAAATAAAAAATTTGATATTTTTTTTCCAAATTAAATAAGTTAAACCACCATATAGATGGTTTAGAAATAAATTTGGTGAATGGGTTGAGTGGGTCCTCTGGTTTTAAGAACTAAAATTACACACTACCATGCACTGATTGCAGTTGTGTTGGAGGCATGGGTTTAGTCTCTCATCTCACTCATTAGTTGTACTTGTTGCTTCGAGTAAAGAACAATAATAATAATAATAATATAAGTATTAAATTATTTTAAATATGATAAGCACAAAATAATATTATATATTTTAGATATTTGAAAAAAATTTATTACCATGCATGGAAATAGTTTTTTTAAGAAAATATATATTGGAAATACTGGTCATATGTATGCTGAAAACAACACGTAAAGTGAATAGTCTCTATAGGGTCCATTCCCAAAGACATGCCAACTAATTCAATTTATGACTTGTTGCTTCATTTCAAACGTTAGAGTTGAATTCATGGAAGCCATGTTCTTTTTTCCTTTTACGTTGAGCTAATTTCAACAGCAAAAGGTGGACATTAATGTGATTGTTAGTGAGAGAGAAGAGTTTGTGATTTGGTGTAGGTTAGCTCCCTCATTATTGCTGCCAGAGTAGATTTGTAGTTAAGTAGGAAAATGATCTAGCTCTGTGTCACCAATTCTAAGTGCTTAGTTTGAATCTCTATTTATTTCATGCTTTCATATCTTGTGTGCACAAAATCTCTATTTATTTCATTTGATCTTCACTAGAGATTTTGTTGAACTGGTTTAAATATCTCCTACTTATTTTTGTAAGTGGTGAATGTTGCATTTCTTGGTAGCCTCACACTGAATTTCATACACAGGTATTTTCTCTTGGTTCCTCTAAACTCCAAATGTGAACACTTAGGATTGAAGATAAGGCTTTTTTTTCTAATGAAGATGGTCCATTTGTGGATCATCTTCTTCACAAATCTGCATGGCATTTTTTGCTTGCAATGATCATCTCTGAAAATCTGGTCTTTAATTGAGCTGAATGGAGTCATGTGATTCATATATGTTGCCAACCTTGTACATGCTTCCAATGAGAGTTATTCTAGTATGATCTGCTGATTCTTCCAATTTAACTGTTTTGTTTGTTTAATGTTTTTGACATTGTTGCTAAGGTGAATGATGTTATGTTTGTTAGGATATTGGTGGTATGCTTGCTTTGAGTTGAGTGTGAAATTTTTGACCCATCTGCATCCCTTTTGAATGTCCTTTGTCCCAGTAAATGTCTTAATCCAGCTCCAAAGACAAAAGTAGTTTTCAGTATTTGAAGGTGAACTTTTAGACTATGCAATGGCCAGGTTTGGTGGCAAAAACTAGAAATCAACACTCATGATTCACAACATCATTTTAAATTACAAGATTTCAGCCTACTTTTAGCGACAATGCCTTTTCTTTATGAAGTACAAAAGTAGTCAAACTTTAGCTTTTTCTTTTTTGAGTTCTTTTTTTCTTGGATTCTCAATAACAATCCTCCTTCTTCCCTCTTCCTTCTTGCTTGTTTTTTTTGGTACATATATTTTTTCGGTAAAGGAATCTTCTTACTTCTTTTGAAAATAACCGATTTATTTGAAAATTTTACCAACACAAAAAGTTCAAGTTCTCTAATAACGGAATTGCTAAACTTATCAATTTCTAAATCCACTCTGCCATTTCATGTCAAGTTCTGCATCACTTTCCAAGTGGCATATCATTGTTTTTAGACTAAACTTTTTCTTACTCAAATAACTCAATGTGTATGCACAAAATAAGTAGTTCATTATGATTTTCAGCATTTTTATCCTTCTCAGCCATATGATCAGCTAACACTTTACCATGATTTTTCAAAGCTGAACCAAGCAAGGATGAAGAACAGCTAAGGTCAGAACTTGGAACTATCACCTGCCTCCACTTCACACCAAACAAGAACCAATGAAGTTCCAATTCAATGCTGCTTCATTTGTTCTGCTAAGCTTCATAATGTCTCTCTTTGGCCTGATTGTAGCTGACTTGAACTCGGACAGACAAGCTCTTCTTGAGTTCTTTTCGAATGTTCCACATGCTCCAAGGTTAAATTGGAGTGAGTCCACTCCAATTTGTACTTCTTGGGCTGGTGTGACTTGCAACCAAAATGAAACTAGTGTAGTTAGCATCCATCTTCCAGGGGCAGGTTTCAAGGGCTCCATTCCAGAGAACAGCCTAGGAAAACTCCATTCTCTCAAAATTCTGAGCCTTCACTCCAATGGCCTTAGTGGAAACCTTCCTTCTGACATCCTCTCTATTCCTTCACTCCAATATGTAAACCTACAGAAAAATAACTTCTCAGGTCTAATCCCTTCTTCTATCTCCCCTAAACTCGTAGCATTAGACATTTCCTCTAACAATTTCTCAGGAAGTATCCCACCTACCTTACAGAATCTCAGTAGACTCACCTGGTTGTATCTCCAAAACAATTCCCTCTCGGGGGCTATTCCTGACTTCAACTTTCCAAGTCTCAAGTATTTGAATTTGAGCTATAACAACTTCAATGGCTCAATTCCAAATTCCATCAACAACTATCCCTACACTTCTTTTGTTGGGAACTCTCACTTGTGTGGGCCACCTCTTAATAACTGTTCTGCAGCCTCCACTCCATCTTCCCCCCTTTCTCCTTCTCCTGTTTACCAACCACTCTCTCCAGCAGCAGCTCCCCAAAATAGAAGTGCTACCACTTCAAAGAGTTACTTTGGCCTAGCTTCTATACTTGCTCTGGCGATTGGGGGCTGTGCCTTCCTCTCTCTCCTGGTTTTGGTGATGTTTGTATGCTGTTTAAAGAAGAGCCAAAGCAGTGGCATACTTAGAGGAAAGGCACCGTATTCTGGAAAGACTGAGGTTTCAAAGAGCTTTGGGAGTGGGGTGCAAGAAGTTGAGAAAAACAGGTTGTTTTTCTTTGAAGGTTGCTCTTACAGCTTTGACCTTGAAGATTTGTTAAAGGCTTCAGCTGAAGTTCTTGGAAAGGGGAGCTACGGAACAACATATAGGGCTGCTTTGGAGGATGGAACAGCAGTGGTAGTTAAAAGGTTGAGGGAAGTTCTAGTTGGAAAGAAGGAGTTTGAGCAGCAGATGGAGGTTCTAGGAAGAATTGGTCGGCACCCCAATGTTATGCCCCTTCGAGCTTTTTACTTCTCCAAAGATGAGAAACTTCTAGTATATGACTACATGCCTGGAGGCAGCTTGTTTTCCTTGTTGCATGGTACATTTTTTTACATTGATTATGAATACATTATCTCTTTCTGTTACCTTAATTCAGGCACAAATCTCTTTTAATGACAATGGACAAAATATGCTGTCTTTTGTGCACCATTCAACAGCTGCATTATGTTACTTATGTAGCAATAAGCAATTCATGCTACTAGCTGACACATATTTTCTGTTGTGAACTATAACAAAGATACATCTTTGCCTAATTCTTCTATCATTCTCAAACAACAACAGGAAACAGAGGCATGGAAAGAGCTCCATTAGACTGGGATTCAAGAATGAAGATAGCACTTGGAGCTGCAAAGGGAATTGCTTCCATTCACACTGACCACATGGATTCAAAGCTTACTCATGGCAACATCAAGTCCTCCAATGTGCTCATAACCCAAGAACATGATGGCTGCATCACTGATGTGGGACTAACTCCTATGATGACCACCCAATCAACCATGTCAAGAGCCAATGGCTACCGTGCTCCTGAAGTAACTGAGTACCGGAGGATCACTCAGAAGTCTGATGTTTACAGCTTTGGAGTGCTCCTTCTTGAAATGCTCACTGGCAAGGCTCCAATGGGATATCCTGGCTATGAGGACATGGTTGATCTTCCAAGATGGGTGAGGTCTGTGGTTCGAGAGGAATGGACCGCTGAAGTTTTTGATGAGGAACTGCTTAGAGGGCAGTATTTTGAAGAGGAGATGGTGCAGATGCTTCAGATTGCACTGGCATGTGTGGCAAAGGTGGCAGATAATAGGCCAACAATGGATGAAACTGTTAGGAACATAGAGGAAATTAGGCTTCCTGAATTGAACAACCGTAACACATCATCTGAGTCTGAATCTAATGCACAAACTCCATGATTATTATGTATGCACAACCGTATGCTTGTCCTGGCATGGACTTCTTGTTTTCTGTACCACACAAGGAATAACCTTGTTGTGTCTCTAGAGTATTCAAGTTATGATAACTGTATTGTTGTATCATGGTATGTTAGATGACGTAGTAGTTTCTTATTCCACAAATGTAGTAAGAAACGTAGTGTCAAGTGAGTGACATTGAAGAAGTAAAAATTTAATCTTGCAGTTCAGTATCACTCATTTGTGTATCTTGCATGATCTTTTATTGTCACATTGTTCCGAATAAGAAATTGAAATTTAGGAATTCCCATATCAGGGTATGTGTCAAATGCACTCAGTTACACTTACACCTACGGTTGAATTAGGACAGAATGTTCGCTCACAAATTTTCTTGTAAAATTGATCTATGGTAGAATGGGATCTTTTTATAATTCACATTTTAGTAGAAGAAATTACTGATTTTTTTATAAAACATTTTATAATTTCTATATGGCTAGATGTTAAAGAGCTGGGTTATAGATATGATGACCCTACAAAAACAAAGCATGTAGGAAGGTGGGGATATGAATATGTCAGCATGAAAACTTGTACAAATTCATTGTTCATGGCTTTTGATTGTGGCACAATTGCAACAGTATGTTGAAATTGAAGTCTCTTAGGTCTCTATCGTACAACCAAGTGGGTTGCAAATATGTGTATCACCTAAGAAACCAAAAGTGTACAAGGCTATAAGGTGAAGAGGATAATACTGTAACTTGAATTTATTTACTCGTGCAGAAAGTTATGGCTGTTATGGCTGACAATAATGGATGATGGTCAGTAATAAAGGAAGGTTGACAAAAGCCAACTTGCATGGTATCATTGTAGGCTTATTCAAATTCCATACATGTAGCAAAGGTGTTTGTAGCGAGAACATGGAAGGTAAGAATTGGACCACGGTTAGAATATTATAATTAGAGAAACAAATCAGTAGAATATCATAGATAATCAAGGGAATATCAGAGAATATCAATAAGAATATAAGAAAAATAATTAGGAAATATCAGAAATAATCAAGGGAGTATAAGAGAATATAAAAGAATATCGAATGTATTTATTTAGAACAATTTCTATATTTAGTTTCCTAGAATTCTATATTAAGTGAATTGTTGTAAACAAAGAAAAAAAATTCAAGAAAAGCCTTATTCCATGTTATCATATTCTTTGTTCATTTTTGTTAATAGTTATCATATCCTTGTCTAACCTTTCCTAACCTTCGATACTATCGTAAGATGGTATCATAGGGCTGTTAGATCCTGGGAAATCAAAAACCAACATCATTGTTCCATTACCCCTCACAACCGAGAAACACAAAAAAAACCAAAAGTGTCATTTTCAGATAATGAAATTGGCAACAACATCCATCAAAACCAGAATAACTCCTCAACCATTACTGATGAGCTAACTTTGCAAATTACAAATATGTTTCGTAATGGCCTAGGGATTCAGCAAACACAAGCCAATCTTGACAATTTGTCAATTGGTTTCAAATTAAATGAAGACATTGTGGGCAACACTCATGAAGAAAGCTATAGGTAGCAGAGGAAAGAAGAGTCATCTGACAGGTATACCTTCGGCACCAGAAGAGATAGAACCAGCATATGAAAAATGGGAACATGCAGACCAAACTGTCTTTATCTTGATAATTCAGAATATTGAGACTAGTTTGATAAACAATGTTTCCCAGTTCCCAACCGCCAAGGCTTTATAGGAGGGATTGGCTACTACCTATGGAAACGGCACAGACCCGATGCAAATTTATGATTTACACCAAAAAGCCAACACACAAAAATAGGGACAGGATACCCTAGAGGATTTTTGGAACAAATTACAAACTATATGGATGACGATTGACAGAAAGCAACCAAATCCTATGAAATGCTCAGATGCTATTGTAACTTTCAACAAAATTAAACAAGAACAGAGACTATATCAGTTCCTAATAGGGATAGATGAAAAATTTGAAGTCATTCAAAAAGATCTTTTGATGCAAGAGAAGACCCCTTCAGTAGAGTCTGCCTATGCTACTGTGCGAAGGGAGGCGGTCCGACTCCAAATTCTAAAGCCTAACACCAGTAGCGAAGGGAACATATCATTAGGGGAGGTCGGAATCGGATTAACCGCAAGAAATAGACCACCGGGACAGGGACAGGGATGGAGTCGCTCAGAAACCGCCGGACGGCATCCATCACAGTGAGACAAGGAAGACAAAAGCCACCTCCACCATACTCATTGCGGAAGGAAGAAACACACCAAAGAGACTTGCTTCAAAATCGTGGGTTATCCCGAATGGTGGGAAGATTCTAAACCAAAAAATCGCAAGGCTGCCACCACTGTGGGCATCCCGCAGATCACAAGTAGCAGCAGTAGTGACACCGAAAGAGAGGAAGAAGCAAAATCGCAAGTCGTTCAAAGGAAGAGTTACGGTCACTCATAGAGGTAAAAAAAATAGGAGGATACCAGCTCAGGAAAATTTGATCAAGGAATTTTTGATTGTGGGGCAACTAACACCATGACCCTCATGATTTTAACAGTCTTTCAACACCTGTTCAAACCCATATTTGAAACAGTCAGTGAAGAATTAGTTACAGTCCAAGGAAGGGGCTCAATTGTTTTTTTCAGAAAAATTAAAATTAAAAAATTGTCTCTATCTTCCTGCACAATCATCAAAATTACTTTTTGTAAGCCAAGTTACAATGGAGCTGAATTGTGTGGTTCTCATGTTTTCTACTTTTTTTCTTTTACAGAACATTCTTACAAAGGAGATTATTGGGTTTGGTACTGAATGTAGAGGTCTTTACTAAGTTGATGAGGTTGCTCACAAGAGACATGCCATGCTTGCTCATGGAACAATTACAAGGCAACTCTGGTTATGGCATAGACGTTTGGGACATCCTTCATTTTGGTACCTTAAGATTTTATTTCCTCGTTTATTTACTAGTAACACTGAGTCAATCAAATGTGAAACTTGTATACAGGCAAAGAATTATAGAGTTACTTTTCCTCCTAACAACAAAAGAATTAATTATGCTTTTTCATTAGTACACTCTGATGTGTGGGGCCCAGCTCTTAATTTTCATAATAATCAATTTCAGTATTTTGTGTTATTTGTGGACGATTTCTCTCGCATGACGTGAGTATATTTTCTAAAACACAAATCTGAAGTACCCGATAAGTTCTATACATTTTATCAAATGATTCACACTCAGTTTGACAAGAAAATCCAAGTACTTGGATCAGATAATGGTGGAGAATTTGTTAACAAATCAATGCAAGAGTTATTTTTTAGAGAAAATGACTTAATTAATCAAACTTCGTGTCCAAACACACCCCAACAGAATGGTGTACCAGAACGGAAAAATCGTAAGCTACTAGAGATGACTCGGGCCATGATTTTTGATGCACAGGTTCCAACACGCTTTTGGCCAGAAGTTGTCGCTACCTCGACTTATCTTTTGAACAGGCTACCCTCCGAGATCCTTAACCACAGAACCCCCTACAAATCCTAGCTACTCAGACTAATATCCCTCATGTCCAAATGTTACCATCACGAGTTTTTTGGTGCTTTGTGTTCGTTCATATTCCCAAAGCTAACAAAACCAAATTTGATCCATGTGCTGAGAAATGTGTCTTCGTTGGATATGCTACACATCAAAAGGGGTATCGATGTTATAACCTAATCACTTAACGTGTATATGTGACTATGGATTGTGATTTTTTAGAATCAGAATATTTCTTCAGTAGCCAACTTGATGTTTAGGGGGAGAAAACTAGTGAACTACCAAGTTGGTTAGGTAGCCTTAGTTACAAGAAACTGTTCCAAAAGAGCAAGTAGATGGAGCCAACGAGCATGTCTCTGTCAATGTAGGAGGGACGAACACAACTAATGAGGATCCTTCTGAGAATATCCAACAAGAGGTAAGTGATTCTTACTCTACTGAGCTGTCTCCTATTATGAATGAAGTCACTAACAATGACAGGTTAGCACCAGAACTAGAGTCTTTCACACTTTTGCCAAGAAGAAACAGAGGGGTACCACCTGACTGATATTCTCCAAAACATGTTCCCCAAAATTCCAGGTATCCTATGAAGATAACCAGAGAAGGAGTAACAGACATTGCAAGAGCTTTTCTTACCTCCCTTCTAGCTGAAAACATTCCAAAAAAATTCACGAAGCTAGTAAGAAGGGCTAATGACAAGAAGCTATGAAAACAGAGAATCTAGTACAACATGACAAAACCAAACACGTTGAGCTGGACATACACTTCATTAAGAAGAAGATTGAGGATAACAATATTGAGCTTCAATTTGTAAGGTTAGAAGACCAGTTGACAAACATTCTCACCAAAGTTGTTACAAGCAAAGCATTTACCCGTGTCCTCAGCAAGCTAAGCATTGGTGATCTCACTACTCACCTTGAGGGGCAGTGTTAGAATATTATAATTAGAGAAACAAATCAATAGAATATCAGATATAATCAAGGGAATATCAGAGAATATCAGTAAGAATATCAGAGAAATAATTAAGAAAGTATCAAAGAAACAAATGAGTAGAATATCAGATATAATCAAGAGAATATCAGTAAGAATATCAAAGATAATCAAGGGAGTATCAGTGAATATCAGTAGAATATCAGATAATATCAAATTTATTTATTTAAAATAATTTCTATATTTAGTTTCTTTGAATTCTATATTAAGCGAGCTATTGTAAATAAAGAAAAAAACATTCAAGAAAAACCTTCTTCCATGTTATCATATTCTTTGTTTAATTTTGTTTATAGTTATCATATCCTTGTCTAACTTTTCTTAACTCTCGATACCATCATAAGAATCACACCTTAAATAAAATTTTACAACAAATAAATGTTATAATGGACTCCAAGAATTCTTTCACCGTTGATGTCAGTATGGTCAACTACTGTGTTTCGGTCTTACCAATTGCAACGTTAAGACTTAGCTGCAATAATATTGATAAAGGTGTAGAGTTCACTCGGGACTAATGGATCAATTTTAATGAATTTCTAAAATAAGTCTTAGATTCCTATATAAAGTGGGTTATGGTGAGGGATAAAGTAGGTTTGATGCAAAACAATATTAAAATAAGGTTTCAATTCATTAAATATCTTTTAGAATTATATAAATCCTTACAAATATTTATTTTTGAAGTTTTTACTATGAAGTGATTATTAATTAATCTTTATTGTTAATTAATCTTTATTGTTTGTAACTTAATTGTAAGGTTAGAATTAAATTTAACTTAGACTTTACTCAACTTAAGTCCATTTTATATGATTTGGACTCAATTTGACTAGACTTTTCTTGATTTGAACCTAGCACTATACACAATACAACTCAATTTGATCTTGGTTCATATCAACTTGACTTAATAGTGACTCAACTTGACTTGAATTCAATTCGATTTGACTACTCGACTTAATCCAAATCATCTTTACATAAGTTAGATAAAGATTGACTTGACCTATTCTTAATTCAACCCAACTCGAAATTTTAGAACTACAATGTAGAATTTGATGTATTAGTTAAAATTTCTATGATTTAAAAAGTTAGGAGATAGTGATGACATTTATGTCGGATGAAATTTAATTTTTTACATTAATACTTGTTGAAGATATGGATTGGATTAAAAAAAAAAGAATTTTGAAATATTTTATAAACTTTATATATATGAAGGGATAAAATTTAAATTAATAACATAAAAACAAAGAAAATATATAACTCAATATAAAATTTTGAATTTAACAAAATGTCCAATCTGGTGAAATTTCAATTTTTAAAACATTACGTGAATTTGTGCGATTTGTGTTAGGCAATTAAAACAATATTTTGATATCTAAAATAGCTTAAAATTGTTCTTTTATTTTAATCATTAAAATTGCGTTTTAATAACCTACCAAGGAGAGTTTCACTCCTGAAATATTGAAGTAATTTTAATTTATTAAAATGTAAATTCAATAAACTAATATTCTATCTTAGAAACAAGTTCAACATCATTTTCACGGATTAAAACACTTTTTTTAACTGATTAGAACATGTATAAACATTATAATGAAGGTTATATGATTCTTAAAAGTCATTTTTATAAGATTTAATAAGATCAATGAAAACTTATTTACAATCCTTAAAACATTAATCTACAAACCAAAACTAAGATTAACTGCAAAATCTTCAACTCATTGTAAAATTCAAGTACCTAGAAATATTAAATGAACTAAATCAAATTTACTTTGATTCTTCAATCTTAGCACTTTGCAATGGTTTCATTCATTGATCTACCAACTGAAAAAATGCCTGGAAACATTAAAGACTTCTTACTAGATTTTAATACCAAAAACTGATGATTTCCTCAAATTTTATTGTTCCTTCTCAGAGATGAAAATTTGATTTTGTATTATTTAAAGACTGATGAAAGTTACAGGCCTATAACGTGTCATTAAACAAATCAATTTTGATTTTTCCCCTCACATGAAGACATGGGAAAAGTACCTGCAGGTGTGGATTTTCTACTCTGCATAGTTTTCAACGCAATTAGATTTACTGAAATCATCAAAACTTGGAGTGTGATATCCTCAACACCAATGTGCTCGGAACTCCAAAGTAATTAAACTAAAGAAAATTGATGAATACAAATAATTCATGTTTCTTACTTCAATAGATATAGAAATCAAAAAACTTAACAAGATTCCAAGCACATTGAAGAGTATTTTAACCTGTTGTTTGTCCACTCAAATGCTTTAAAAGGGAAAAAGATATTTAGAGTACTAAACCTGTCACATCAATCTCCTTAAATCTCCAAGGCATGGTTCAAAGCTGTACATCTTTTGTGTCAACATTTGTAACCCTAGAAAATTAATAGGTTTTTCCTTGTAAACAATCACGTGTCAACTCAACAAAGAAAAACATATTTGGAGATTACGTGCATGGATTTCATCAATTGATTTCCATGCATATCCCAGAATATCCAAAGGGAACCAAGGAATCAGAATCCCTTGCCAAGGAACAAAGAACGATGAAAGAAGGCACTAAGATGATAAACACAAGATAATAACAAAGCTATGCTTTTTTATATATGGAAACCTATTGCAACTTAGCCATTAAGGAGGGTTTCTCAAGCTTCAACACTAAACATTGTGTGTTCTCAAATATCAATGCATGTTCCTAGAACCAGACGATATTTGAGACTCGATGTTACCTATGATGTTTTTCCAGCTCTAAGAAAGCAATGTCTGAATTGTCTAAATCCAAGAAGACAAGTACTTGTTTCCTAAATATGGCCTATAAAACTGTCATGTTTCTACTCTTTTCTCCTGCTCGCGTTTTACCATCAGATACCAACCTTTGTCGAGAGCCATGGCCACCAACCAAGGTGTCCTATCAACACTTGACAAAGCCAAGACACAAAGCTACCACTTCAAAGCAATTGTGATAGCCGGGGTGGGGTTCTTCACTGATGCATATGATCTTTTTTGCATCACTACAGTTACCAACCTCATAGGTCGCTTGTACTACTATGACCCCATGAGTCACAGTCCAGGGAAGCTTCCAAGGAATGTAAACAATGCAATAACAGGAGTTGCATTGTGTGGCACCCTTTCGGGGCAGCTCTTCTTTGGCTGGCTGGGTGACAAACTCGGCCGAAAAAGGGTTTATGGCATAACCCTTGCCACCATGGTGGGGTGTTCCTTGGCATCAGGGCTTTCTTTTGGCTCCACAGCCAAAAGTGTGGTTGCTAGTCTTTGCTTCTTCAGGTTCTGGCTAGGATTTGGCATAGGAGGAGACTATCCTCTCTCGGCTGTGATAATGTCTGAATATGCCAATCAAAAGACTAGAGGAGCTTTTGTTGCTGCTGTTTTTGCTATGCAAGGGGTAGGAATATTGTTTGCTGGAGGTGTAGCCATGTTGATCTCCAAACTGTTCCTATTAGCTTATCCAGCCAAAGTTTTTACAGTTGATCCAGTGCAATCTACTCAGCCACAAGGAGACTTTGTTTGGAGAATAGTGCTCATGTTTGGTGCATTTCCTGCTGCCTTCACTTACTACTGGAGAATGAAAATGCCAGAAACTGCAAGGTACACTGCCTTAGTGGAAGGAGATCACAAGAAGGCTGTTGAAGATATGGCCAAAGTTCTTGAAAATGATATATCCTTAGAAGAACCAAATATCAGGGTTGCTGCCACACCTAGCCTCTCTTATGGATTCTTCTCTTCAAAGTTTCTTGAGAAGCATGGCCTTCACCTTCTAGGAACCACCAGCACCTGGTTCTTCTTGGATATTGCCTTCTACAGTCTTCAGCTAGCACAAAAAGATATTTACCCTGCAAGTGGATTTGTACCCAGAACTTCCCAAATGAATGCCATAGAGGAGGTGTTTCTACTCTCCAAAGCAATGTTTGCAGTGGCGCTGTTTGCCACTGTCCCTGGATACTGGTGCACAGTGTACTTCATTGACAAGATTGGAAGGCATAAAATCCAACTTGGTGGATTTTTTGTAATGTCTGCCTGCATGTATGTTTTGGGACTCAATTACAGAGAATATAGGGGAGAAGAATGCAACCCAGATGAAAAATATGATTTTTGTGGCGGAAAACACACCCTATTTGTCATTCTTTTTGAAGTCACCCTTTTCTTTGCAAACTTTGGACCTAATAGCACAACATTTATAGTGCCAGCAGAGCTGTTCCCTGCCAGGTTCCGTGCAACATGCCATGGGATCTCAGCAGCAGCTGGTAAAGCAGGAGCCATCATTGGTGCTTTTGTTGTGCAAAGCTATACGCATAATGCAGAAGACAAAATAAAAGGGATCAAGACCGCACTTATAGCACTTTCAGTTGTCAATTTGCTAGGATTCTTCTGCACTTTCTTAGTGCCAGAAACACAAGGCCGGTCACTTGAAGAAATCTCTGGAGAAGATAAAGAGCTCCCTGGCAACATTGCTCAAGACAATGCAAACGAGACAACAAGTGATACAGAAAAGGAAACAGAAAACTCGAACGTTGATAAAAGTCCAGAAAACATGATGGTTTAGGTAATCTTAATACCCCAACTAGAAGCATCAATAATAAGAGGAAGGTGCAAAAAGAATAATGTTTGTTTCAGTAAGTTATACTTGCACGTTTCTGTGTTCTTCTTGTCTTTCAGTTTCCCCTTTATATTATTGTCCAAGAGAATAAAGAATAGTAATGCTTGTGTGGTGTAGTTGCTAGAATAAGAGCTTCTTCGTTAAGTGTGCTAGTGTGTCAGCACCCGTAGAAGAACCAAAATGAATACTTATACTGTAATCTCTAATCTTTGTGCTTCTGTTTTTAGCGCATTAAATTCTTTGCCTTTTAATGTATCTCCACCGGAAGAACTAAGAATTTATGCTGTATCATATCCTTACAGCATATTGGTATCAAATTTAAAGTGTGAAATTTAAAAGGGTACTCCGTTAAAGTGTCAAATTTAAAAGGGTATTTTTCCGTCTCCAACATTCATCGGATATATAACATGAGAGAAGAAATTTCTATTTCTCCTTTAAACAAAAACACCCATTTCATACATACATTTTGTATTCTCTTTTTCTATTTAAATTTGTGTTCAGATGAATTTTAACTTACATGGTATCTTTTTCAACTATGGTAATCAATAAGGGGTGAAATATTTTAGTCCTATTATCCACTGAAGACAATATGAAAAAAAGGAAAAGCTTTGACACCAAGTAACTATTAGATGATAACTTGTGAACCTCAGGTTAGTTTTCAAAAGCAGGAAACTTTTTAGATGAACTATCGAAGTATCTTCACTTTTAACTTATTCCCAACTTAAGAAACATCTATCAAGGTCCAAATAGTTGTAGCAGATTCATAAAAGAGTGAAAGGCTGCACTTGGAAGGTTCAGAAACATTCAATTTGATACAAAAGCATGTCGCTGATATCATGGTCATATTGTAATATTAGTATGTCACTGATATACATGACACAATATAAGTATTACTCGCTTGTGTAGGTATTGAGAGTATATAGGTTTATGCAAGGAGTGATATCACAGGTATATAATTTTCAAAGCCATCAATTACATGAATTGGCTGCTCTAATTGGATCTTTATTGTAGAAATCAGGTATTTCTATCGTTACTCAAGTGGAGTACCAGTATATGAGAACTTCTTGAAGGTACTGTCATCCTTTTTTGGACTAGAAGCTGGAGAATCCAGCAAAGGCATACTAGTCCATCGGTCCTCGAAGTTAGCAACACAGTGCTTCCCAGCAACATCTGGGACAAAGCTTGGCCTAACTTCACGGGCTTCCAGTTTCTTCCAGTTGACAGACTTAAACCACTTGTGGCTTTTAATCTCCTCACTGCTTGATCCACTGCCAAGGCGTTTGCTGGCATCTTTCTGCAATAGCTGAAGAAGAAAACTTACATTATGCTTCCGCAGTCCAATACATGGCAATTGTGAAGCCAATATATAAAAAGATTGGTTCTATATAAGAATATTTTACTATCATACTAGTAATGGATTTTTCGGAACCATATTATTAAAAGGGTGAAAAACTAATGATTAGATGTAGGAGAAAATCTGTACCCCTTTTAACAGTGAATGTGCCTCATTTGACAAAAATGCTGGGAGCTTGATTTTGTCTTTAATTATCTTCTGCTGGATCTTATGTCTATTTCCGCCGCAGAAAGGAGGCTGCAATTGGAGCAAACAGTAAAATAAAGTTTAGTGAAATTGTAAACGTTACAGTAACTCACCAGAAAATCAGCAAACTAAAGTATCAGATAAATACATCCAAGTGACTTATAAGTCTACAAAAATATGTCACAAACAAACACCTAATCACATGATCTAGATAACTTTCTCAATCTCTTGAGCAATCTGATAATTATTGGTAATTGCTTAGAAACAGGATTTTCAAATACAATCATGTTTAAATATAATACTATTCAGGCTGGACTTTGTAAGAGACAGGTGGTTAAACAATGAAAGTTGTAAAACACAGCCCCACAATTTAAGGAAATGTAAGATATGATTTTTGGAGAGCTACAGGCCATTAACTGGCTAATAGAAATCATTCACCATAATCTTAGCAGAATTCAGTTGGAGATTGTTATCATTAGCCGTCATACTTGGGTTAACATAGTGTAGTGTTAATCTTATATTTCTTGCTTCAGAAACAAAATAAATTTCGTGCAGATCAGACATACGAACTTATTCTGCCAATTGAATAGAAACAAAGCAATTTCAGTAAAAACTTGAGTAAATTGCTACAATCCAAGCATAATGAACAACGAATAACTTTCAATTATTTTCATGAAAGTAGAAAACAGTCTATTGCCTTTCAGATCAAGTTTATCTATCAAGTTCAATGCAATCCGAGCACCATCTTCAGTAGTAAATGCTTGAGAGAGATATGTCAAGTTGGAAAAATAAGTGCGACCACTATTTCATACTACAAGACAAAAAAATACTAAGATTCTAACCTTTCCTGTAAGCATTTCATACAGTAAAATTCCCAAACTCCACCAATCAGCTGCCTTATCATGACCTTTTCCCATTACAATTTCAGGGGCCATGTACTCCACAGTTCCACACATAGAATTAGATCTTTCAGTCTCATTGAATTGCTTAGCCAGGCCAAAATCTGTTAACACAGCCTGATATGAAGCACATAAATATGCCATAATACAACATGACAGAAGTTAGAAACAAATCACAAATCACAAATCCCTATGCAGCAAGACAGAAGCACAGACGTAAGTTTATGTCATCTTACATGACCATCTTCATCGAGGAGAATATTTTCAGGCTTAAGATCCCTGTGCATTATATCATTTGCATGAAGATAAGAAACGGCACAGACAATCTCTGCAGCATAAAAGCGTGCCAAATCTTCCCTGACAAAAGTTGTGTGAGGCACATATGTATAAGCATTTCATAATATAGTCATAGCATGCGGTTTATAATACCTGAATAGGCCTTGGTGATAGAGCTGAAAGAAAAGGTGGCCACCATTGACAAAATCAAGCACAAGGTACAGCCTATATTTGGTCTGTAAATTCAACAAACAAAGGTTGTCGTTATGCAAATATGATAGTACTGTCCATTTTCTTAGCCTGACACTGAAACATATGATATGATCAAAAGTATTATTACTTGGAAAGCGTATCTGAGCCGCACAACAAATGGGTTGTCCACCTTTGTTAGTATATCCCTTTCAGATTTTACATATTCAGCATGGTTTCTCTCCATGATCTTATCCTTGCGCATGACCTTCATAGCATATATTTCAGAAGTACCTGCCCTCCTCACCTGGTACACCTTGCCAAAAGCACCTTGCCCAACAACCTTCAAAAGTTCAAAATCCTCAACTCCAATAGTCTGATTATTCAGACAGTAATCATTGAAATGTAAATCATTTTTCTCTACTGCTGAATTGTTAATAGAATGTTCCTTAAGTTCTTTCTGTGTTTCTATTAAGACATCCACAAGATCCAATGCATCTTCTGTGAGCTTGCTAAGCTGCAAGGACTGACCAATACAAGTTGTGGGAGCCAATAAAGATTGAGAGCGGATGTTAATGCAGTCAAAATCATTGCAAATCTTTCCACCTGCACCTCCTGTAGCTACGTAATCTCCATGTTTCTCGGAGCTTACTGTTATTGAGGCTTCAACAGGAGATGGACCAAACACATCAGAAAATTCGTCACAATTCGAAGAAGGCAAAAGATCAGGTAGTCCATTTGGTAGAACCAACTGGTTCAGGAAAGACTTTGGTGAACTATTTCCATTTAAGACAGAGAACTGAGAGGAAACCATGACTCTTTGATGAAACAAGGAGAATGCAGAAAATCAGACTAAGAAACTTCAGAACTATTGGAGTGCCTTGCCAAAAGATTACACCCCAAATTGAGGAAGATGGAAACCCAACAATTAGCTCTATCAATTGAGAATGAACATATACTACTTCAGGAGCTCCCAGAAAACTTGGTGGTAGCAAGAAGCAAACCAAAATCCAGAAAAGGAAATTGCTATTGCTTCCCGCTCTACAGGAAACAGTGGATCTAGCAGCACTTGTCAAATTCATGAAGATCAGGTTGCCAATTCTGTAATTCAGGACAATAAAACAGTTAAAAAATTCAAGTTTTTTCTGCATTAAAGTGTAGAACAGAGGTAAACATACAAATACAACAGCCTCACAGATTGCAACAAACATATAAACTCAAAAACAAAAGAAAGATTTGAAATTGCAGTAGTGGGAGGAGGAGGAAGCCAATGAATACCGTCTCTTGGCAGTTACAAATTAGGCTCCAAACAAACTAAATTGGGAGTTCATGGGATCAAACATGCACTCACAGATCGCAACAAACGATGATAGAAAACCAGAATTCAGAGAAGTCCAAATATAACATAAACTCCAAAAGACATTATTTTTTCGGTCATAATCAACTCCCAGATGAAGAAATTGAAAAGGGTAAAAAAAACAAGAACAAAAGTATAATTTCACAAGACAGAGGAACACCAAATCATCGTATATAAAACGCAACATATGAAAAGATTCGTTTTTTCATAAAAACAAATATGATTAAAAACAACCCAGTTCTGGACAGAGAATTTGAAAGTTAACTCACATTGAAGAGAATGCAGGACAGGGCCGTTAACACACGAAATTATAAAGGTCTTTTTTCTTTCTTTTTTTTTTTCTTCTTTTCTGTTCAATTTTTTTTTTCTTTTTAAACTGTTAAATTAGTTTTGGCGGCGGTTATTCTTTTTCGCGGCTTCGACAGATAAACATAAGTTGACTCTGAAGAAAAGAGGACGACATGGATAAAACTGTTTTCATACACAGATTTTGATAAAAAAAAAAAAACACGTTTAAAATAAGATTTTACTGTTTTAAAAATGATTGAAATGATGTTTTATAACATAATTTTTCTAAAGATGTACTGTTCAATTTCAGATCAGATAATTTGTTTTATATTGCTTTTCTTGATTATTGCGACTTTTATGCTAAAATTAATATAAAATTTGAAAAAAGAATCAAAATTGAAACTTCTATGACTTTGCGTTTGGGATTTGATTAAATGAACCACAAGTAAAGCAAAATAATACATTACAGCGTGGACGTAGTTGTAAGCAATTCTTTATCATGTCATCGTCTTTCAATTTCGTTGCGTGTGCAAATCAACTTCCATGTTATTTTTCTTCACAATTTCATCTTTAAATTCATTATTATTTAATCCAAAAATCACGTGTGAGAACTTGTTCTGTTACATCATTGACGCGTGTATTGATCTAATGTTCAATAATGGAATAAATTTTCACATCAAAACTAATAGAGCATGTGAAAATGTCCTAGTTTTTTTTTTTTTCATTCTAAGTAGTTTTCAAACGCCAGTTCTGCTAAAGATTATTTTTCCTTATTTGCTTCTAAATGCATATTTCTCATTTTGCACATCTTTAATAAGCAAACAATTATTTTCACTAAGGTGATTTTAGTTCCTAAAATATAAATTGTTATCACCGCTCTGTAACAACAATATATCTTGTGTGTTGGCTTCTTAACTGCTTCTCAAAATAATGATAATAAAAAATCAGTTATATAAGATTTTGTTTAAATTTGTACTTATCTTTACTATATTCTGATTGAGGGTTGCCACTTAAACTCTATAGTCCATAAACTAATATCAATTTAGTTTTTAAAACAACCAAAATTCTTAGTTCTTTGATATCTAAAAAGTGACAGTTATATTGTAATATTTAAGACCAACTCGAAACTTAATTTTTTTTAAAGACCCACTTGACATTAAGTTATAAAGTTCAAAAATTAATTTGTTTACTTTAAATATTTAGAGATTAAATTGGATTTCCCCCTCTCATAAATTGCCACCCATTTACACGTACATTCATGAGTCAAATTGCTGGTAATAATAATCATTCCAGAAAGCTATTCAAGTCATAGACTTTTCGAGATAGCAAGCAAATTTGTTCTTCAAAATTTTGTGAAATCAAAACTTTAAAACCTGATATTAATGAGAAAGTGATTTTCTTTTTCACCTTGTTTGTTTTAGTGTAAGTACTATTTATTTATATGTTTTAAAAGAAATTACATAATTGATTATCTTCTAAGGATAATTGATTTGATTATGTGCTTTTGTTTTAATAATCGATTAGGGAGTAATTTTTTATTTTATAGTTGTTTTTCTAGTGATTTAGGTTGGCTTAGAGTAATTGAATCCATACATTTACTATAACCACGTGATTTATTATTTTCTTAGTTTCATTTTGACCTTGTTATTAACCTGTTTGTCATAATTGACTTTGGTGCTCTCTCTTTCCTGCGTTCTTGTGATCATTACCAAGTAAGAACTCTTTCTTTAAAGTTATTTGCATGTCATAATTTTAATTGATTAGATATATATGTACATGATTTGGATTTGATTAGAGTGAAATACAAATTAAGATTTAGAAAATTAAAAATATTAGTAATCTCGATCATATAATAAGTTTAAGTTTATTATTAGTAAAAAAATATGAGTTTAAGTTTCATATATTCTTAGTTTATTTTTATTTCATATTTTAATTAATAAATATCCTAGACCTACCTATTTAACTAGTTATTATAAAATTTATCATATATAACAATCTATGATTTCTGTAAAAAAAATATTATCAGTATAATTCCTTTATAAATTAAAAAATATTTACCTATGAATTTGTGTTAGTATTGCAACAAAATATTGAAAAAGGCTGACAGGTTTCAGTGGAGCAACGAGTGTGAGAAAACTTTCGCAATGATAAAAGCGGCATTATCATCAACTCTTATCCTACAGAAACCGATCCCAAGTGGCGGACTCCTGTTATACATCTCCGCTTCCGAAGATGCCATCAGTGCTACCTTGGTGCAATAGGAAGATCAAAAAACAATTTATTTTGTAGGAAGAGCATTGCAAGATGCAGAGACCAGATATCAGTTGATAGAAAAAGCCGCACTGGCGGTCGTATAAGCCGCCCGAAGACTCCGACCTTATTTTCAGAGTCACCCAGTGATGGCGAAAACCGATTATCCGGTGGGAAAGATCCTCCTGAAGCCTGAACTTGCCGGACGAATGATATCCTGGTCAGTTGAGCTCTCGGAGTTCGGATTGAAGTTCAAACCTAGAGGGCCCGTTAAGGCCCAGTGCTTGGCCGACTTTGTGTCAGAACTTCAAGCATCGGAACAACAAATCTTGTGGACACTGTATGTTGACGGTTCATCCAACAATAAGCAGTGTGGGGCAGGAGTTGTTCTAGAGAACCCAAACAGGATAAAAGTCGAGCAATCGTTACGCTTCAACTTCAAGGCATCCAACAATCAGGCCGAATACGAAGCTCTCATAGCTGGATTAAACTTAGCAGAAGACATGGGAGTCAAGCAATTAAGATGCCTGACTGACTCTCAGTTAACGATCGGTTAGATAAGCGGGGCTTTCCAAGTAAAAGATCCGCTGTTGACAAAGTACTATCAAAAGGTATCTACCCTCCTCTCAAGATTTCAAAGTGCAGAGTAACAGAGTTAACTTTGAATGGCAAAAGATGCCTATTGCCCCAGTTTGCATTGAATATATAAAGCAATATACAGAGAATAATGTGCTGAAATCTAGGCTAATTACAGGGATTCATATCCAATCATGTGCTAATTTTAATCTATTCTATGAATGGCTGATTCTATCTTATTTATGGTAATAGAAAAGAATAATAACAGCTGTACACATAAATATAAACTATATATGGCAACATCTCCCCTCAAATTGATGCTGGTTTATCTAGAAGCATCAATTTGCCTACAAGAAACTGATGGCGGTGTCTAGTGTGAGACTTGGTGAATAAATCAGCAACTTGTAAAGTTGTTGGAACATGGGGAAGAGAAAAGAGTTGGGTATCAACAGCTTCACGAATGTAATGACAGTCGACTTCAATATGTTTCGTACGCTCGTGGTAGACCGGGTTGGTAGCAATTTGAATGGCACTTGTGTTGTCTGCATGAAGAGAAGTGGGGTTAGATTGTGGAAAGCTAAGTTCAGCCAACAATCCCCGAAGCCAAGTTATTTCGGAACATGCAGCAGACATGGCGCGGTATTCTGACTCAGTTGAAGATTTGGAGACACGATCTTGCTTCTTACTCTTCCATGAAATCAAGGAACTCCCAAGGAACATGCACCAACTAGTGACAGATCTACGAGTATTTGGACAGCCCGCCCAATCTGCATCACTATATCCGGCCAATTGGAGAGAAGAACCAGCAGAAAAAAATAAACCACGAGAAGAAGTACCCTTGAGATATCTAATGATACGACGAACAACAGCCATGTGAAGATGTCTTGGAGAGTGCATAAATTGACTAACCTGTTGTACAGCAAATGAGAGATCAGGCTGTGTGGTTGTTAAGTAGTTGAGGCTTCCGACTAACTGACGATAGAGCAAAGGATCAGAAAGGGGCTCGCCCTCATCAGCATGATACTTAACATTCACCTCAAGAGGAGTATCAATAGAGGAGGATTCTTGAAGACCAGCTAATTGAATTAAGTCTTGTGTGTACTTATGCTGATGTAAAAAAATGCCAGAAGAGTCCCTATGAACCTCCAGCCCCAAAAAATACGTAAGGTTACCAAGATCTTTCATGTGAAAAGACTCCTGAAGATGTTGCTGCAATTGGGCAATCAGTAAAGAATCATTCCCAGTTATAACAATATCGTCCACATATACCAAAAGAATGACAATTCCAGCAGCAGTGGTTCGAAGAAACAAGGAGGAGTCATATTGGCTTTGCACAAGATTAAATTGAAGCAAAGTGGAGCGAAATTTTTCAAACCATGCACGAGGGGCCTGTTTCAAACCATATAAGGAGCGATTCAACTTACAAACCTCTTTGGTAGAAGAGGGAAACAAACCAGGAGGGGGCATCATGTATATTTCCTCTTTGAGATCACCATGAAGAAAAGCATTCTTGACATCAAATTGTTGAAGAGACCAACTTTTGGAAGCAGCAATAGCAAGAATTGTTCGAACCGTAGTCATTTTGGCTACGGGAGCAAATGTCTCCTCATAATCGATCCCATACTCTTGTCGGTGACCCAAGGCAACTAACCGAGCCTTGTAACGATCCAGAGAACCATCAGAGCGAAGCTTAACTGAGTAAACCCATTTACAGCCAATGGGTTTGACATGACTCGGACATTGAACAATATTCCATGTCTGATTATCTTGAAGGGCCTGAAGCTCCTCCTGCATTGCTCTTTGCCAACACTCATGTTTGGCTACATGTGAATAACAAGAGGGAACAGAAATATTAGACAAAGCAGCAGTACAAGAGATATACCGAGCAGGAGGAAGGGAAACTCGAGTAGACCTTCTGGGTACAATGGGAACAAGATCAATTAGAGGAGCTGCAGTTGAGGAACGACGTTGATACACAAAGCCAGGCTTGAAGCGCTGAACAGCAGTTGAGTGATCATCAAATGTTGGAAGAATAGCCACTTCAGGTGAGGAACTATCATGAGAGGGAAAAAATTTCTGATTCTAAAAAAAATAACATTGCGGGAAATGCGGAATCTTTTAGAAGCAAGATCATAGCAAACAAATCCTTTGTGATTAGAGCTGTACCCCATAAATGCACATTTAGCAGATTGAGCTGATAACTTGTGACGTTCATGGGAAGGCAAGTGAACAAAACACACACAACCAAAGATCCGCAGATGCTTGTAGTCAGGAGGATGGCCATAAAGACGAAAGTAAGGAGAGTCAAGATTCAAAGTCTGAGAAGGTAGTCGATTAATCAAGTAAACTGCAGCGGACAGAGCTTCTACCCAAAATTTAGGTGGAATAGAGGATTCAAGTAACAAAGTGCGAACCACATCTAAGAGATGACGATTTTTTCGGTCGGCTAAGCCGTTTTGTTGAGGCGTATATGGACAAGAACGCTGTGACAGAATTCCTTTTTGAGTCAAAAAAGCCTGAAATTCATTAGACATGTATTCTCCACCAGAATCTGATCGAAGGACTTTAATAACAGAGGTAAATTGGGTTTCAACATAGGCAATGAATGTTTGAAACACTTGAAATACTTCAGATTTGGATCGAAGAAAATAAATCCATGTAAATCTGTTATAGTCATCAATGAACGTCACAAAGTATTTATATTGTGCATGAGAAATAACAGGAGAAATCCCCCAAACATCACTATGAATAACCTCAAAACATTTTGTTGCCCGACTACCCGAAATTTGAAAAGGAAGAATTTTACTTTTGCCTAATTTACAAGTAGAACAGTCAAAAGAAGAACGAGACAAAGATATCTGATCAGATTGTCCTAATAAAGCAGAGGTGAACAAGTGAGACAAAATAGCTGAATTTGGATGCCCCAAGCGTTTATGCCACACTTCACTCTTATTGGCAACGGAAGAAGAGAAAGCAACATGACTAGGGATATGCAGCGGAAAGAGTCGTCCAACTTTAGGCCCCTTCGCGATCACTGTCCCTGACACTTGATCCTGCACAGAACAACCATCACGAGAAAAATGGACATCATAGTGATTATCTACCAATTGACCAACAGACAGAAGATTATGTGAGAGGTCTGATGAGACAAGAACATTGGTGAAAGCAGGGGTAATATCTCCAACCGCAGAAATAGGAATAAGATTACCATTAGCAACCTGAATCTGTTCAGAACCATGATACGTACGAACATTTTTAAGCAAACTTTTGCAACTAGTCATATGATTGGATGCGGCAGAGTCAAGAAGCCAAGATTTAGTCTGGGAAAGACCTTTACCTTGAATCCCCAAAGCTGAAAAAGCCGAGATAATCATCTGCTGCACCATTTCAGGAGTAAGAACAGTAGGTGCAGGATCTGGAGCAGAAACTGGTGCAGTGGCAGGCATGTTTGCATCCTGACCAGCAGAGGCGTTGACTACATTGGCTTGAAAAGCAGTGGGCTAACGTTTTGGAGGACGAATAGAGCACTCTTTGATGATATGACCTGGCTTTTTGCAATAATTGCAGAATTTCTTGGTACAATTTGCAACAATATGGCCATAGGTATTACAACTGAAACACTTAACTTGACTCATATTCCTACTGCTGCCTCGTCCTTGCGCTGCAAAAGCCACCTGGGGAGTAGACAAAATGTCTTGTGCAAGATTGGCTTGACTGAAAAGACGCTGCTCTTCACGAAGCAATTCAGCAAAACATGTATCCAAGGTTGGAGCAGAATCACGACTCATCATATTAGAACGCACATTTTCAAATTCTGAACGCAGTTTCATCAAAAATTGATCACGTTTGCTGGTCTCATGTACCTCCAAGACAGCAGGAAGAGACTCTTTAGAAACCGAAGAACACACAATATCAGAAAATTCAGCCCAAAGATTTTGAAAACCAGAATAATACTCCTGAATAAACAAGTTGCCCTGAGTGTAGGAAGCAATCTCACACTCCAATTGAAATCTTCTAGCTGAATTGGTTTGGTTGTAAACCTTCTTCAAATATTCCCACATAGATTTGACAGTTTTATGGGGCCGTAGATGAAGAACAATTTGTTGATCACAAGACGCAGTGATCCAAGACATCACTCTAGCATCTTTGACATTCCATTGAGCCAGTTGTGTAGGATCCGTAGGAGTTGGTGCAGTGTGTCAACACCCAATTTCGTTCGGACAAGTAAATTAATTCAGATTATAAAATAAATACAAAAATTAAAATAAAATGGTTGATATATAGTTTTGTTATATTATTATCATTTAAATAATAAAAAAAGAGAGACTTTGGTCCTATTATATTCAATGAATAAAGTTTTAAAATAAAATTCATAAAAAAATATATATAGTAAGAAATCAGTCTGTT
>Ga0209489_101212_pt1 | contig 52613 bp, 17 predicted proteins | sample SiratrowhiteBW_FD_187527 | JGI IMG/M metagenome (GOLD analysis project Ga0209489, IMG submission 187527) | Root nodule microbial communities of legume samples collected from California, USA - Siratro white BW (SPAdes) (version 2) | ecosystem: Host-associated > Plants > Roots > Nodule | place...
ATATATAACACAAAATGCCCCACCGACACAACAACCTATTCTGGTTCATGTATAAATAAGTTTGTCGAACCACAAAATGACACGTGTAATTATACTTTAATTTGGAAATAAAAATGAAGGAGAAGAAATTATGAAAGAGCTGACCCAATGGGAAGGGTTGCTTTCATGAATCTTCAGACTTAGTTGGATTGATGATGATGGGGATTAAGCAATAGCTGTTTATATTATTAATTAATTTGCACTCGTCTACTTCTTTTTGTTCTATTGTGCAATTAAAAACCCATTGATATGGTAGGTGCAACTAAAGTTTATTATTTTATTAGTTTTATATTTTAATCTGGACAACGTTGCAAAAGTATATAAATTTAGGTTCGCAATAAATAAAATACTAAATAGTAAAACGTGTTTTACAAAATCAAAATTGGTGCGTTTGGTGAAGCACTTCTTAAGCAATAATAGTCATGTAGTTTTTGAATTAAATAATTTATTTGATTAAATTTGAGAATATTTTGCATTGCTTATACACAGATAAGCCAATTTATTCAACTTGCCTTTTGGGTTTGGAGTAATGTGTATTAGCGAAAAAGAAAAAAAAAAATTGGTAAAGTGACAAATAATTTATCTTCTAGGTCCGAAAATAATGGCATGTTTGTGCTGACTTCCTTGTTTTTCTATGCTCGTAATTCGTAATATTATTCTTGTGTTGGAGTCTTTTGGTCTTTAATACAAGGAGGTGTTTATGGATATATAAATTGAATATTAGTCTCATTTTATTAGATGTTTTTTATTTTATCAAACAAAAAAATTTGTAATGTCACACCCGATAGAATAACCCATATCTAAATATCACGTCCCTTACTTATTATATGGTCAGTTTTTAAATATATTTTAAAAAACATATGCAGTTTAAACTTGGAAAATATTTTTTAAAATTAATGTTCAAAGTAAAAGTAATTTAGATTTGAAATAAAATATTTAACATAAAAATTAAAAATAATTGATTTAAGCTTTTAAAAATAATTGATTTAAGAAATATCCGTCAATATAATGAAATGAATCGACAGCTCAATTTCTTGTTAAGTAATTATTAAGTTAATCAATTTATAAATTTATCGTGTAATTACTTTATTAACAATAATAAAGCATAATTTTATTCTGAAAATTTTAAACCTACTTGGGCTTAGATTAACTTTATATATGCCTAACTAGCCAATTCAAATAGTATAAACAACTACAACACTAAAAAAAATAATAAACTTCTAAATTTTTAACTAACTTGAGCGTACCTAAACAAAAAATAAAAAAGGAGAAAACTATAATTATAATAATTACGTAAATTAATTCAACCTTTGAAAAGAAGAACAATGACATTAAAATATATTAAAATTTATCTTTATATTAAAAGATAATACTCAAATATACAATGTATGTATGAATCATGGTAAGTTATATATATATATATATATATATATATATATATTTATAATATATTAAAATTAAAAATAAATTAAAATATAAATCATTTTATTATTTTTTAATTTTTAAATTTAATAATGATAACATAAAATTGCAGTATCAAATAGGGACAAAATTTATATAACATTATTAACCGTTTAAAACATAAACCCTAAAGACATTACAAAAACATTACGAAGCCTACAACAATAAAATTATATAGTTTTCTGAAAAACACCTTAACATGGAGTAGGTTCTCTAAATTTTTTAAAAGTAATTCACGTTTTCCATTTGAAAGCGTGAATGCAATAATATTAATTTCCCTAAAGAAACGCAATGTGAGCAGGAAAGTAGGGTGAGAAAAAAGTCAAAAGTGATAAGTTTCCATGCCAATTCCTTTTTTTTTTTTTTTTCACATATGCCATACCACATTATTATATGTTTGAGACCGTTATAATTTATTGCATTATATTTTTACCATTTGACTTCAAACAAATAGTGCACAAAATTTGTTAATTAATGTTGTTGAGAAAATGAATTTAGTTTTAATACACTATTCCTAACACCATTTGTCATCAACAAAACACATTTAAAATTACATATTTGAGAGAAACCACTTCTAAATCAAGATAAATAATTATTAAATAAAAAATATTTAAAAAAAAATGTAACTTTTAACAAATTTCACTTAATAACAGACTACAAAAAAAAAGTATAGTTAACTTTTCTTTACATTATAAATATAAAAACTTTTTAATATAATTTTAAAATTTATTATTATAAAAAAATCGTGTCAATAACTCTTGTACTTTTTTTTCCATTTTCTACATTTAGTTAATTGGATTGTTCTCATCATACACTAATCATATGCCTCTTTCACCATAACTCTTTCAACATAATTTAAAATTTGCAAGGAAAAATTATTTTTTTATGTACAAAAAGCAATACTTGTACTTTATTTGTCAATAATGAGTTTAGGTGCGTGCGTAGTATTTTATAGATAACAATTTGCATATATACCTTTCTTCAACACAGATGATGAGCCAGCCAACTGGGACAAACTAGATAGTCAGTTTCTGCCGCTTATTTTTCCCACTCTCTCTCTTTCTTTTCTTCACCTCTCTCTCTCTTCTTTTTCTTCCTTTATTTCTGGTCTTCTCTGTCACAGATCTTGAACTGTTTAGGCAAGAACTCAAGCCACTTACCATCTTGCAGCATCCAAAATGGGTTTCTCTCTGTTACCAAAGGCAACTCCTTGCATTTTGCTCTTGGTTCTGCTGTATTGCACTTGCTTCACTTCAACAGGTTCACCCCATTACTCTTTTCTTTCTCATTTTTCCTTCTCTGTCTCTTGGAATTTTCATTGTTTCTGTGACTTTGTTCACTTTTCATTAGACTCTTAACGCTTTCCGTTTTCTGGGGGTCTTCATTTCATGCTGCGTGGACCTTACGCCCTTGTGGTTCTTTAAATGAAGGCGTGTGTGTTATGAAAGATGCTCCCTTTGTTCTTTGAATTTGATAAAGAAAGTGGGTTTTGTCCTATTGTGGAAAAGTTTGATCATTTATTAGCCTCTGGCGGTGAATCTTGTTGGTGCCAAATGTTTTTTTGTATAAAACATGCTGTTTAGATTGTTTTGTTACTATAAAGATTTACATTTTTAGCAGGGGACTTAATGAAAATTGTGTTCTGACTATCTTTTGATTACAATTGATTTGGCATTTGAGTTTTCGTAGAGTCAAGTGAGAAGTAAGTTCATGGTTTGTCTTTTTTCTTCTTCTTTTTTACCTGTTGGCTTTATAGTTTTAAGTTGAAATTATGATTGCTTCCACGAGATTTGTGCCTAAGAACTCCTGTAATTGGGTATATCTGCATGAGGAATTGAGTAGGCAGTCACTGATGCTGATCAGTTTTGGCTGTATATGGAATAATTCATGTATAAAGGTCCTTGCATATTTTGATCCCAGGCATCTTCCAGTTTAAATGATGGAATTATGAATCATTCATGCTAAAATATGTACTGATTAAAAAACTAGAACTTCACCTGCCGTTGACTTCAACAATATAATTGCTTATTTACTTTCTTTTTGTGACTACTTGAGCAATTATGGCAATTGTGTGTCTCATCATTTCTACTGTGTACTTTGTAGCATACTATAGGTATATTCAGATGTTCAACATTTACTTTGTTTTCTTTCCTTTCCTTTTAATTACTTTCCTCTTGCTGTTGGCTGTTTATCTTTCAGATGCTTATGATCCGCTTGACCCAAATGGGAATATCACAATCAAATGGGATATTATAAGTTGGACCCCTGATGGATATGTAGTAAGTATACTCTTTTACAATAATAACCATTATGAGAAGCAAACTGGTGTTATACATTATGCATGGATTTTCTCCTTTTCTTTCCACTGGTGGCTCACCATCGTTTTTGATGAATGCGCATGTTCATGTCAGCTATCAATTCTTGGATAATATAGAGTTGTGGATGAAAAATAATTTTATTTCAACTAGAACCTGACATGGTTTGAATTTTGTATCACAATCATGAGCTGTGTTACAACTATTTTCTAAGTTTGTGTTTTTTACTATTTAAGTTTTAATTAAAGGATAAGGTTGATAACTCAATTATACAGATGAATATATTTAAATTAGTGATTATAGACATTTAAAGTGACTTTAGCTTAATTTTCTTCTATTAGTTACGTTAGATATCTAAGATACTATTGAATGTACAGGCTGTTGTTACAATGAACAATTTCCAACAATATCGTCATATTGCTTCACCTGGCTGGTCACTAGGATGGACATGGGCAAAAAAGGAGGTAATATGGAGCATGATGGGAGGGCAGACAACTGAACAAGGAGATTGTTCAAAATTTAAGGGAGGCGTTCCACATTGCTGTAAGAAAGATCCCACGGTTGTGGATTTGCTTCCAGGAACACCTTACAATCAACAAATTGCGAATTGCTGCAAAGGTGGGGTGCTCAGTTCTTGGGTGCAGGATCCCACCAATGCAGTTGCATCATTTCAAGTTAGTGTTGGTAGAGCTGGAACCACAAACAAAACTGTCAAAGTCCCAAAAAACTTTACCTTGAAAGCACCAGGACCAGGTTACACTTGTGGTCCAGCCAAGATTGTGAAACCCACTCAATTCATTCAAGCAGACAAAAGGAGAGTGACCCAAGCACTGAGTAAGTTATAGGACTTTTGTTGTCATTTTCACAGTTGCCAATATGATTATATATTTTTCTGCTGCCTCCTTCCAACCTCAAACTCTTCTTCAACAGTGTCACCCACTACTTGTAGGTTTTGTTGGTAACAAAATCTGAGACTCGTGTTAATTCTCTTAAATTGAAAACTAATTGAAGTTTACAGTTGTTATGAGAAACTATATTATTAACATTACACTTGTGTATTGCAGTGACATGGAATGTGACATGCACATACTCACAATTTCTAGCTCAGAAAACTCCCTCTTGCTGTGTCTCACTTTCATCTTTCTACAATGATACTATTGTGCCGTGCCCAACATGTGCATGTGGCTGTCAGGGTAACTCATCTCTGTCAGGAAGCTGTGTGAAGTAAGTTTCCACCAGTAAGTGATTTTTCATTCCTTCTAGCCTCTAAGTTGTACACTTATATATTTCCTTTCTGTGGTTACAGTCCGGATGCGCCACATTTGGCATCGGTTGTTTCTGGCTCTGGGAAGAATAATTTCTCACCTTTGGTTCAATGTACCAGTCATATGTGTCCCGTCCGAATCCACTGGCATGTTAAGCTAAACTACAAGGAGTACTGGCGTGTAAAGGTTACTATTACTAATTTTAATTACAGGATGAACTATTCTGAGTGGAACATGGTTGTTCAACATCCAAACTTCGACAATTTGACTCAACTGTTCAGTTTCAACTACAAGTCATTGACCCCTTACGGTTCAATAAGTAAGTGTGGCAACTTGTTTGTTTTAAATTTCTATAGTTAAGAATTTTCTTAAATGCTGTGAATTTTATTTCTTAATTCTTTGAAATAAAGCATCAAACTTTTACTCCTTTTTTTCATAAACTTGAAGGCAAGTACTGATTTTAAGTTCCCTTTTACAGATGATACAGCAATGCTATGGGGACTTAAGTTCTATAATGATTTTCTGAACCAAGCTGGCCCTAATGGCAATGTTCAATCCGAGCTACTCTTCCGAAAGGATAAAGCAACTTTTACTTTTGAGAAGGGATGGGCTTTTCCTCGAAGGATCTACTTCAACGGTGACAACTGTGTCATGCCACCTCCTGATGCTTATCCGTGGTTACCTAATGCAGGTTCTCGGCAACAGGTTTCCCTGTTTGCTTTAGTGATAGCTTCTTTGGTAGCCTTGGTATTTTATGCCCACGCATGAAGTTCCAATATGTGGTACACTTAGGCTTGTAACAGAAAATTTTCAGTCAGACCAGTTTTGACTCATATTTGTGATGTCAAATTGTCATTTGAAGCATGAGGGAGGAATGAGGATGGCATCCAGTGGCAACTCAAAGATTAGCTTCTCGTGTCCTATGGTTTGTTGCTTAGGGTTCAGCACATTGGTGGTAGAATTTGTTTTGGTTTTGTTTTTGTGTTTGTTGTAATTCAATGATGTATGTATCGTTATTATGATGTAACTGTAATTATAATAAATATACACACCAACATGTTACACGAATATAGACTTGATGAAATCATATGTGAGTTTGAAATGATAGTGGTCTTTTACTTACAGTTTCCTACTCAATAAAAATATTTTTGTATCATACTCAATGTGGTCTAAAGAGAACCTGAATGAAAGGAAAAAGAGGTATCCAATATCCATTACAGCATTGCCATATAAGCATTTACATGATTCAAACAAAATCATTGCATGGAACTATATTCGCTATTCAGCACCCGATCACCGATCATGAATCAGCTCACAAATTCATGATTTTAGCTTGGAGTTTTCAAACAATTCCTAAAAATTCTTCATACCTGATGTACGTTATGTGGGTGCAAGAAAACTTGGCTTCAAAATTTCACAGAAAACAATTGTATCTCGCTTATGTGTTACTTCACCAAACAGCTAGCATGACAAGCATTGTTAAAATGATTTCTGGGAAGTTCAATAGCTTCACAGGGGCAGAGTTAGGGAGGATCGGGTAGGTATCCGGCGGTGGAAGCATGCATTCTTCACCATTAAAGTATACCTTGCGAGGAAATGCCCACCCCTGCTTGAGTGTGAACGTATCCTTATCTTTCTGAAGAAGAATTTCTGATTGAACATTCCCAGTCGGTCCAGCTTCCATCAAGAGATCGTTGAAGTACTTCATACCATAGAACATACCAGTGTCATCTGCATACAAAATGATAATACACATTAGCACTCGTTCTTATCAAAGGTTATTAATTTGACTTAGAAAACATGCTAAAAAGATTTATTTGTTGCCACTCACTTATGGACTCGTAAGGAAGTAGAGGCTTGTAATCAAAGCTGAAAACTTGGGTGACGTTGTTAAGATTTGGATGCTGAACAGCAAGAGTCCAGAGGGAGTAATTCATCCTGTAGTTGAAATTTGTTACGGCAACCTTAACTCGCCAATAGTCCTTATAGTTGAGCTTCACGTGCCAGTGTACCCTTATTGGGCACATATGATGAGTGCACTGAAGCAATGGTTCGTTGTCTCTCTTTGGAGTGTGAATCCCCACCATGTTGATGCGTTTAGAGTCACTCCTGCATACCATACCAACATGTAAGAGAATGATTCTGGTTGTTAAATATTAAGAGGTCATTGATTGTTATGAAAATCAGACTTTACTTGACACAGTTCCTCTTGTTCTGGCATCCACAGGCACAAGAGGGACAAGGGGTAATGGTCTCATTGTAAAAGGATGACAAAGATACACAGCAACCTGGGTTCTTTCTTGCCAGAAATTGCGAGTATGTGCAAGTAACATTCCATGTCACTGTATGACATAAAACAAAAGAAACTAAGAGAATAGTTGAATGGAAGATGAACAGGAAATTGATGTCACAAAGTTAAAGAACCGACTTAGTGCTTGAGTCTTGCGGCGCTTGTCAGGTGTAAGGAAAACGGTGGAAGGAACAACCTTTGCAGGACCACAAGTGTAGCCTGGTCCTGGACCCAAGAGAGTGAAGTTCTTGGGAAGTTTAACTGTCTTGTTTGAAGTGCCAGCTAGCCCAACACTCACTTGGAAGGCTGAAACTGCTTGTGAAGGGTCTTGGCCCCATGCTGCCACCACGCCACCCTTACAACAGTTTGAGAATTGTTGATTGTAAGGTACACCAGGGAGCAAGTCTACAACTGTGGGAGTTTTCTTGCAGCAGTGAGGTACATTGCCTTTGAACTTAGAGCAGTCTCCTTGCTCTGTGGTTTGAGCTCCTACCATGGACCATATTACTTCCTTCTTTGCCCATGACCACGACAAGGTCCATCCCGGATTCATGATGTGCCGAAACATTTGGAAATTGCTCATTGTTACCACTGCCTGGTAAAAAATTGCAATACACAGAAACAGGTGATTTCATTAGATGAAAAGTTACTCTTCAATTTAGTTACATCGATTTTACTCACTGAAATAAATTGCAATGCTAGCTGAGTATATACTGTGGCCTTTCTAAGTGTTTTCCTGGATGAGTTTGAATTGGTTAAAATTAGTGTTGAAGTGACGTGCTTTATGTTTGAATGTGTTTAGTATAGCAAGTTAGTAATAAAACTCAGTTTATCCAACGCAAAAACTACCTGAAGTTACTTCAGCTTACATCAATTCTAGACTCTTGAGTCAATTTTTCAATATGAAATCAAACATAGGAAAATTTTACTTATAATCATGTTAACTAGGATTTCAAGGTGATTAAGGAAAATCCTACGTGAAACCAATTACACAGTATTTTGAACAAATAACAATTCAGTTTGTGTTACTTACTACATAGCCATCTGCTGTCCAAGACACAACATCCCATTTGATCGTTACGTTTCCATTTGGATCCAAAGGATCATACGCAGCTATAATAAGGAACATCAAGAAATCAGTTGAACGTGTGTGAAATGTAAATGAAAGTGAAGCAAATTCAGCATAGGGTAACTCATTATCTCACCTGCATAAGAAAATAGCACAAGAACACATACAGCTGATATGACAAGCCTCATTCCCTTGTTATCAACTATGCTAAGAGTGGTGCTGATTTTTTTCAGTGGGATTGGAGTATCCTGAGCTGAATGGTATGGAATTGGATGTGTAGTATTGTAGAAAAAGAGCCCTGAAGGGAATTGTTTGGGGTTCCAAGTGATGGCTCACCTAATGGTTGTTGGTTACCTTAACATTTATATTTCTATCGTTGTCTCAGCCGTGAGATTTCCTCTTGAACTTCCCATTTCTTAAAGCAACGGCCACTGACTAGAATAGGAGGGAGATACAAGAGTGAACATTACACGTCAACCGTTGTGTTTGAAGGGGCATTTGTTCTCTGATGGCTTAGGCTCACCATACCATCAACTTATCAGAATACCCTTTATAACACAATGTCAATAGTCCCCCAATATTAGTAACATATGTTAATCAGAGATTAAATTGATGAATGCCCAATACTTTAAGAACCACCTTATATAATTTTATCAATATTTCAACACCATGTTGATGAGATTTATTGAAAAAACATTATAGGTTTGTCCAAAATAAGCCTAAGGTAATGCTACATTTAACAAGTTTACTTCTGTGGGAATAACTACCCCAAAAGGGCCATTTTCTTGGTTTCCTTTTTACCTTTTTTTAAAGTTTGATCTAGTCTAAACATTTTCATTTAGGCTTTCAATACATCCAATCCAAAGTTAATATGATAGTAGTAACTGTGTGTATAATTTTCTTTTGTATCTCTGGGAACTTCCATTTCTTTGAACCTTTTTTTAGCAAGAATGATAGGAAGACAAGGTTTGAATGAGATGAAAACGTGGTACTATGTTGTGTCCACAACTTGATCATTGCATTAGGTAACATATGTCACTTCTCTAGACCTTGCCAACTAATTTTGTGAACTATTCTTTATGATCTTTCTTTTTGCACCACGTTGAATCAGAGACATGAGTTTGATGCAAGCAAGCTAAGTAGGGACTAGGTAGTGAGTTCCTTTCTAGTCAAAAGGACGCTCTAGCTGCTGCATGCATCTTCACAAAACCTTGATTGCTTCAAGCCTTGAACAGCACAATTTATCATCAGTCAGATACTAATTTGTACTCTTTTTTGTTCATGAAGTTTTTGATAGGTAAATTATCTGTTTTTTTACCCCATATTAATACAAACTAATACGAGTCTTGCATTGAAAACCGACAGGGTCGTTAGCATTGTTGCTCAACCCTATATACATGCAATGTATTATAAGAATTAGGAAATTAATGTAAAATTATAAGCAAATAAATATTATAAAATTCAGCACATGAATCGATACGTTTCAATATGGATAGAGTTTGATGTGAATTTAATACATTAAAATTCAGATTAGGGAAAATTTACCCCACCTACAATTAAACCCTCAATCACTTACGATATTAACGAAAAAGAATTGTACAAGTGAATCCATTTAAGAGAATCTGATTTCCATTGTGGAGAAAATTCCTGTGAACTGTATTTAGAAAATTTGAATAAAAAATTACATATATTTCATAGGAACTTTATCGCCAAATAATTTCATCTGTTAATATAATCTGACGCTAAGATGAAGTTACATTGAATTCGCGGGTAATACACTTAAAGTCATTTACTTTTAATTATAAATTAAATATATAATTTAGCAAATGAGACTTTAATTTTTTTAATTAAAATTATAAATTCATATAAATGATCAATTGATTTTATTTCTAGTCATGGGATCTTCAATATATTTTAATATTCGCGTATAATATGGATATTAATATATCATATTAAAAAGTAACTTTATTTTAATTCATTTTTGTAAAACTAATTTGTAATGAATTTTGCTCTTATTTTCGTTCATTCTAATCTCTTATTTGATTGTTAAAGAAAGTTCATTTGTAGGCACTATATCCTCTAAATAAAAAAAAATAAAAATAGATGGTATATAGTTGTTGCTCGTATATTGGTCCTTGCATTGAATTTAGAAATTCCGTTAGTTGAATATTTTTTTAATTTATTTTGTATTTTTAATGTGGTTTATGTTTCAATTGTTGCCTTGTTCCCTTGAAAGAACTTGGTAATTATTTTCTCTTTCTCGCAGTTTAGCAACATGATACTGTATGCTGGTCTTCGATAACAATATGTCATCTTAAACTTCTATTTCCGAAGATTTACTGCATGCATCTCAACAAATATTGTGGCAATAAAGATGTTAATAAAAGAAAAAAATTATATTTTGGGAAGAACAAAAAATTGATAAAGTACATAGGCTAGTTTTTAGTTAAGATGTTAGTCTCGACATAGACATACATAAAGTCTTTTACTTCGACACAACTAGTGATGCAGAATTTATTTATTTTAGAATGCTCCATTATTCTAGCCTTTGGATTGATGTTTTTTTTTTCTTTATTTATTGAAAACTCTTTCTTTCTGCACACTCTTATCTTCCACCTAAATCCCAACACTTTCTACTGAAGCTAGCCTTGGTGGAGCTGTTGCCATTGTAATTGGTGTTATTAGAATCACTGTTCTCAATCTCCATGTTCGCTCTTACAGGGAAAGAATAACACAAACAAGCAAAATACCAAAGTATACAGTATAATGAATTCCATGCAAACTTGCAAAAATATGTGATTTGGAAGTTACTTATCAATCAAAAAGTCTATCCTAAAAGTTATTTTTTTCATATAAAATAAAAGAACTTTCAGATTCAGTACTCCACAATACAATATTAACTTTTAGAATATTACACAATCTAGAAATAAAGATTGATCTCCAAGCTCTTAATTGTGTAATTTGGTCTTAATTATGTAATTTGGTGTATGTCTTTTAGTTCCACATTATACAATCCAAGAGGTTTTCGAATTTCACAATATGGAAAGAATTAAATATCAAAGATTTTCATATCCATGGGAGTGTAGAAGAAAATTATGGGATGTAAAAAGAAATCCCTTAATGATGAATTCAGTAGAGGCAATTGCTCAATATATTTAATTGACCCCTATCTCGTGCACCTTTTAAATATATGGAGATTTCTTTTTGCACCCTCCATAATTTTCTTTTGTAAACCCGTAAATATTAAAATCTTCACATTACGCTTCTATATTATGAAATAATAACTTTCAGATTGGACGAAACTCATTTTCTTTTTCATGAAAATAAAACTTTTGGATTGTACAATAACTTTTTCATAAAAAAAAAAAAACCTAATGAATTATATAATCTGGTTGAGTGGATAACATAATGTAGAAAAATTCTTTTGTGTTAACAATATTCCTAAATTACAAATGCGAAAATGTCTTCTAAATTACAGAGTCCAAAACATTTTTTTTAGTTCATCCATAATACAACACACAAACAAAGGAGTGACAGTAACAACGGAACAATTTGATCTTTTAACCGCCCTACTAATACACATGAAACTATGGAAGGTAGAGAAAGAAATGATCTAAATATCTTCCAGTATCTCTTAGTTTTGAATGGGTATTTATTTGGAATGTAAAATTTACATTCTTTAGGAGCAAAGATTTTTATATGGTGTATAAAAAATACCCTAGTTAACTTTATAAGTTACAAACAATTGTCTTTTATTGAAATTGATAGTTTTTACAATATAAGAGGCGAAACCGAAATAATGAATTGCAAATGGTAAGACCACGATGCTAATTCTCTTACAAACAGACTCAAGATGTAATTAGCATATTGTTATTTTGCATTAAATTGCCTTTCAAGCCACATCAAGGCAAATGATAAAATAGCTTCTGAAATATAATCTCTTTGTAGATTCATTTAGTGGTCCAAAGAACACCTACAAACTACAATTTCTGCCAATGAAACCGACAAAAGTTTCATGAATTTACCAGGTAGCAAGTACAAACACATGGCCACCACAAATTCCCTGAAGCAATAATTTACATGGCTAGCTGAATAATGGAGTTTAGTTGGGACAATAATAAGAACAAGATTTTAAAGAATTAGAAAGCTGTAACCACCCCATAAAACCAAATAACACTGCTCTGCAGGTTTAGTAACAACTTTCAAATAAAACCAATATCTAGAAGCTTCCAAATCTAGAATGTATGGGGAGATGTTCATGTTCTTATAGCAGCCACACTATAAGATGTTTACTGTCACGTGCATTCTAATATGCTACTACTAAACCAAGAGACTGTCATTTTGGTCATCATTTTCACTTCAGCATTTTTTTATCTACACATAATGAACTGATGAAATTTTGTATTAATGAGGGATTTTAACTGTTGATGTGAATATAGCTTGAAATTTGACCTGTATATCAATCATTCTATTCTCTTTTTCTTTACTTTGTGTTTGTAACATACAAGAAGAAAATCGAGTTCGACCATATATGAATTTCAAATTGACTGACATTTATTTTGCAAATTGAGGTTGCTTGTGTAAGCAATTTCTAGGTTCAAGATTCCTGCAGTATTCATTTGGAAAGAGACTTGTATTTATATAACGTGACGGACAAAGCCCTTATAGATTTTGATGTTTTACCATTTCAAATTAGTACATGATGTTAGGACAATGTTCAAGTGGCAGATAAGTACCAAAGACAAATCCAAAGCTCTGATCACAAGGGTTAAAAATTGAACACTAAGGACTTTTACTCTGTATTAAACAAGGTATACATCAATATCTCTCCTATGATTTCACATGTAACCAAATGCTGCCTCCGATCTCTAACCATCAAACAATAATCAAAAGAAAACAACGCCCTATAACATGTGCTTATTATTTCTAAAAGCTCAAATCAAAAGTTACTAATAGAGTTACAGCTAATAGTGCTGCAAATTTTAAGCGGACAATAACAGCTAAGATGAAAATACATACTAGGAAAAGTAATACAGTATATAATTGATTTGAGTTGCAAGTTCTGTGGCTGTTATGCAGTTAACCAAAACTGATTCATGCTTTGCCATTGGCCACTGATGCTCCAGCAGGGTTAAGCTCATCCCAAGCTTCAATCCAAGTGACCATGGCTTCTGCCAACTTGTCAAAGTAAGGATCTACCTTGGAAAGCTTTTCCTTGACCTGCTTGGCAAGCTCAATGTAGCACTTCTGAACAGTGGTAGCCTCTTTTGGCAGAACAAGGCTCTGGAAGAATGGGATAATGTCTTCTTGCCAGAATATGCCCTTGTACTCTTTCTTCAGATTTACAAAAGGGTTGCTGGCCTTGCTGTGATAGATATAGGGTAGACCAGTCTTGATTCCCAATCCCAAGTGATCACAGATAACCTAAACAATCATTGGTTAAAATATCTCAGTTGTTTTCATTTCATGCAATGATATTCATATAACTACAACAATCTTTTGATTCCAAAGATTTGGTACCTTGCAGCACCAACCAGCCCACATGTCATCGTAGCGTCCAATAGGCTGACCATCACCCATGAGACCAAAGTACATTGCTGGTCCTATGAGATCGCGATCAAAGGCCAAGTTCATTCCACACATGGGAAACAAAGTGCCCTTTGGGATGGTCAAAACAGCATCCACATACCTAATAAGAATCACAACATTCACGATCAAACTCACTTGCAATTTAGTATTTTTTTAACTTTCCAAAAGGTCACAAGGGTAGAAGTAGTACCTAGTGTTCCTCTCAAGAGGCTTCACAAGCTGAGTAGGAGCATCGTAGTCTGGGATGTTGAGCCAAAGACCATGAGAAACTGCAGTTGGCACACCTTCGCGGAGACTGAAGGGGTAACCACGAACAAAATCTGCACCTTCTCGGAAAGGTTCGTAGAGAGTGTTGAAAAAGAATGGTGTGGATGGGCAGAGAAGGTTCTTTATATGCTGCTCAAGTGCATTAATCTTATGCCCAGATGGATTGGTGGCAACCTAAGTCACATCAAAGATAATAAATCCTAAGATTTCAAATGACCAGTAGATTGAAACATATAAATATATCAAACAAATGTCAACGTTAACACATATAGCTGGAGGGCACAACAAGATTCCATCAGTTGAACATGATTAAATAATCTATATCATGTTATTATTAACCAAATGCAGAAACTAAAGCTAGCCATAATTTCAAATTTCACTCTAACATTGGTTTAGGAAAGCGAAATGGATGAAAAACCACGTTTACATCGTGGACCAAAATCAAATCTTTACAGTAAAATAATAACACATTCTTAATGTAGGCAACTCTTTCAATGACAATTCAAATCTCATCTCATCACATTGCCAAAGACTAAGCCTTTCCATTAGATCCAACTCCATGGATTCAAAAATCACTAGCTACATTGTAACAAGCCGAGATTCTGTTTCAAACAGATCATACAACCAAAAGGAATATCCGATCCATGCAATGGCCAGAAATAACAGAAGCATTACACTTGCAAACAACAACACTAACAACCAACATAACAAAAAGATCCAAATTTTACACGACTAAGGAAGAGATCAGCCTTGCAAAGCAAACCATTTTAAGATCTAAACAAAACCAAAGTCAGAATGCAAAAGGCAAAGAGATCCCAACAAATGGGTGATGAGATTGAGAGAAAAAAAACACTCACAAAGCAGTCATCATCAATGGTGTAGATGTACTTCTTCTTGGACACCATGTAGCCAAAGCAACGGCATGCAGAGTCCTTGAAAGAGATGCAATTGGCCTTGGGACCCAGAATCCTGTTGATGTCATTGCGGTTGTAGAGCTCATAGTCAAAGCCTTCAGGGACCTTTATGGTCTTTGAAGGGTCACCATCTTGCACAATTATGAGATGGTAAGGCTGAAAGAATGGCCTCCACATCTCCAAGAAATCGAGGTTCCTGATGGTGGGGATCACGATGTCGAGCTCATCTTTCAAAAGGGGTGTTGGTGCTGCCATGGCACTGAATTGCAAACCGAACACAAGGTGGTGAGAGTTTTTCACAAACACAGCGTTGTGTGTGTGTGTTTGTTTGAAGATGCAGAGGAAAAGAGGGAGTTTGTAAAGGACTATGATATAGACGAGTGGCACGTGCGAGTCCCCCGTTTTCGGCACGAGTTGAGGAGCCACGTGTCTCGATGTTTAAGGTGAGAGGACTCCTTCAACTTCAAACGTTGTCGGTGTGTGTGTGTTTGCCTTACGTTGATAATTAAATCTACAATTTTATTCACATTACATTGTGAAATTTAGAATAATCCTAATCTAGAAATAAATTCGAAAGGTTTAAACTTTTTTTAGTATCTGAATCTCCGGTTTTGGTAATATATTTTATTAGTTTTTTTCTCGCGTATGGAGTATCCTCTTTTCAAGACAATATCTGATTATGTCAATTATATTTGACCAATAACGGAAATTGTTTGTGTGAAACTGAAAATATACTCTTACCAAGAACAAACTAATTTAGAAAAAAAAAAAGGAAATTGGATTACACGATTCTCCAATTATTAATTATATTTTTTATTTATTTATGAGATGTATTTGTGCTTTTCTATGGAATTCTTCTATGAAGAAAAGTCACCCAATAATCAACATTCAAATTTGGCTCTTTCTTTCAGTGACTCAAATAGATATTAGGTAAATTAACCCGAGAGATATTTCTTGTCATTTTGACGAGATTGACGCGTCTTTTCTCTCATCAAATGTTAAGATTAACGTTATTTTTATATAGTACCTAAGATAAAGGGGGAAAGAAAAATCAATGCCTTTTAATGGATCAAAAAATGTCATTTTCTAACTTCAAAAGAAAAATCTTATGGTGATGGCTTGGTCAAATTGGTAGTTACAAAAAGACCCAACCTTTGGATTCTTTTGAGAGTGACTTGTCTCAAACTCTATCAGCTGCGTTTTCATTTTCTCTTCTTTTCTTTTCCATTCAATCTGCACTAATAATGGTCAAAATTGTTTGTGATGATTATGCCAACCCCATTCTCTTTATTTTTTTCCCCTTCATAATTGAAAACAAAAATAGAAGTAGTTTTATCACGAAAAAAAAAATTAAAAGTGATCAACGCGACGGACACTTTTTTGTCCACTATTAAAAAGATTATTTTTTTATTTTGAAATCATCGATTTTTTTGTTCAAATAATTTTATTCTAGATAATTTTTTTTTGTTATATATAACGGATTCAAAAAATAATCTTAGTTAACTTACAAAACTTTTATAAAAGAAGAATGTCACCAACTTTTATTGGAAACAGGTTTAATGTTATAAACTCTATTTTGATTATTTTTATATATTTTTATTTCATTACTTAAATTTGAAATCATTGTCATATTTTAGCTCTAAAGTTATGATTGTATTATAAAAAGCAAACAAAATCATTTACTATATAACTTTTTAAGGTTAGATACATTGTTTACCATCTATATAAATTATTATCAGTCTTAACAAACTTCACAATTTTATGTTCTTTTATGAGTTTTATATCGAGGAACATGTGAAGCTCAATATAAAATCTTGATTAACATGTAGAGTGATTGTAAAAAAAGTAATTTTGTAAGGTATAATATTTGTTTTCTTCTTCTTTATACCATAACTTGTGGGTTAAATTTTGATGTGGTGTGTCTTTTGATGCGGAGAGAATAGCGGAAAAGGGAATTGGGATGCGTATGCGTGCAATTAGGAAGTTTCTTTGCTTTCAAAATGAAAAAGAAAGGCACATTAATCACTGTCCTCATTTGTGGAAAGTTGTGTGCATGAATGGTGATGCAAGAAATGTATACACATTTATTGATATCAAAATGTTGTCATTTTTTAATTTCTCACAATATGATAAAAACATTATTACAATTTATTTTAGATATACTCATATTTTGTGCTAGTTTGTGTTTCATTGTTATTTGATATTTTCCTTTCTTTGCTTGACTTGAAAGTGTTTGGTTAACATGATATTAGGCAGAATTGGTGGAAAATGCATCTGCTTTGACGTTGGGAATGGGGCAGAAACCACATTGATGAACCATTTACTGGATTAGGCAATTTTGAAGCCTAAATGGTATCACCATTAGGTCACTGACCAACCATTTCAGTTTTTTGGTCAATGTCTTGCCATTTACTCAGAAAATATCACATTCACAAGCACAGTACCAAGATCCCTCATTTGGGGTCAGGAATGTAAGTTGAGTGAGAAACACAGGGTCAAGCCTCAAATTCCGGAACGACACACTTAAAAAGAGTGATTTTGTAAAAATTTTAATTTTATTAAATATGAGGTCTATAATTGTAAAAAAAAATAAAAAAAATAGGGAGAACCAAAATGGTAGATCAAGAATTAAATGGAGACCAAAATTTTAGTATAAAAATATTTGAAAGGTGAGTGGAGTGAAAAGAAAGGAAAAAAGGTCTCCACTTTTTTTTTTTTTCAGATTTACTATAAGACTCAGGAAGTCAATATGGAGACCTAGAAAGAATCACTCTACTATAAAGCCCAATTGCCCAAACTTCAAAACCTAATAGTGCAACAAGTGTAAGAATGTTTCTTCCTCCACCTCCATGCTTTCTTTCAGAATCTTCATTGGGGTACTAAACATACGATTTTATCCTTTTTATCTTTTGCATCTTCTCAGCTATACTCTTTTTTATATTTTCACATCTCGAATTATACGATCTATAATATAATTTTTTTATTCTGAATTTTTAAAATTTAAAATATATACTTTTTTTTTTCTGAATTTGTAAAATTTAAAATGAAAAAATTATTTTAGATTACACAATATAAAATAAAAGAATATATTATGGATTGTTTAATTTAAAACACAAAATTCCTTTTATATTTTGAATTATAGAACGATATAGTATTTTCTGTATTCTAAAATTGTGTAATTAAAATATAAGTTTACAATAATAATTTTAGAAATATGGAGTGCAGGAATAAGCACTCGAAGTTTAAATGGATGAATCTAGTTCCAGTGTGGAGAACTAAAATCAAATAGCCCATTAGCCGAAAGGCTTAAAATAACCATAAGAAAGCACCTAGATTTTATCAACCAAAAATTATAGCATTAACTTTGATATTAAGAGACATAAGTCTTGGGAAAATAAAACGCAATTTACCTTTTATTCAGGGAAATAAAATTAAACATTCTTTGAGGGGAAGTGCTTTTAAAAATTTATCAATTTCGGAATCATAGCAAGAAAAGTTGCCGGTTTTTTCCAAAACGTTTCATTTCAGATTTGTCTGAACAGTTTTTTTCTTATATAAAATCTTTTATGAAAAAATAATAATTTTATCATAAAATAAAATTTGTTTGTAGATAAGTTATTTTTTCAAAAAATTATATAAGAGAATTTCTACAAATTAACTTAATATTAAATATTTTTTTGCCTTATATTAAAACTTGTATAAATATAATTTTAATATTTTTTAACAAATCGAGCTTTTAACATTTTAAATCTCAACCCTCTCAAATGACTAATACCTGATGAAAAACATTGCATTTAAATATCAAAATATTTTAAAATTTAGGAATGCATAAAATATAAATTTACATTTTATGTTGAGATTGTTAATAACCGAATTTCATCTTTAATTCGTTTTAGTGAAAACTAAATAACTCATCCGATTGAGAGGCTCGCATATCACAAAATTAACATAAATTACTTCACAAATTACAACATATATTAGCTTATAGAATTTTTTTAATGACAGTTCTTTACCATCTTGTTCCTCTCAAAATAAAGAGATTTATTAGTTAAAATAATTCTAACAGGTGTGATTTTTATAAACTCAACTACAGTATTAATTAATGTAATTTATTTAATAAATTTTAAGCTTAAATCAATTTTACAAAGTTAAGTTAAATTTAAAATCCACTTTTAAGACACATTTTCCACTTATCCAAACTCCTCTACCTCCCATTTCCCATTATTTCTCTTTCTTTAATATTTTGGTTGTATGAACCAGAGGGTTGAAGTATTCAAGAACTGAATTTAGTCTTGGCTCAAACTGAGTTCTGCCATTTGAAATAGATATATAGGCTTAGCAAAGGCTTCGAAAGCCGAGCCCAAGACTTTAAGGGCTAACCCATGTTGACAAGTGTGCAAGATTTGAAAGGGAAAGGAGCATCCTAGAGTGTGGCACACTAGCCTCTAGCTTTGACCAAACCATGTTCTTCTCTGATACACAAATGAATATACTCTCAAAGGTTTACTAATTAAGCATGGGCTAGGCCTCAGTACTGACATCTCAGGCCTATAACCACTCACTCATTTAACCACCCTCCAACACTCTTCACGCCCCACATTTGTTCATTGCTACTTATAAATGTTCCTCGAAAGGGGTCTTAAAAATTGTACCAAAACAACAATTGGAAAGAAGCTAATTTCATTCATTTCTCTACTTGTTAGAGCATATTATCATACAAAAGAACCCTTGGATTGGACCTACTATTTCCTATATCTCATTACTGTACATGCACAAAGCCTAGTTAGCCAAAGATGAGACCCTTATGTGCAGTCCATTTGGTGCCACAACTCTAGGAAACTTCATTAGTTTATCTCCTCCTACTTCTTCCCATCTGCAATGACCATTAAATATCACATGTCAGAAACAGCATGTGTTTATCACATTACATTTTCGAAACAGACAAATCATTGTTGTATTACTGTGTGGATCAGTAACTTCAAACAAACGAATTTAGATGTGATGGATGCTGATTAGGTAAAGAGATAAATTTTCTCACGTGTATCTAGTTACAAAGTAGTGCAAGAAAGTTGAAATTTCTGCTATCCCCAACTCCTTCCCTGGGCATTGTCTAGTGCCCCCTCCAAAAATCAAGAAGTGGCTTTGGGACTCCAGACTGTTACCCTGAGCATTTGAAGTTTGTCATTAATTATGCTGGTTTGCACTTTGCTAGGCTTCATGTTAAAATGTTAAAGAGATAGGAAAAAAAAAGTATAGGTTGTGTCACAAACCAGCCATCTCCATGGATTGAATGTTAGTGGATCATGATACAGAAATGGATCATAATTGATCTCCCTCGTATATACATATATCCTCCACCCTTTAGGAATCAGATACCCTGAAAACAAGTAGAACAGCTCCAATAAGTCTCTTGATTGCAACAAGATACTAGGTGACACATGCTGTTAAAAAAAGTAATATTTTTTTTGCAAAATCCATATATGACTAAAACTTTAAAAGTTTAAAGTAATACCAGTAGCCAAGAGGGTTTTGGGATAGAACCACAAGGCATCCTTTAATGGAAAACTTGTTATATCCTAATGGAATAGTGGAATAGGTTCTGTTAGGAAGTTTATCTCTTAGGTAAAGCCATGTGTACAATTACATTATCCTAGGGATAAATTTATTTGCCGGGTGCTTTCTAACAAGTTTTGTTTGAAGCAGAAAAAGTTGCTGAAACGAGACCCCAAAAGTCAAAAACAGCTTCTTGAGCCCATAAACCTAAGTATACACAAAAGCTTGAGAGAAACAGTATAACCCACCGTTTAGTTCCATGTCGTGAGTTGTTTTTCTTAGAACCCCATTAACTATTGTAGCTAATCTCGAGGTCTCAAAAATCACCTGCAAAAGGCAAAGATGGCACACAAAATCAAATTTGTGATCAAAGATTCAAGACAGTTATTGAAAAGAGAAAACCAGATCAAACTGAATAGCATTAAATGAAAAGATAGCAGCATCTCACCGCACGAGTAAACCTCATTGACTTGAGATCATTGCAGTCAATTGGGTCCTCTGGCTTTTTCCTTTCCCTTATGGCAAAGTGCTCTTTCTGCATTCAGTGTTATCACAGTCAGGACAGAATACAATAAAGTGAAAACAACATACCTAGAGAACATGAGAATTTTTGCACTCACTCTGATTTCTTCAAGAACTTTGGGATGGTCGTGGAGATACTTCACTGCCATCATTGATGTAGTTGAAACAGTTTCATAACCAGAATACATAATTGTAATAACTAGATCAATTATTTCCTCGTCAGTTAGTTTGTATCGGTTTTCATGTTTATTCATCAAGCAACCAAGCATGTCCACGTGGTCATCTTGGGATAATTTCCTTTCCTCTAGTAACTGACTCAGAATGCTGATAATACTTTTCCTTGCCTATAAGACACATTAAAGTGCACATATCAATGGAAAATCAAAGAAATAGAGTGCGATGTGAATAACTGAATATTCTTATACATTTGTGAAATGTATGTATTTGAGTGTTCAATTGTAAAAGTGAATTTGTACATAATTCTGGTTAAATTTGATTTATAAAATAAAAAGAATAATTTAATCATAAAATTCGTATTATGTTTTAATAGATGCTCTACAAAAGTTGTTTCAATTTTCAACTCAGATCATGTGAACCAAATTATTATCTTTGTTAACTTGAGACCAAACATATAAATTCAATGTGACATCAAACATAAGCAATATCAAGCACCAATGGAGAAAGATCAAGGACCATACCTGCAATCCACCGCGATAATTTGTGCCAGGGAGATTAATAGGCAAAGAGAGTGTTCCCAAAACTAGTTTAAAGAACTCTTTCATGAAGGGTTGAGCTATTGAGCTGGATTCCATACCAGCAATCTGCTTCAGGGAAGAGAGAAAAGCCATCTGTTCCAAATATTGAGAATTAGCACTTTAAAAAAATCTGATAACTTTTGCAGTTACTTTGTGAAGTCTATTCAGTTTTCAATTGATGGTGATCCAAACCTCTTTAGTTTTCTCCTGGATGTTTATGACTTTGTTATCCCAATCAATCAAGTGGGTTCTCATGAACTCATCAATTTTTGGTAAAAGCTGATCCCTGATCAAGGTGGGGCTAATAATTGAAAGCAGTGCCCCTCTCATGTACTTGTGAGTGGAGCCATGAACAGCTGCAATATTGCGTGTGCCTAAGATATCTAACATGGATTGTGGGTACCCTGGAACAAGCCCTTTTGCTTCATTCATCAGTATGAATCTATTCAGCTCCGGATCCATGGATACAATGGTAGGACACCCCAGAATGTGAGATTTGAAAAAACTGCCATACCTGCCATTCACAAGAGAGAAGAGAAAAAAGTTAAAATCACAACCAATTAGGTAAAGACCAAAAGTAAAAGAATGAATAGTATTTACCTCACACCCAGTTTAACTAGTTTGAGGAAAAATATTACTAAGATCATGTTTTGTCCAACAGGTATGCTTTTTTTCGTGCTATTCCTATAACACTTTTTTAACAATCTCCACAATTTTTTTTTTTCATATCTCTATCACATCAATTATATATCTCTCGTTGTTCTACAAAAACAACTATACAAAAAAAGATTTGTTGTGCATATCCAATTTCTCTTTTTTCATTTCACACGTTGATGATGTGAGTGCCATTCATTAGGGACAGTGAGAGTTTATCTTTCCCTGGATCTTCACGTCTATGCCTTATGACCCTACCCCACTTTCCTCTTCTCTTCACTTCCAGAACTACAACAGAAGAGAGTAGTTCATTGATTTTACTCCGAAACAACGTTCATTGACATCTCTTAAACCACTCCATGAATGAACAGCCACAAACTATTCCTCATGAAAATGCAAGATGCTAGGCCTAGTACATGCCATAACCTTAATTACTGTCACAAATCACAGTGTCATGCAGGGGATGCTGATGAAACAGCTTTCACTGAAACAAAAAAAGGACTAAAATATGCAACAAATCATGCTCACTCCAAAAGCACAAGACTTACTTCTCCACTTACACAAACGAACCGAACAAGACTTATTTGGACACATGCACATAACTATGAGGAAACAAGCATATATCAAGCAGTTACCTTGCCCTTTTGTTCTTCATGAAGTTTGGACCTTGCTTAAGAAACTCAGTTGTCTCCCCAAAAACTGGCCAACCCATTGCGCCAGGAGGCAAGCCTTTCCTCCTGAATCTCACCTCATTCCTCTTCAAGAGAGCAGAGCAAAAACAGAGCAGCAACACAACAACGCCAAGAATTGCCATGAACAAAGCCATTGGTGCCTTCAAGAAGAGACTTGAAGATAGCAACAGCCCGCTTCAGTTGAAGTCACGAGAAGTGCACCAAGATACACATATATATAGGTCCTTGAGCTACCATTTGCACATAACAAGAATAGCTAGATAGAAAAAAAACTGCCACTCTATAGTCTAGTGGCATCCCCTACTGTAGGCCTTGAAGATTTAAAAACGAAAAAGTGAACACCAAAAGGAAAAAAAATGGATTGGAGATTATAGGGGTGGAAAAAGGAGTTGCCTTTTGGAGAGGATATCAGGGGAGTGCACAACTCAACTCAACAGACATTAGCAACCTACAATGATTTGCGTATAAAAAATACAGATTTTAAGCAAGAAACCTTTGTTGCCTTTATAGAAGGAAGAGAAGAAAGAAGGGTCGGTTGGAAAGATGTTGATTGATGATTGTTCAATGAAGTATATAACAGTAAACTATTTACCGCGCCAGTTCTTTTTGTATAAGCTCTTGTTGGATTTGGGTTACCATTCCATGGAAAATGTTTTTTCTTTTTTTTTTTCTATTTTTCGTTTAAAATAATATAGCCCTGAGGAATAACATTATTGCTACTTCGATTTTGACTTTATTTTCTACAAGTTATTGTGTTCACTCTCAATTACAACAAAGTGGGAGGATTATTTGGTGTGTGATTATTTTAACTTTATCATTGGATATGTTAATAATAAATTGTAATTATTGTAATATTATAGGTTGATATAGTAGTTCTTTTATTGCAAGCACTTAATTATACTCTAAATAATGGTTATAGTTTTTTATCATTTGGTAATTAGTATATTTCATTTACAGATTAGCCTTTCACAGATAAAATCAACAAACTCATGAAGAAAGAAAAAAGTAGTAACATTGTCTTTCTAAAACAAAATTGTTAGTTTCTTACAAAACTAAAATTATTCAATTTCAGTCAATCATACTTACTTTATAGATAATTAAATTATCATAGAAGTACTAAATGCATGCAAATCCATTCATACAAAATTATTCTATAAACTGTGGTATTATGGAAAAATGACGACCCCATTTGGTTGGCCTAACGGTAACTAGTGATTATATGTTTCTAACTTTAAACTCATCCATATTGCAATTTCGTAGTTTCTTCTCGTGCGACTGTAATTCCTAAAGAATCATTTGAACTGTGCTCTTGATCTTTTGGATTGTTCATACTAGTGATATTTCAGAATGAGTGAATTATCAAACAAGTACAATCAGATCCATCTCAATCATGTTCATGAAAAAATAAAGAAAAACGAAAAGGAAAAAGAGATTCAGAATTAGAATGTACACACATAATTGCCTATTATATATTTACACATATCACATAAATCATAATCAACTAAAGATAAGCCTTGCAATTTAGATCATAACCAACATGAAGTTTCATTACAAAACTTCTTACCTTCCCAATAAAGGAACATTGTAATACATCCATGAATGATGATTTTTATCTCAATTATGTGATTTGTCCAGTAAATATGAGCAAAGAATTCTGAATTTGTAGCAACACAGATAAGTACTTAGTTTTCTGCTAATCACGTCTGGTTGAATTAACATAAACCAACTGTATAATTTTTTAGTTATGGTTACTGATTACGCTTTACTATTCAATTTTCGGTTCATTGTAGATTCCGAAAATTTGCATGGTTGAGACTTTGTGAGAGTCACATAATAGAATTTTTTGTATCACTTTTCGAAGATGGTTGTCGATTAACTATTCAGTTTTGGCCTTCTTTATTATTACAAAAATTTGCATGGTTGAGACTTCATAGGATACACATGAAGGAATTTTTTTTTATCAGTTTCCTAATGGCTTTAATTAAAAATTTAAAAAAATATATATATATTTGAAATTATTAAAAAAACAGTTTAAAAAAATAATAATCGTATTTTTGTATAGGTTAATAAAAATAATTCTACTTCTGATTTCTTAGTTTCTTAAGAACATTACTTAACATTTGTCTTTCGCTTTAGATAATGATATAATAACTAAATTAATGAATTAGTATGTGTTTCATATAGTATATTACTGTTGGATCAATTCTTCCATAAGAGAAAATGTAAATAACGTTTGGAAGTTAAAATAGTTTTTATTAATAATCTTACATAAAACCTGATAGTTTGTTCTAAAAAAACAAAAAGAAAAGAAACAAGTGAAAACCCATGCAAAAAAGTACAGAAAATTATAGAGAAAGAACATCAAAATAACTGTGGATGTTTTAGAATAAGAATAAATAATGTATGCAATAATGTTGTATAAGAATTTTATAGTGTTATTCAATTATAAGTTGAAACAATCATTTATAATAATAAGTTTTTACTTTTACATAACAAATCCCAAAATTTCTATTTCTTATTGGCTGCTATCATAAAAGCTTCACTATCACAGAACACATAAATTTAACTCTGGAACAATTATATTTGTGTCATTGTTTTTCAATAATCTCATCATTTAAGATAAAAAAAAATCTAAATAAAATATATGATATAATAAAGAAAAAAAGTTATCAAAATATTTTTTTAAATATAGTTTTACTCTTTATAGAATATTTAAAACAATGCAATTTAAGACAAGAACCATAAATAAGTCCATCAAGTTGAAGTTGAAGTCTTACAACTGATCAAATAGATTTATAGCAATTGTAAATAAATTAATTATATGTTTGGTTATAAAAAAAAAGTTGAAGAAGAAACTAAAGAAAATAATGAAAAGGGAAATTTAAAAAAAAACAGTGGGAAAATTTTTATATTTTTATTAAAATTGAAAATAAATGAAATAACAATCATATCATATAACAAAATAATAAACGAGGGTATTCTTGCCTTTATATTCATATAACTTCTTTATTGCTCTCCTTTTTGTCTCTAAACTGAGAAGAAAGAATATTTATGTCAAACTTTAAAAATTAAATCCTTCCTACTAAATGTGCTTCCAAAGAGAGGATTTTTTTTTTCATTTTTTCTTTTCTTAATAATCCTCTCTTTTTCTATGTATTAAACAATGTTTAAATGAATTTATTAAAAGTAAATGAAGAAAGCATCAACAACAAAATATATTCGTTTTCTCCTACTTGTAAATTCAAGATAGGTAAGAAGATGTGCTAATGACATTATTAAATAGGCATCAACGTATGAAAACTTGCAATTAGCAGAAAATCAATTATAAATAGTCAGTTTCATATATTAATGTGTCAAAATTAGAGAGATATGATGTTAATTCTCTTAATAATTTTGGTCATTAATTTTTTCTGGTGCTACCCTAAACTTCAATAAGTTTATTTTTTTCCTGGTATCACAGACAAAAAATATTTCCAATCATATATTATGGTCAGAATATGTAAACTTTTATACGAGCAAAAACATTACAGATGAACACTGTACTCTGTTTGAAATTGATCTTTATCCTTAAAATCCTGAAAATTATAAACCTTAAAGAAATTGAAGACACAAGAATAGGTTTCATCCCTGTACACCGACTGAACCTTGGACATTAACCGTACAAAAGATGGTGGCCAATCAAAGTCATTCGATGAAGATGAGATGAATAATGCCATGCCATCCTATTATAAAAACTGTCACTTTCTTCTTAGTATTATTTTTTTTATATGTTTCTCCTTAGTATTATTTGTAAAATATTTTCAATACTATTCACTCTGCAAAACACTTCAATCACAGTCAATAAGTATTGCTTGTTAAGGAAACCATGGTACTGGATCGAAGGCCAACCATGTATCAGTAGAAAGAAACACTTCTTCTTTTATTAATTTTATTGTTTCCTTTTTGTGTTTCCTTCTTCATAATTATGATTCTCTCATCAATGTTAATTGAATAAGATACACACCATGGAGATTCTAAGGATAGTTTCGCACAAATTCTTGGTGTTCAATATTTATCATATGTTTATTTTTTTAGTTTTTTTAATTTTGTCATGATATAGTTTAAAATGACGTAATAGTATAAAACAAGTATTAATTCAAGTGATTAATAAATAATCATCTTATTAATTATGTTGATAATTTTGAATCTTGATAAACAGTAACTAAGTTCATAATTGTAACATTTTTTATAAATAGAGAGAGTATCCCCATAAATATGACTATTGTTTCGGTACACACTTACTTGCATCTATTCTAACTTGAGCATCAAAATGTTCTATCCTTGCATATACTTCTACTTAATTCGAGCTTGAAGAGAAAAGTTCAAACAACTAAAGTTGGTCTCACATAATCTAAGTTTGAAGAAAAAAATTTCAACAGCTAAAGTCAGTCTCACGTAATCCAAGTTTGAAGAAAAAAATTTTAACAGCTAAAGTCGGTCTCACACTGCTCACTCAAGTCAAGTTACTCACTCAATTTGTCCATATATCTAGCAAAACATCTTTCTCTTTTTATTTTTTTTCTTTCATATTTTTCTTTTGCACATCAATCTAGTCCGTTACGATAAAAAATTATTACACGATCACCAACGATAGTAAGACACATACATAATCGAAAAACGATGAGTATGAAAGGAAATTTAACTTGATCATTAATCAATTTGATCGCAAATTAGTTTTAATAAAATAATATACAAACCAAATTTTAAAAGGTAATGCCTTTCTTTCTTTCTTTTTTTTGTCTTGTTTGCATACCAACTTATTACCTAGTAAAACCACGTGTGACATAGTCGAGGTGAAACTGTGTAACAAGTTATCGTTATTGAGAAGACTTTGATGATTGATATTATTCTACGTAGAAGTACGAGATGATCACGGCTCTATCATGATTCCAATAAGAGGTGTGATTTTCTGGTTAATATGGATTTCTTTGGTGAATCGTGGTATTGTTTTTTTGACTAAATTTGCACGAAGAAGAGGACATGTCTTCAAGTGGCATAAAAGGTTAGATTGGATGGTGACCAAAAGAAAAGTGTGGATCCAGGAGCAGATCCGTAGAAAGATTTGACACCAAACAATGAACATCTTCTCTCATATCACAAATCAAAACCATGAGTTAACCACAAATTACCATAATCAATCTTTCTTTTCATATTTCATGTATTTCAGATTCTTGGCTTCTAAAATGCTTTTTGAAAAATTTAGACATTTACGTTTACCTTAAAATATATTAAGGTAATATTTGATCCTTTTTTTTGTATATATACTTTTAATGTTAAACTTGTTTACATAAACACTAAGAATTGATTTTGTCGTTATGGTATTCTTTTTATTACTATCGTAGGTGATGATAAAATAATTTTCTATTGATTGTCTGTGTAAAAATAATTATGCATATGAATTTCAAATTTTTAATATAAAGAATGTTTTAATATTGTTGAGAAGGTGCTTTAAGATAGAAGTATTGCACATAGAAGATGATAAATATTTTGTAAGCATGGTTTTTTTAAACATTAATTTGAAATAAATAAATAAAACTTTTGACTTGAATGGATTTTTTTCCCATGAATTGAATTTAAAGTTATTGGAACATTCTTATTGAATTTATAAATAATATTTATTGAATTTTTATATAAAAGTGATTTCGTTGGGATTTTTTTTTTTTTTTTTAGCAAATGGTACTTAACATAAAACAATTCACAATCAAACGAATGAAATTCAATGTTATAATAAAAATATAACTACTTCATTTTAATAGTTTTTATTTCTAGTGGACTTTACATGCACAAATTATCATAACGTATGTTTGTGCAAAGAATAATCTTCGTTAGAAATGTTGGTTCCATGTATGTGATGATTTAATGATCCAAAAGAAATGGTTTAGAATGATAAATGAAAATTTTCAAATTATATTTTAAAGATTTTAATTATATTTTAATTATTTAGTTACGAAAGTCATTATTTTGTTTAGCATTATTTTTTTTTATTTTTTTATATCTTTTCTAACTTTTTTAAGTGGATTTTTATTTTTTTATCAATTAAACTCCATAACTTAAGAGGTGAATAAGTATAGATTTTTTCTAACCCATGAGAATTTGATATTGAATAAATCCTTATTTTCTTTTTTGAAGACCTTTTTGTCTTTTGTCCTTTTGACTCTTCTTATAAGTATTTTGATATTTTACATGTTCAATCAGTTGAGAAAGTTGTTATTTCAATTAATCCATCTTTTTATTTAAGTTTTGATGTGTTAGATGTAGTTTTCTAGGTTTTTATGAAACTTTGGTATAGTTCCATCCTTTTCTTCTCTTAGACATGTTATTTCTTAGAGAATAAACAAGTATTTGCTAAGGTGAGTTTATTTAAAATTGTTTTCTAGGATCTTTAATTGTCTACCAAAATTGTGATTTACTCAATTATGATGTTGGTTTGGATTGTTACCATTGAACATGGATTAAAACAAACATTTGGTATATTTTGTTATAATTTAGATATTTTTAATGCATATATTGATTAGTTGATAAAATTATTAATTTGATTATAAAAACATGTTGCATTTTGTGTGTAATATATGTTAAATTGTTGTTTGTGTTAATTTTTGTTTGTCTCTGTTTAAGTTGGATGAGTAGCTCATAACAATATGTTAATTGTGTTAATATATATGTTAAACATGTTGCAATAATAGTCATAACAATATGATTAAACTGAAATGATATGTTCTATGCATTAAACCAATATGTTCAATAATGATGTATAATAAAATTAAATTACGAAATTTGATAAGTTATTTAACCTACATTGGCTTATATAAATAAATATATCAAATGAAAGAAATTGATATAGATTTCTACTATCCAATTAGATATTAATAAATTAATGATACGTAATAAAATATGAATAAAATTATTATGTTATATATAAGGTAGCATAGATGTATGATTTTTGTTAAAAGTTATTAAATCACTAGACATACCAACTAATTATAATAAATGTTAATCTTTAAATACAAAATTATTATTTCATTAACAATAATAATAATAATTATTATTATTATCATTATTATTGATATCTGTCCGAATGACCTCTTAATATACTTGTTGTATAAGTATATAATGACATCATTTAACATATGTCATAACATGAATTAGTAGGGTTTTTTCTTTTCGTGAATATATCGTGATAATGATTAATACCTTAAGTATAGGTGTGTAAATGCTAGTGGAAGTATGTAAAGATTATATAATAAACATTGTGTTATTTAGTTATATTACATGTAGAAATACTATATAGAAGTTATATAATAAACATTGTATTATTTAGTGACGTAATATAAGTATATATTAAATATGAAATTTGAAAAATAATATATAGGTATATATTTATATTATATTTAAAAATACATTATGGTACAGATTATATGAAAAGGATGAGATAAGATATGAAATTTTTTTTATGAAATGAATGATTGGGAGGAATATACGAGCAATTAAGTTTATGGGCAAATATTCTTAAGCATATTAATATATCTAGATTATGATATTGCACACAACTTTTGGGTGAATAAGGCTAGCAACAAGTGGCAACTGGCAAACCACACGAGATGAAATTGCAATTACAGAACCTATGGGTGGCAGACAAAGCATGGTTAGATAATCATTAATTAGGGATACAAAGTGGATATCTAATAAGAAAATTAGTTAGTATTTTACTTTCTATTTATATTAATATGTTTTTCAAAATCTTAAACTACCAGTGGTGTTGTCATTATTAGATAATATTACTTGAGGTCAAATCTCAAAGTAGTTGTGTTTTGTATGAAAAAATATTGATTTAATTGTATTTTATTTTTAGGATATTGTAATTATATTATTTTAATTCTTTAAGTTTTAATTTCCAAACTAGATTTTGTTGTTGTGCCATTGAATCTAACTAACAATTATCATCCATTTTACAGCGGTATTATGGGAGTAAAAATATGCTAAGAAGTATATATTTACACTAAATTTTTGTTTCTTCTTTTTATATAATTTTTAATCATGGAGTGTGCATTTTCTCTTTATATCTTTGTGAATGTGTGCATTCACTTAAACTTTTCTATGTGTGTGAATATGGATATGACGTTGATTGCACTAACAATAATTTGTTGGTAATATTCAAAATAAATAAATAAATATTAAGATAATTATTTGATACATAAAAATCCTACTTATTACATATGATTTTTGTGTGCAATCATCATGAAACCTATTTTCCTTTCTAACAATTATATAGTTAGATGTATAACTTCGGTACATGGTGTCAAAAAATTATGTAAAATTAGTTAATAGTTATGCAATTTAATTCTTAAAATATAACATTTATTTAAAAAGCTACTGTTATACTTAGAATTTGTTTCTTTTTTTCATAATTGCTTTTATTTCGAGCTTGAAGCATAAAATCAGTTTAATTGGTTTTGGCTTCTTTCAATAGTGCAAGAAAGAACTTTTGTCGATTCTACAGAAACTAAATTTTCCCTTATGATTGTCACAAACATCCAAACTTGGCTACATGATTGTTGTAATCATTTTTCAAGTGTACACTTTCATGTACAATACTAGTCAATTTTCTCCTTACATATAAAGATTGTGTTCTTTATATACGCGTGTGTGTGTTTTTTTTTTAATTTTAATTCTAGTTCTCTCAGAATCAAGATTAGTGAGAAATATTATTTTTATGTCTGCATCATAAAAGAAGAAGATTACTTGTGGTCTTAAAATAACAGAGTACATAGGATTAAGAGTGAATGTGCATCACAAAAGATTCAGGGAACTGAACTAGAGAGATGGGTTAAACAGATAGAAGCATGGTGTGGTGAAAGAAAGGTGTCAAATAATTGGTTTGGATGAACTGGTTGGCAGAGGTGGGCCATGCCAATGGTTGCAGAAAAGAAATAGAGGAATGTCTACCCACACGCATGCATGAAGTTTATACCCTTTCCTTTTTCATTTATTTCTCATTTAAACCAAAGTTTGATCTATGCATTTTTTGGTCCCAAAAGTTTGTGATGTACACTGAGACAACTAGTTTGCACGAGGGTCTCTCTTCTGTTTTCTTGTGCTTTTTTCTGTCCCTTTTCATTCCTAATTTCCTTCTCCACTCACACTACTTTTATCTCAATAATCGCCCTTTTGGGAGAATGTAATTTCTTCCTCAAACATAAGGGAGAGAAGCTATAATGTAAACCATTTCTTTAATATAGAGTAAGGAAAAGTTTTTTTCTCTATTGAGTGTGACTTTTTGTCTGAAAAGTTTGCATATTATGGACACTTACACATGTGACATGTGAAGTGGTGAATGAGGTTATGTAATTGAAGGAGCAATTGTGGGTCTAAGTTAGAGGTAAGAAAGAGTCACATATTTACTATAGTCCCTTAAGCCATTTTTGGGAGGTTTATCACTTTTTTTCTGTTTTGGTCAATTCTCGTGAGGTTGTCATGTAGTTCTTCATGATGTTTGGCTCCACATTTTGAGCTATCTCAATCGTGGATAGCTTGTCCATGATACTAGTACTTCTTCTACTACATGTTATGTTATATTATTATATTATAATATATCTCAAAGTTTCACCACACCATAATGGGATTGGTGAGGAACATTTATTGATCACTTTGTCTGAATAAAGCCAATGCATACCATTTTGATCACGGCTCTGTTTTTGGCTGATTCTATCGACCAGTGACTGTCAACAAATTTCAATTTTTTTGAGCTCTTCGTTTTTCCTCCGATAGGTGTACTATAATCATCAACTTTTGTTATCTTCTTTTGCTCCAAAAATGTGCACGATTGTTTGTATTTTTGTTTCGACGTGATCATTCATGAACCATCTCATTCAGTTTTCTTTCCACCAATGAATCACTCATGACATCAATCTTTTCTGATTATGTGGTGCATAGCTTCATTTCACTTTTTCACTATTACAGACTCTTTTTTATATGAACTCATCATATGACCCCAAACAATCCTCACTTTCCTACCCAATCTTATCTCTGTAAATATATAAAACTATTTCTTTTATCCACAGAATTTTACCTCTTTTTTGTTTTAAATTCACGGGTTTTACCAACATAGTATAGATAAGCTTTCTTTTTAAATATGTGGTATATTTGATCAATGTATGAAAAAAAAATAAAATAGAAAAGAGGTAAACCCTTACGTAGATTTCAGTATCTGATTAACCTTTAACACTCAATTGAGAAAGCCCTGATTCAGCCAGAAAAGTACATTCATTTAGTAAAGATGTATTGTGTTAAATGAATAAATAAAAATAAATAAATAAAGTAGCTAGCACTTAATTAGGCCCTCATGCGACCTTGACTAAAGCATATATCTTTTCTAGTTTATGGGGTCTATTTTTTTTAAATATTTCTTACTTTTTATTTCATATATAAAATAAAACCTTGTTTTCTTTTAGTTTTATTTTTTGAACATGACAGCATAAAAATTATCTTATGTAAAAGTTTACTTTAATTTTTTTTGTTTTGAATTTTTGGTACAAATTTTTTTTTTATTACCTGTTTTTAAATATTTATGTGCAAAATAGGAAATCTGGTTTTATTATTTTCACTACTTCTAACCTAAAATACTAAAAATAGAAAAAAAATATTTTGAGATAAACCATATATAGTTTCCATTGTTCCCTTCTTTTTAGACGGTGTGTTTGAGTACATTTAGAGAGAAAATAATATAAGAGGAGGTAAATATTGAAAAATGTGTAACTGATGTAGTCACCATTTGGCATGTATTCATTAAAAACACGAAAAAGATAGTATATCTTAATTAATTGCTTCCTTGTTATCTTGAAACTGTTAAATCATGCATCTGGGACCATGTCTTAAAACATAAAATGGGATATTATTATCCAAAGGTTCCAATGAAGATATCTGAAATGTTCCAATGAAGATATCTGAAATGTTCCAATCTTCTTTCTTTCTCTGGTTCTCTTTTAACTACCGTAATTATGTCACCAAATCTAATACGTGTCTGCACACGTGGATATTGGCATGTTTTCTTCGTTTACTTTCATCTATTGGCCCAACTCATTCCAAAATAGGAGTATTTACTGATTTGTTTAAATACATTAGTTATTTTAATTTGCAAATTTTTTAATCAAATTTAAACCTTTGTAAGAAAAATATTTTAATATAAAAAATTTATGGTGATTGATTAATTTAGTTTAGTAGTTCATGCAATTGAATTTACGTATTAACTCACTACGCTTGATATATAATCTTCTTGTTTCAATCTATTATAAAAAAATTAATTAATGATTAAAAAGAGTTAGATTACATAATTTTATAATGTAAGAAAAGAAGATATACAAAAATGAAACTAGCCTAATATTATTTTTTATCAGCAACTAGCCTAATATAATTAAGCCAACATCGGAAAGAATAATAATTAAGCCTAAACACAATATTTAAGTAACATTAACCCTGATAACAAACCTATACAACATCACTATAAATTTTTTCATCATTTTTCACATCAATAAAATTTTCTATATTTTTTAATCATAGTTAGTCTATTTTGTAATCTAATGATCCTAAGACAATGTGTATACAACAACTTTCATATACATTTTTTATACGATCACAACCAAATACACATTTAACAATCAATACATTATATAAATATAATATTAATTCTTTTTATTTGGATTGAAGCGGGTTAAATATAATAATTATTAAGTATCTAAATATGAGTTTAAGTTTTACATTGAGTATAAATGAAAAAGTTAAGTAACATATAAAAAAAATCTATAAAACCTAATATCTTAAGGATTTTAGTTGAATGTGACATTATTTTCTTATATGAGTTGGACTCCTGTCTCATTTTTGTGAGATTCTCTTCTTCAAATTTTTCCAACAATAATAATCTATTAAGAATTTCTTTAAACAATTCAAACAATTTAGGTAAACTTCAAGAAACTCAATCTCAAACTAATAACATCAGTTTTCAAACTATTCATTCAAAAGAGAATAAGAAAAAAAAAAGTAAAACGAAAACAAAGTTTATTCTACTCACCATAACTATAATTTGATTGGTTGAATATAACTTTCACTACTCAAAATCTTAATCTACTATAAGTTTCACGGTCAAAATTTTCTAAAATTAAATAATCTAAGAACTTAATATTCAACATTTAATTATAAATTTTATTTCCTGTTAATTTTAAAATTTATTATTAAAATATTATAAGTCTTACAATTTGATATATAAATAAATATCAATTATAATACATATGCGTTTTCTAAAAACTCTATATCTTTTAATTTTTCTAAATATAATTATTATTTTATAAAATAAATTGGTGAACTAAACTCGTTTTAATTACAAGCTAAATAATTAGATTGATCATATTAAAGTAATCTAGTTCAATTTAGACTATATTTTTTTATGATGTTTGACCCATTTAACATATTTTTTAAGGTGATTTTCCATTTATGTGAAATTTAATGATAACTATTTATCCATACTAATATATTATGAATATTACAACTAATTTTGTTATAAAGATACGAATAAAGTAAGTTATCTCAAATTTAGAAAACATTAATTAAATTTAAGAAGAAATTGTCTTACTACACTTAATAATACTCAAAGATTAAACACTGACAAAAACATATTCTTACAACTTCTAGCTCTACAAACAAAATGTTCATATAACAATAAAATTTGTAAAAATAAAACATTCAATCATCCTAATTATTTTTTTATAACTTATAGATATGACTTATTCATATTTCATCAATATTCAATTTGATAGAATTAAGGAGTAGAAATATTATTTAGAAGTTAATTTTTTTCAAATTCATGTGTGAAATCCCAACATGATTTATTGAACACAATTTCATATATGTAGAACATCTTCCAATGATTCAGTATTACTTCATCATTTCTAAGTCTACTAAAGGATTGTCATTCTTTAATAGTAATTTCTATAAAATAAAGTAAAATAGCAATTACAGAAGAAGAAGTATAAATAATGACAAAAAAAATCTTACACAATTATTTTGAATTCAAACTTTTTTTCTCCTAGAGATTCTGAAAAAACTGAGTTAGCAATTTGAGAAAAAAGAAAAAGAAAAAAAAGAAAATAATAGAGGTTGCTTGTGCAGACCTAGAAGGGTAGCAGTAGGAGCTAGACTCAGTTGTCTTCAGAGGTCAGAATCAGACATGAATGCTGATTTGTTTTGTAGTTCTTTTCTTTACAACTTTATTAATGTATTATTCTCATCGCACAACACAAGGGAAGGAAAGAGGGTGAAAAATCCGCATGATGATTGAGTACACGTGTGGCAGGTCCTATCCACGTGCACCTGTTTCTATTCTTTCAATCTATCTATTTGTCGCTTCCTCTTAGCTTCCACAACACAAGGGAAAATAATCAATTTCCAAAACATTATTTCATTACAAATTTTAAGTTACCTAATAAATTATAAATATTTTAATAATTTAAAACATAGATATGAAAACGGAAATGAATGTTAAAATGAGTTGGAGAACAGACTTAATAAATATATACATGTTTATTATTCTATTTCTATATCTAATTTAGAAAATCAAATATTATCTATACAATATGTAATTATTGTTGTAAGAACTTTTTTTATCAAAATTAAAGCAATTTCAAAATAATATCCATGTGATATATGTTGGTTTGTCATCAATCCATATTTAATTATATCTAATTATATTATGATAGAGTCACTTTAAAACAACTCTCAACCACATTTTTTTAGTAATCTAATCAATTATTTCTATGATTAACACTTTCCATGTTTTTCTGTTAGAGAAGAAAGTTTTTTCAGCCCATTTTCTTTTTCTTGCACATCCTATTTCCTGAATAATTATCGTTCTTTCCTTTTTTTTCACCTTTCATGTTCTTTCTCAATCAAACATTCTTTTAAAGGCTTGGTTTCTACTCTTTTAATAATTAGAGATATGAACAGAAATAGATGAGATTATTTGACATGGACTTATGATAGGTTTAAGTAATACTAGACTATTTTAGAAAAATAACTAGACTTAATTATGTATATTCAACGCTTTCGAAATTGGTTTGTTAATTAAGTTGTTTTAGTTTTTTTTAACTAATCTAATTATAATTGTGTAGAGTGTCAAGTTTACAAGTTGAGGGTTTAGGATGTCAAGTTTATAAGTTTTAAAATTTGTTAAATTCAACTCGATCTAATATATAGTATTGACAGTAAAATAATAACTATTCAAATTTTATTAACATGTTATGGGTGTATCATTACACAAAAAGAACACAATCACAACAAATCTTAGGTGTGCTTTTCTTTCATAATCAAAGTAAAATTGGTATTTCATTTATTACTTTATTTTTTATTTATTTCAAAATTTTAGAATATATCATTCTTTTATTTAGTTAGCTTAATTATCCTATCCAAATTAACACAACTAAGATAAAATACAATTACTTAAAAAGATAATTATTTTCATTTAATTGGATATTAAATTATATCAAAATCAATCTAACTCATCAATAACGTTCCTACACGTTGTATTATTTATGATGATGATACTTGATGAAAAAAAAAAAAAAAAAAAAAAATAAAAAAAAAAAAAAAAAAAAAAAACTAAAGTTAATGTAAAACAATAATCCAAGAAATAATAAATGATCTTTGTGAGAAAAAATGAGAGATCAGAATTAATAAATATTTTTGGAGAAACTAAAAGTAAATTTATTAATAAATAAACGACTAAAAAAATACTATATTTTAAAAAAATACATATAACTGTCAAAAAAAATAATGATGATAATGATAAATATTAATAATGTTAAGTAGAAAATTATAGAAACTAAAATTGATCAATATTTCGTTTATTTACTAAAATTAAAAGTTATAAAAATCATTAAAAACAGATTTAACCATATTACTTTGTTGACATCACCGATAATAGAAAGTATACAATTGTAAAATTATTTAAAATTCGATTCATAAAAAGTTTTACACTATTTAAAAATTAAATTAAAAATATTTACAAATATTTTCTCTCTTAAATCTCCTGAAAATAAAACTTAGTTATTAATCTATTTACTTAGATTTAGTTTGATATTTTGTTTTAAAATGTTTAATTTGTTTTTTATATTTTAAAATTATCGAAAAGTTCATTTTGTTAATTTAAATTTTACATCGTCACATTAACAGTTTAATTCGCTACAAAAACTTTTTTTTTAAACATGGTCACGACACATTATTACAATTTTTAACTGTTACTAATTAAAAAGTAAAAAATATCTCCAATTTTCCCCTCCCTTCTGTTCCGCTCCCCATTTTCCTTTTTTGAATTTGTCACTTTTTATTTATTTTAGTGAGATAATTATTTGGTTACAATAATTTATATTGACATAATATTAATGATGTCACTTTTAATTACATGGAAAATAATAATATCACCTTTTAATTAATGTGATAAATTTTGGACCTTATTTAAAAGTGCGACGAATGAGAGCCTAGAGTTAAAAAAATGTAGTTTTATTTTTATTTGTAAGTTATTTCATATAACTTTTATAAATAGATTGAAATTATTATTTCATTTCATTTGTCGTTTTGTTGTATGTGTATTAAATGTGTTATGTATTATTTTTTGGTTTTTATATAGTCGTGATGTGTTGCATTCATAATAACTTTTACTTATGGTAACTTAGTCAACCCGTAACTTTTTGTGATGGTTGCTTATTTTTCTAACAAGAATGACATCAAAATTAAAATCATAAAAGAATTAATACTAAAAGTTATATATTGATAACAGAATATGCGCGGAGTCTAAAAAAAATTCATAAATGCAAGCAATAACCACGAATTATTAAAGTAAAAGTTAACGGATTAGTGTCATTGTATCACTATTAATTTATTGGATGATAATTATATCTAACAAGTATTTGTAAAATCCAAAATTCAGTGGTTGAGCATAAATTTTGAAGGGAGAGATCCTTATATTGTAATGTGTATTAGTATTGATCTTCTTTTTTGTAAAATTATGTTTTTTTGAAGAAAAAAAGAATATTACAGCTTAAATGAATGAATTTGATATTAATTAATAAAATTAAAAATATTTATAATCCATCTATTGTAATTGAATTCAAAATCAATCTAATCTATGACACCCTGCTTGTTACGTGCACACAACTGTTGACAGCTCTTGAGTACTGAGTATGAAAGATCTGCATGAAACTTATATGAATTGATACGTAATTTGTGAACCTTTTCCTTAAACAATTGAAAAATGTAAAGTGAATTTTTAATTGAAGAAAACATATTCATATTGTTCTGACCAAAGTAACATCTTACTATAATTAGCATTTTCTTTATAGTTTTCATTGTTTACATAACACCTGATGCACCATATTGCTGCTAATTTGCCATCTAAATTTCTGCCAAATGCACCTATTTTGTTCCTATGGTTTGGTCCTTCAGGAATTCCTAATGTTCTATTTTCTCATGTGAATAAATGCAAACTTTACACCATGGTCAATACAATGTTAATTGAAGGATGGATTTGAGAAACACTTAGACAGATATATCAAGAGGCTTGTAGCTATAGCTTATTTGAATCAGAACCATCTCTGAAATTGCACCTTTTATACCATAAACATATATCATTCACACTGATAAACTTAAGCATGATATAATATATAGTTGCTGATAGAATACTTTGGCATTAATAAGGTGCACTTAGGAAAAGATTCTTGGGTTTGTGGTGGGTGGCTCCACTTGACAATTACAAACATCTCACCCCATGTGTAGAAGGTCCCCTTTGGGTTTGTTTGATAGTTGAGGAGTGCTTTTGTCTTTGCTGTTGTTTCTTTCATTCCCACTGATGCAATTTGTATTAAAATCTTTCATTCCCTTGCTTTCAGCCCACATTAGGTAACCTTATGTTAGAAAGGAGTACCAAAACGCATGTGATCTGGTGTCTGCTTGGTCAGATTGAGGATGAAGCTCAAGAACTTGTGGGGCTGCCCTGGGACAACTCTTGTGCCACAAACAACAAGGGAAAATGATGCCTGATTGCATGTTACCCCCTCGTGGGAATATCGTACCTTGGTACAAAAACAAAGCTTTTGACAAGTACCAGACAGTTAACTTGTGAGCCCCGTTACCAAGTTCAACAAATCAAACCTATCAAATAATGCACACTCCATTCTTGCAATTTCTGTTTAGTCTTCAACATTTTCAATTACTTTTTAGGCCTTCAAGTTGACATCTACATAATCCATTCAAACTAAATTAGTTATCATCCTATAACTGTTACTAAATGTACTCTGGTTTAGATCCATTCATGATTTTAAACTATGTTCAGGAATTAAGTACTTTTTTAAGCTTCTTGGACTTTGTAAATAAACCATTAAAAAAATAAGGCTCATAGTTCTAAGCATATCTCGTACATTTGGAATTCATCTCTCAATCATTAAGATTTCATGTTAAATTTTACTGTTTACATAAAAAAATAACTGGATAGCATGCATGTGAGCCATGCTTTGAATTAGCTATCTGTGATCAATCAATCATAAAACAAAGCCCCTCTTGAGAACACTTTTCACAAATTATGCCACAAAAACCGTCCACAACCCCTTTTGTTCTTTCTTTTTTCTGCAGTGAATTACAACGTCCCGCTATTATTATAACAGAAAGCCACCAAATGATCATGGAAGAAAAAGCAAGCATTAGGTTAATCATCGGATCCTGTATTCTAAGCACAATATTTTCAGAAAAAGGGCGAGATAGATTACTTTTCTCTGATATTTTAATTGTTGTAACATTGTAGCATGTGTGAGGCACTTACTGATCTACCTAATCACATGCTGCATAACAAAAAAAAAAAACTACACGGGGTTAATAATAGAGATTGCACAAATGATTGGATATGAAGTTGAAGCTGTGAAGCATTGAAATGTGTGTTTGAATGATCAGTGTAGATTCACAAGCTGAGGTTGACTTGGTACCTCTTTTTGCTCACAATCTTATGGGCTCCCTCTGACCCTGACTCTCTGAATATGTGTCGGTGGATACATTTACTATGCTGGAATATGAATGGAATGACTCTTCCCAAGCAGGAGTATCACATGTCTATGTTAAAGGCTGGATTGGCTCCAAGATATTGTTAGGAAAATTGAAGTAAAAATATCGGATGGATTAAACAAGAACGAAATAAGAATAAGTAAAGAAATTATACCACTTTTAATCAAAAATCTTAAAAAAATTATACTATTTTTAACCAAAAATCTTTAAGATATTGAGTTTATAAATGAATGTGGAACTTATACTTGTATTTGAATATCTTACGTATAGGTCTGTAATCTAAATGATGCAAATCCTACTTTCCAAATAAATCTAGTTGTACAGCAAACCAGTTTCCTTTGTTTTCCAAATTCAGATTTGACAAATCCTAAAAGCTTCGTACCAACAACTCATTTTTTCTTCCAATGAAATGATCAAGCAAATCGGTGTCTCAGGCCACGCTTCATTGATGCAAAATAGAAAAATGATTCCCTCAGTGAAAGTGATATTTCACATGATGCTTGCAAAGTACTTTTATTTGTTTATCTGCAATTGCTTTCACACACCAATGGGAGTTCTCTTTTGCTAGAGCTAAAGAATCAAAAGAAAGAAAATAAAAAAATGGGGAAGCTGAAAAGGATCAATTAAAGTAAACTGAAGCAAAAACCAAAAGGAGACCAAGGAAAAATATTAGATTTGCATGGTGAAATACAACTAAGTTGTTATGGATTTAAGCCACAAAAAGCTTGACCATTGATGTTTGTCTAGATTTAAAAACTGATAAGGTGTGTGTGTCGGGTCATAGGGTAGCCAAATCAGTACCCAATGCCAGCAAATGGTGTTGGAGTTAAATGGATATGTGTAATTTTTTGGGATTATCTTTTTGTTCTTTGATTACTTTCGCTTTAAATCATTCTTAAGTTGCAACCCATTATTCATACAGCAAAACATGGGAGGAGCATAACTCTGTGTGTATCTTGTGCTATCATTGAGTAGCATCCAAAGAATCATAATGCATAAATAAACAAAGAGGATTCTGGATATTTTCAATTGGCATCTTCACATGTACTTTCATGCCTTCTTTCTTAGTAGCTTCTCATGCACGTGGCCCTTTATTTCATATCAACATAGCCATCAATTTCATTACTCTTTATTTTTTTAAAAATTTTATTATGCAATTAATATTTTTCTTAATTCTATTAGATTGAATGTTATCCAATTTGGTATTTCAATTTTGATCCAATACATAAATTATAGTGCATTATTTTTCGGTCAAAAGAATGAGGAATAAAAGTCTAGATGCAGCTGAGCCCAACTTCAAGTTTAGCATTGGGTTATTTGGGCTAATATGAATGGGCTTAAGCAAAGGTCTTTCGTTTTGCACCCCTTTGCTCTCATTTCGTCTTTCATAATTATTTTGGTACATATTGTGTAAGCCCAACTTTCATTTTTCTTCTCAGTCCTCATTTTTTCTGTTTTTACATTTTGAGAATGTAAGAAAAACTAAATTTATTGTTTAGAATTACCCTAAGGTGGCAAGGTGTCTTTGATTAAACACGGTTTGTTTAGACTTCTCTATGAAACTTTATGAAATTATTATTAGAAGCATTATGATTGAGTTCTATCTAGCAAACATCTCAGTCATATACTGTATCTAATGATCTACAAAATTTGATCAACTTAGGTCATGATGGGTTACTTAAGCATAAGATTAGTATTGATTAATGACGATTATAATTCTATAATATGGTTAATATTTTAGAGATTGTTCAATTCACCAAGTTTTTATTAATATTGGTTAATCTTATGCTGATTAATAGTGATAATAAGAAAGTAAAACACTTATACATCTACTATTACTAATAAAAACATTTAATAATCTTCATTGGACCATAACATAATAAAAAATCACTACTAATAATAATAAGAAACAACAACAATGGTTTATTTATAAAGAAATTACATTTTTTTTATTTTTTATATTTAGTCATTTATTTTACACAGACGAACTGATAAACTTGATTTTTCTTTCACAAGTTGAATACTTGGTATTGTAGAGAGTGTTTCATTTATCCTGGCTGAAGAAGTGGTTAATGGTTGGCATAATCTCTGGTGGTCGAGTACGAAGGAACTTCCTCAGACTATGCTCAGCATATTTCTCTCCCTCTTCTCTGTTATCCAAAACTGCCATGCTTCGTCGAGTTTTGTTAATCCTACACCAATTTTCCAACCAAAATTAATCACCAAAACACTGAATTCAATCCATAATCATATCATTTCATTAAAATAATAATTTAATTAGAAAACGGTCCAACTACAAAGATTGTTTACATTGGGAATATGTTCTCAAAATATTCATAGAGTTTTGTATTAATTTGTTTTCACATCTTAAACTAAACGTCCACCTTAAAAAAATGCGTTGACAATGTAAAAATCATTATACTAATTTCATATGAAAATTAAGCACTTATTAAAGTCAATAAATTTGTGTTTAATAAGCTTTACCTAACATCAGGATTTCCGAGCAAATTTCTTGTTAGTTGGAAAACACACATGCTGGTGACAAAGGTCATTGCAGCCAATAGAGGGTAAACCTAGAAAAGATAGAAGAAAGAGAAAAAAACACTTAATTAAAGATTAGATTAATAAATCTAGTAAATTGAATTATGCTTGGTAGTACCTCTGGTTTCATCCAGCGCCCCATTAATTCGAAAATGTTCCTCTCCTGAACCTTAAAGGTGTTTTGCTATGATCACAACGAACAAGTGTGTTTCTGATGTTGATTTTGTTGCATGGCCTAAATTTCCGTGTGACATCTGTATAAATAGTTGGTGACTCAGAATTTGGTATGCAAGTGTGGCATACAGTGGGCTGTGTTGAAGGATAAAATATTTGACTTTTGGGGAAAACTAGGGGCTGGCCTCATGTTTTTCTGGTTTTTTTAAGGTAAGAATTTGCCAAGAATGACCCAAATAATAGCCAATAGGGTAATGCAGCAATCCACGACAGTGAAAATTAATATCACACTTTCTTGTTTGAAGGGACGAAGAATTGACCTTCTTGGTCAGACTCATATTTTCTTCGTTTGGTGTCTTTCTAGATTTTTTTTTTTTTTCTGAACTACTTAATTTTTTAGTCTTGATACTTTGATCTGTATCCAGTAAAATAAATTCATTTAATATTTAAATAAATTATTATTTTATTATTATATAATATTTTATTACAAAAATGAGTGTCAATGGAGGTAAATAATAAACTGTAGTGTGATACTATAATTTTCCTTAATTTTGAACTATTTTCTATCCACTACTTCATGCACATGAAGTCTGAATTCAATTAATGAATTATTTATTTTATCATTTAATGGATAGTTTTAAATTTTAATTAATCACCGTGAACGTATAAACAAATGCGTAAGAGTTTTTTTTCTTTCTTTTTAATTGATGTGCTTTTATCTAAACATATTTGTAGTCATAATATCTTAAATACCATTTTAATAAAATAAACCAGAATAATTATAAGATAAAATGATTTGAACTGTAATATTTTAAATATTAAATGATTATATGATTTTCGTATTTTTTTTAATTTGTGAAAATATTTAAATTTAAAAATTATAATTTTTTTTATTATATCATGGGTTTAAAAAATATTTAGTTTTTTATAATTATTTTTGTGTTTCAATAATAACGAATTTTCTTTATTTATAATTTTTAATAAACTGATTATTAACGATGAATAGTATGATTAATTACTTTTAAAATGTTGTATTTAAATGATTAGAAATAGCGATGAATATAATACGATAACAAATTTATTATTAAATTAACGTTTTTGATTCTTAATGAATGAGTTTCCTCAATGATTTTTTTAACCTTCTCATTTCAAATAAATCCTTATATTAGATATGGTCACTTATTTAAATAACTTTTTTTTTCACTTTTCAAATCACTATCTAAATAATTTGGGACAAAGAAAATAGAATAAAAAATCTATTAAGAAAAACAGATTAAATAAAAATTATTAGGGATTAAATAAAATAGATTTGGATCCAACTATGGTGGTTTAGTGAGTGACGAAACTTAAAGTCATACTTATTATCTCACTGCTTGGAATAATATGAGGCAGCGATTTCAAAATAGCATTCGAAGGATAAAAGTTCACGTGTTGAGCTCGTGATCTTCAACCCACTCATGCAATTTCGATCGTGCTTTCGAGGTTGACTTTGGGAAATTGCTAGATATTTTCGAAATTGTAACAGGTTCTTCGAAATTGCTAGTTTTTTGAAATTGTAATAGGTTTTTCGAAATTGCTAGATTTTTTTCGAAATTGTAATAGGTTTTTCGAAACTGCTAGATTTTTTTTTAAATTGTAATAGGTTTTTCGAAATTGCTATATTTTTTCGAAATTGTAATAGGTTTTTGGAAATTGCTAGATTTTTTTCGAAATTGTAATAGGTTTTTCGAAATTGCTATATTTTTTCGAAATTGTAATAGGTTTTTGGAAATTGCTAGATTTTTTTCGAAATTGTAATAGGTTTTTCGAAATTGCAAGACATTTCTGTAGTAGATGAAGAATGAAGAATGCTTGAATAATCTCGAAGCTCTTGCTGCAATAAATATTTTATTCCGAACCAACGTAAATAATGTAAAGACATTTCATACCTAACAAAAAAAAGTAAGAAATTTTTTCTATTAATACATAAAAATGAACAAAAACAAAGACTTGGTTAGTTATAATAATGGAAAGAGAAATCAAATAATACATGCACAAAGACTTGGTTAGTTATAATAATGGAAAGAGAAATCAAATAATACATGCATTAGTAAGATGAAGTTTCTCAATAACAAGAAATTTATGTACTACTGAAAGGAAAATATTTTTATGTTCTTAATCAATTATTTAACATTCAAAAAAATATTAGCCTTCTAAAAAATATTCTAAACCGAAAACACCCTGAAGACATTCACCTCTTGTATTTTCTAAGAAACATTATATAACTAAAATTCCTTTTAAGAAGAAGATTAAGGATAAGATTAAATATAATTTTGGATTTAAAAAATCTTTTAACACTGCTAATTGTTAATATAATTCCATATTCACTTTGATTCGCGAATTTACATAATAGTAATAATATAAGAAATTGTTACTCATCATATAATTTCAAATACACAAATTTTATCCTTACTTATTTTACTTCAAATGGTTCTATTATATTATATTATTTTAAAGATTTTCTTGTACATTTTGTTATAACGCTTATATCTTTTTATTACTAAAAAAGAAATTTATTATATTTTATTAAATATCGAAAAATAAAATTTCAATTCTAATACCTTAAATTTTAAATTTAAAACTCTTTTCATATCATATTAACGAGTTTCGATTTACTTTTATATAACTTACATTTTTAGCTTAAGATTTTTTACATGATTTCTGCTCTTATCCTGATATTTCCATAAATAACACTCTTTTCTTTTTATAAGTCAGCCAATCTAAGTAACAAGCTGCCAGAATTCACCTGAAAACAATCAACAAGCTTCAACCCAAAACAGATACCAAAAGTAAACATAAGAAAGCTAAATTAAGCAATGCATATTCATAGGTATTGCAAGAACACATAAAATGGAGTAATGAAGTACTTTGACATCCTCAGACTATGTTATGTATTTTGGTTGCCACACTGATAGAAAAAAAAAATTAAACTAAACATTTTAAAGATCAAAGCAGTGTCCTTTGTGCCAAACAAAAAAAATATGACAAAAGTGTGTGGTTGAGCATGCTTCAAGGATGATGTGCTTATAATGTTCAAATCATTTTACAATAGCACCAAACATCTGAAAATGACTTGTGACTTGCTTTGGTTTTGACATGACAGAGTTCAATAGTGTGTGACATACCAAAACATGCTCCAAATCTTTATCTTATCTCAAGAAAAAAAATAATATCTACAAAAAATAATATAAAATGATTTAAGAATAACAAAATCATTATTAAAAGGGGAAATTTGTATAGTAATATTAACAAATAAAAAATATTACAATTGAAATTCATCAATAATAATAAGTCTTCCCTTTTTAAAAAATTTTCACTTCCTATAAATTACAACATTGATAAAGAAAGTAGATCACAGATAAAATTTTAAAATAATTTAAAAAATGAAAAAAAGAAACTATAGAAACAAATTACAAAAAAGAAATGCTTGAAAGAGAGTTTGCTTTTGAATAATGGAAATGTTTTAATTAATTATTATAATACAATTTAATAACAAATTAATTAGTATAGTTCATTTTAGGTAGGGAAAAATGTCAAAATATATACTATGTATTGATTTAGATATAACTTCATATTTTAGGTAGAAAAAATTTCTTTACTTTTGTAGATAGTAAGATAATATTACCATATACCACACAAAATAAGTAAGAATACAAAATAAGTAAAAATACAAAATATAACTCGATAAGTTTGTTATGTTAATGTACGTTTATTTAATTATTTTTATTATATAGTAATATTTACACCTTGTTTCTTTCTAAATATGCGGAAAGATATGAAGAAAAAAAAAGTGAATAAAGTATAACGGTTGAGAATACAAAAAATAAAAAAAAACACGTAAAACAAAGAATTTTATAAATTAATCTTTTCAGACTTTGAGATGATTTAATAATGATTAATATTTATTTATTTTTTATAATAAAATAAATAAATTAAATTAAAATGAAAATATTAAAATAATAAATAAATTAAATCAAATTATCCAAAAATTATTTTATAAATTGTTTTTTAATTATATTAACATACAAATAATTATTCTCTTGTATCAATTAATTCATTTCAAACCTTTTCGTTCATCTATCTATTTATCTTCCATCGAAATAATTCAACTTTTAACTCTATTTATTTCTTTTTCTCTTTTTCACTTCCATCCAATCTACCTATAAATTTGTGTGTAGTCATCTAGCTTTTTCATGTTATTATAGTTCCAAACAGCATCTCTGCCACCATGTCTCTGAAGCTTGTGTCTAGCTGGTACAATCATGGTTCTTTGGTTCCATCATCATATGTGCAACCACCAGAAAGAAGACCTGATAATGCTGTTCTTGCCTCTGGAAAGTTAGTTCCAGTTATTGATCTTGGAGGACAAGATCGAGCAGATATCATAAGGAACATGTTAAAGTCCTCCCAAGATTATGGCTTTTTCCAGGTTCATATTGTTTATTTATTCACTTATTTCCTTTGCTTTACTTTCTTCTTATTCATCACACGTGTTTGTCATGCATGACATGATGGATATTGGTTGCATACACGTGTTTGTAGAGTTGGAATCTCCCATTTCTTGCAAATGTAGAGTAATTCCATGTCATGCATATATCTTTGATGATGTGTGATATAACTTGGTACGAATACTACACATTTATAATCTTACATGTTGGTCTAGATTTTGTGTGCCTATATTTGGATAATCTGAAACTGTGAAAAACTTGGTAGGTTATCAACCATGGAGTTTCTGAGGATATAGTGGATGCTGCACTGAATATTTTCAAAGAGTTCCATGCCATGCCAGAGGATGAAAAGATAAAGGAAAGCTCTAAGGATCCAAAGGGAAGGTGCAAGCTCTACACAAGTAGTGGAAGAAGCACCAGAGATGTGGCTGAGTATTGGAAAGACTCATTGTCACACCCATGTCAACCTATGGGAGAATTCATGGAGTATTGGCCAGAGAAACCAGTTGGATACCGGTAAATTAATTCTTCTGTGCTTTGTATTTTTCTTCTGCTTCCTTTTACTTAAACGTGCACGTTACATGATAATGTTAATCATATATGATATAAAATGATAGTTGCATGATTATGTTACTTTTTTACATATATATGTATATACTGAATTTGATAAGAGAAAAATTACTTTAATTTTTTTAACCGTCAACAATAAATTAAATAAATTAAATAAATGGAATACTTTAAGTGTAGTACAACTCTTATACACCGTAGTTGTAATTTTATTCTTTCTAACTAACAAGTCTAATATCATAAAAAAGTTTGACTCCTTAACATTTCTTTTAAAATAGAAAAGAAAAAAAAGATACATATCAAATAGAGTATGAAAAGATACACATCACCACCTTTCTCTTTTTTTCACTAAATGCCTATAAATTCGTCCTATGTCAGTTTAAGTATATTTTAGAGATAGTAAAATAGGTTTGATATGAAAGTATGACTCACCTAATATGTTAAAAATAATAAATAAGAGTAAGATTAGATAATCAAATTCCTAGATAATAACTGTGATAATCACTTTAATCCATTAATATGAATTGAGATGAGTTCACTTAATGTTTAAGTTAAATAATTTTATTATATAAATTTTTGGTTTTTAAATTTAATTCCTTATATTTATAAACAAACTTATAAATCTTTAATCGATAGGGTAATTTTTATCCCACCAATTTTCTTTTTATAAATAAGTGATGTCAAAATGAATTGAACAACTTAATTAAAGTTTTTTTTTAACATACTTATATATATTTATAAAATGAGTAACTTTTTATGAAAATGGATAAGTTAATGTATATGATTTTACCTAAAAAAAATTGTGTGATGTAATGATGTTATAATAATATCAAAACTTTTTACTTTTACTAAAATCCTGCTTGACTGTTATGTTGCACAAATTCAGGACTTTTGTTTTTCTCCTTAATTGTTTTAGACTTTGTTGCTTCTTTATTATTAGATGGGTTAAAATATGTTGTAATATAATTTTAATGACTTTTGGTATTCTTTGTGAAGTATTTTGGAATTTATTATTTTTTTATAAAGTTATTTTTTATTGGTTTTGGATTAAAGTACTATTCTAGTATAATTTTAAAGACTTTTGATCTTTTCCTTCTACTGTGAAATTTGTTACCTTACTATAAATTTCTTTATAAATTTCTTTTCTTATGATTTTGGATAAAAGCACTATTATTGTAATTTTAATGACTTTTAGTCCTTTTATCTTATTGCTTCCTTATAAATTTATTTCTTTGTTAGTTTGGGTGAAAGCCCCATCAAAATAAATTTTAATGATTTTAGTCTTTTCTTTATAAGCTATATTAATTATTTTTTTATAAAATTATTTTTTTTATTGATTTGAGTTAAAACAAACCATTTTGATGACTTTTGATTTTCGCATTATTTTCCATTACGTTAGAATTTGGTACTTCCTCTTAAATTTGTTTTTTATTAGTTTGGGTTAAAGTAATATTCTTATACATTTTTATTATTCGCACTGGAGTCCTGGTGCTATCACACCATTGCCTCTTAGACACTATTTTTCTATTTTCGTATATAAAACAAAAACACAAATTTTCTTAAATATATAAAAAACTCACCATTTTTATACTTTAACCAAACAACTCATTTTATTACGTGAAATACTGCAACAAAAAAATACATTAATGATCTAAATATATAATTCATAGAATCATATATTTAGAAGTAAAGTTATTTCATAATTTCTCAAATACCCAAAATACTATTAAATATAAATTAATCTCATAATAATTTTTAGAATATCTTTTAAAAAAATATATTAAATTAATTAGTAATTATAAATTACTGATTGTGTTCGCAATATAAAGCTCTGATATTCTATTGTAGTTGTGCGACGTGATATAGAATTTGATCAAGCAGGTCTGATCTTCTCACCTTTCAGTGAAGTTGTAGGGAAATACACAGAAGAACTAAGGAAACTGGGACTGAAACTCTTGGAGCTGTTTTGTGAGGGTTTAGGACTTAACACAGAATATTTCTGTGGAGAACTTAGCCAAAACCCGGTGGTGTTGTCTCATTACTACCCTCCTTGTCCTGAACCAAGTTTAACCCTAGGAACATCCATTCACAAAGACCCTAACCTTCTTACCATTTTGCTTCAACAAGTAGGGATCAATGCACTGCAGGTCTTCAAAGATGGGGAATGGTTTGGTGTTGAACCAATTCCCAATGCCTTTGTGGTAAACATTGGGATTGTGTTTGAGGTAAATTTTTTCCACATAGCAATTTTTTTTGGGTTCAAAGAATCATATTATAATACTTTGTCTTACTATATAGATCCATACAATAGTTTATGTGGAACAATTATAGATGGATTATTGCTAATATCGTTACTATGATTAGTTTGATTACTTGAAGCTATTCTTAATGAAAAGATTTGCATGACAAAGTTGAACTTTCTATGATTGCTGTGTATATAGATCATTAGCAATGGAAGACTCATTGCTGCTAAACACCGGGTGGTCACAAATTCAAGCAGTGGGAGATACAGCATTGCCTATTTCGTTAACCCAACAAAAGAAGCCCTTATAGAACCTGCAAAGCCTCTGATTAGTCCAACTTCTCCTCCATTGTTCAGGTCTATTACATTTGGAGAGATGCTTGTAAACTTTCAGACCAAAGGCTCAGAATTTGAAGAAGAATTGCGCATAGTAAATTTCCAACAAATAATGGAAAAGTAATGCAAAACTTATTGGCACATTTTCAAACGTCTTTACTAATTTATATCGCACTTAAAAGAATAAAGTTCATGTTTGCAATGTCCAAGCTTGTGAATGTAGTGAGCATATTACATTTCAATGGCTTGTGGCTTATTTGTATTTTGAATTCTTCGTACTCTTTATGATTGAGGAACTCCTCTGGAATGAAGTCAAAATTTTCAGTTTGTCTATTATGTTCTGGCTATAATTGCCTCATATAGTGAGAATGTGAAATCAACTGAGCAAATATAAATTCTCCAACACTTAGTCAGAAGTTTCTTGCTGTTAATTGCACGCATGTCATAATTAAGTAAAGGTTAGAAAATTAGCTATTTTTACTTTTGGCTATAATAAGAAGGCCATTTGTGGTTTGCTGATAAAAAAAAGGCCGTTTGTGGTGTTAAGAGCAACGAAAAACTGATGTAAAACAGTCAGGAGAATATACAAAATCTCATCAAAAGGACCAATCAAAATGAAGGTACTAAATCTCGGAAATAGATAACAGAAATCTCACAGATAGTAATCTTGTTGGTGCAATGAATATATATATATATATATATATATATATATATATATATATATATATATATATATATTTTTTTTTTATATATTT
>Ga0209489_101213_pt1 | contig 52570 bp, 25 predicted proteins | sample SiratrowhiteBW_FD_187527 | JGI IMG/M metagenome (GOLD analysis project Ga0209489, IMG submission 187527) | Root nodule microbial communities of legume samples collected from California, USA - Siratro white BW (SPAdes) (version 2) | ecosystem: Host-associated > Plants > Roots > Nodule | place...
TATATATATATATCAATTGAGAAATCGAAATTAAGATCTCTCAAACTCTTTTTCTCATATATACCCCATCAAGTGTATGTTTACTGTAGATTGTGGTTTTAAGGGTATACTGCTTCCAGTTTTTGTGGACGGTTCCTCCCTTTACGACATTGCCGAGTATTGAGTTGATTCTTCCACTTGTGAATCTTGTTATATGGTCATCACTCCTTTGTACAATATACATAGTTTAATCCAAAACAAGTAGAATCCAACCGCGTTCCCAGCATATATTATAACTAGCTAGTCATGTCACAGTTTTTTATTATGTGAGACAGGCTTGTTTGTGTCCTCAGTATTTTTGCTGTCTTCTGTCACACGGTTTCAGAATATCTAGCTCAATGTAATATATAGTGGTTGTAACTGTCGATTATTTGTGAAATACAGTTGGATGCCTCTGGTAGACCCGATGAAAGTCTTGCAGTGGAGTTTGTTGGGCCGCTGCAACCCAGTAGTGAAGATGGTCTGCAAAGTGGAAAATTGTTGTCTATTTCACTTCAGAAAGGGCAATTGAGGGCTAACATTTGTTTTCAACCATTTCATTCTGCTAACTTGGAGGTAATTAAATTTAAATTTTATGACCACTATTCGAATCTAGATCTGTTTCTTTTATCTGCTTGCAAGATTTAGGCCACTTAGTAATTAGACCAAAAGTTGGTAATTAAAATCTTGCTTAAATTTTTTCATGTTGGCTGGAGCTGACTTGTAGGTACGGCATTTTCCACTTGATGAATTGGAGCTTGCTTCTCTTAGGGGAACTATACAGAGAGTAAGTCATCATACTTATTTTTCAGTATCTTCCTTGCTCTTTGTTGTACTTCTCTTTGACATATCTGGATTTTTACAAAGTTGGTCCAATTATATCAGGGAGAGTATTTATGTGAGCAACCCATCCTCACGTTTGAACCCTGATTCCAATTTTAGAGAAACAAATTATGATAAAGAAAAAAAAAATATGACATATGATTATTGATTTTAGTTATTGTTTCACCTTTATAATAAATTCTATTTAAGACTATTTATTTTAACACCAACTTTGATTAATTTTTCATAATTGGGACTAAGTTTGTGAAGATTTCCTAAATTGTTATTCTCCTATGCTTTTGTTGTCTCATATTCTTAGAATTTGGAATTGAGACCTAACTCGATCCTATAGAGGTAGTTGATAGGAACTTGGGTATTATGGCATACCTATTACTTTAGTCCAAATAAAGTAATATGAGATGTTTGGGTCTCCTCCCTTAGGTTTTGTTTGGTTGGGGAAGTGAATTTGAGAAGATAGATTTGAAGGGATTTGAGTGAATTGTGTGTAGATGAGAGGGTTGTTTGGATTAATGGATGGATGGTAAGATTTGAAAGGATTTGAGAGGATTGACTATGAAAGTTTGGGATTGATTTGACAGATGTTATAGATTTGTTTTTATTTTTTTAATTGATATATTTCTGAAATTACTAATTAACCCTTGTGAAATAAGATGATAAAAAATTAAAATAAATTGGATTAAATTGATTTTAATATAAAAAATATAGAAACTGCATCAACTAATTAGATATTTTTTAGTAGGTTGATAATGATTTTATCTAATCTAACATGTGAATATCCTTACTTTTTGTATTTTAATAATTTTTATATTTAAAATAAAATAAAATTGTTTTTAAGATGAATAAAAAATATTTTAAATAACATTCTTTTCCCTCAATTTCATTATAAATATTGAATCAAATAAGGAGATAAAAATATATTTTTTTCTTATTTATTTCAATTGAACATTAAGTAAACATATTTTCATCGATAAAAAATAAAAGAAAAGAATAAATAAAAAATAATATAACATGTATAATATATCTTTTATTGTTTTTTTTTATAAAATAAACATTTTTTATTGATTTAATTATTTTATATCAATAATATAATTACGAATAGATAGATTGTATTGAGTATGGGTAGATTGAAGGGAGATTAATTATATTATAACTGTCTTGAAAAAAAAAAAAGGAAAGTTATGAATGAAAAAAAATATATATAATTATTGGAATTAATTATTTGATGAATTAGGTATAAATCAGTTTATTTTTCGTATATAATATATATTGTTACAATATTAATGCTAATAATTGTTTCTTGTTTATATTTTATACCTTCTTTATATTTTTCTAATTATTTTAGTGTGATAAAATTAATAAGGAGTGTTTTGTAATTTCCAAAGTCAGGGGTATTTCGTAATTTCCACTTTATTTACAAGGGTTATTTTGTAATTTTCAATTTCATTCCTTCAAATCTCTTCAGATAAGCGAAGATCCAATCTTGCAAATCTCTCGTGATCCATCCTCCCAAATCAGGTCAACCAAATAACCTTCATCCACTCAAATCCATCCTCTTGAATAATAAATCTCCTCAAATCAGTCAAACTAAACTCAACCTTAATGACAAGCTTTTGAGGGGTGGGTTCTCCAAGTACTTGGGTACTTGTCAACTTATGATAGAAATTTGGGTATTGTGGGGTGCCTAAGTGTCATTTGTGTAGTATGAATGGTCAATTACCTATTTAAGTGCTTGGTTCTTGCCCCTTAGTAGTTAGATTTTAAGGGTTAGTAGTTCCTCAAGTGTTTTTGTACTAATCAATTGTTATTAGAGTTGGTTGTCAGATGTTTTGGAAAGGGCTGCCTGTGGAGGGTTTTGACCAACAGGGAGTTGAGTGAAGTGTCAATAGAATGAAAGCCGTTGAAATCTTTACTTAGTGGTGGTGCTATGATAAGGACTTGGGTATTATGAGATGGCTAAGTTCTATATCAAGTAGTATGAGATGCTCTGTGGAGTATTTCAACACATTCTCATAAACATTTCCAATCACAGTTTTATTCCTGTCAATCAGCCTCATCTTTACTTCTTTCAAGGATTGGCTAACTTTTTTGTTAAAAAATTTTGAAAATTTATGTTGACTTGAAAATTTAGGTGTATCAGCTAAGTTCTTGTTCTTGTAAAATGACCAATTGGTGTAGTTATTTTTCCTCCACTTTCTGTCTTGAATTGAAAGTGAAAATTAATTGGCTCAAAATTTGATATTGGCCTCACTCATCAATCAGTCAAAAAATATGTAAAATTGTTTGATAACTTGGTTGAGGTATTATTTAATGGTCGTGTCACCGAAAAAAGTGTGCTGTTTACCAATTGTCTGCTTCTTTGATATCAGGCAGAAATCCAGCTTAATCTTCAAAAAAGAAGAGGACATGGAGTGCTGTCTGTACTTCGGCCAAAATTCAGTGGTGTACTTGGCGAAGCCCTAGATGTGGCAGCTAGGTGGAGTGGAGACGTTGTGAGTGCATTAAACCATCTTCATATATGTTTGTACATGAATTTCTGTTACATGCTAGTTTACTTATTGCTATCTGGGTAAAACGAAATTCTGATATCTGGTCAAGAGTTAATTTTGAGTATGTGGGGTAATGCTCATTAGTTTAGTTCCGTAAGTATATATTCATCTTTTTTATTTAAAATATGACTAACACAAAGTTAAATCTAAAGTAGTATCTCTTTATGCTTTCCCTTGGTGATTGTCAGTAATTGATCAATATCCTTTTAATTAAAAAATACAGGTTTCAGTTGGTTATGTGATTGAATTTTGTGTATAGGCAATGTGTTGAGTGAGGGCTATTTTTATGAGAGCGTGATGAGCAAATCTCAACCACATATTCACCATCCATCAATGAGGATTAAAATGTTACTAAATTGTTGCATGACCACAAAAATGTCATGAAAAATTAATGATTTAATCATGACGTCGGTTGTCATAGTTAACAAAATTACTGCTCTTATAACGTTTTTAGATATAAAATGTAATCATTTCAATCTTTGAATCATACTATATAATCCTGATGCTCATGAATACCTAATTCATATATATGTAGATTTTTAATCTAAAGAAATTTACTTATCTTTTAAATAGCATATTCATTAAAATAATGTTATGAAGTATCAGTTAATATTTAAATTATATGAAATTTTGTAACCTTGATCTACTTGATGATAACTTTCAATGCAACAGTTTGGTTGATAGAATTTAACATCTGTAGATAGCTGTTAAAGGTGTCATTTTACAAAGTTTGACATCTTAATGGACTTTAAGTTGAGCAGGATTAGGCATCAAGGGCTCGTTTGCTGGACATGATATATTGCGATAATGACATGTATAATCCGATCCTGTGTTTGGTACACACAGGATAACAAACTAAACAATGATAGGACATAGTATAATTTATGTGTAAAGGACAAATTTTCACTAAAGTTACATTTAATGTTCTAAAAATTAACTTTTAATTTATATCTATTTACAAATTACAGAAATTATGATAAATATTTTTTATGTTATAAAAAATTTATATAAGATTTTTAAATTATAATTAACATTTTAAAAATATTTAATTAACAATTATTTAATTCTAGTATTTTAATATATAATATAATTTAAATTTGTGTCACAATAATTATAAATATAAACGCATATAAAAATTATGATATATATATATATATTATAGGAAATATTAGAAGAAATATGTTTTATTTATATAGTTACATTTTCTTAAAATTATTATTATGAATAAAATATTTTTCTATAAATAAATTCGAAGAATAAAAAATTAATCTTTAATATTTTAATTACTGTTATAATTTATGTGTGTGTGTGAGAGAGAGTTCCTGCTGTGTTGAACCAACCTATCCTATTCTATCATATCTTCTCCACCAATTGGATTCTATAGATTCTTTTTTGTTACCTTGGAATTCAAAGAGCATCATCTATGGAATCCGATACTCATTCCTTTTTGGAATACTGATCCCTCAACTGGTGTGCTATTATTCAGATCACTATTGAAAAAACTGTTCTGCAACAAAGCTACAGTTATTATGAACTTCAAGGTGAATATGTGTTGCCTGGCACCCGAGATCGTAATTCAGTTGACAGAGAAGGTGGCCTTATAAAAAGGCTAATGGCTGGTCATATTGGCAATGCTATATCCTCTATGGGCAGGTGGAGAATGAAACTTGAAGTGCCTAGAGCAGAGGTTGCTGAGATGCTTCCCCTTGCTAGGCTTCTTTCTCGAAGCTTGGATCCAGCAGTTCGTTCGAGATCTAAGGTTGTATCACTATCATTATTTATGCCTTGGGAAGTTTCATGCATTCATCATCAACCATCTGAATTTTGCATGTTAATATGCTTTGCTAATGCTTTAATTTTGGCAACTTCTATCATATATCTAGATTCAGTGGGTGTCTAGGATTTTTAATTGTGTAAATATACTAATTCAGGAAATTGTACCTTTGAATTTATTGTGTTCACTATATAAATATCAAATTCATGATGTTGATTGGGCATGTAGTTTACCACACGTGCTTGTTTATTTTCTCTCTACCTATGGCCTGCACATAAAGAGAGGAAAACCAAAACCAGGCATGTATTGAAATTACCTATGCTGCATCAGTTTCCAGTGGATAATCTTAGAAATTAGGGTGGAATAAATTGATTTCATACATTATGCTAAGATTACATCAGTCAGATATACAAGGCTGGAGGAAGGGAAGGTTAATTTAGGAAATACAATAACAAAACTAATTTAATCAAATCCCTATGATTCAGGGACACTGTTGCACATGATAGTGCACCTGGCTGCTAGCTTTACTACTCTCACCTTTATATCCCCTCTTCAGATGTGGCCTCACCTTCTCCATTTGTGCCTTGAGTTTTTCAATGCACTTGCTTAAAGCCATTGCAGTGCCTTGAGGTGTTAACTTTTTGGATTTCGTGAGCTAACACATGGCTGGTACCTGCTCTTCCGAGTTCAAGATGTGTCCAGTTGGCTAGGAGTATGGCCAGAATAAGAATACTCCTTATGAGACTTGGGGACTCTTATGAGCGAGTTAGGTCTGTTCCATTTCATTGGCCAAAATAAAAGTTTATTACATTGGCCATATCTCTCCCAGCCCAAGCCTAATTTCAGCCTACCGTTTACACACCCTTCTGGCTTATATTCTCTCTCCATACTACAAACCTCCCCTCCCTGCAATTGATCTGGTGCAGCACACCTTTTACCTCTCCTTACATACACTCAGTTATTCTTGGGCCTAAGGGCTACATCACTCTGACCTCAGATCATGTAGAGAATGTTTTTAGTAAGTGTAGTCTGGTTTCTTTACTGTCTCTTTGTCCAAAATTCGCTATTCATCTGTATAATCTTTTTCTTCTCTAATGGAAAACTGATTACGCATGTTTCTATATTGTGTATGCAGGATTTTTTCATTCAAAATTTGCAGTCAGTGGGATTATACACTGAAAGCCTTCAACAACTGCTTGAGGTATTGTCAAAAGATTGCCATATGTTAATTTTCCTTTCTAGAGATGCAATATTTGATGCCTGACGTGAGATGAATACAAAGAATAGAAAATGAATTAGAGAATTTTATTTCCCTCATTTGGTTTGTCATATTTATAATGATGTTGGAAGTTCAGATACAATGAATGAGAGGAAAGAGAAAAGAATAAGAAAGGTCACACCTAGAAACTAGGTACAGCACAAAGCACATAGCAGCTTTTCAATAAAATTTATTTAAGACGACCTTTTCTAACAGCCTGAATTTGTCACCTGGTATCTTTCAAATTATTATTTATTGATAACATTAATTAGCCTAATAAAATGCATTGAAAAAGTTAATTTTTGTGGCTATTTTGAATGGTATACACAACTTGCAGACAGTGAGGGGGCTTCATGCTCCATCAAATGATGTTGTTCTTGAAGATTTAAGTCTGCCGGGTTTATCTGAACTCAAAGGCCACTGGCATGGATCTCTTGATGCTAGCGGTGGGGGAAATGGAGACACCCTGGTAAATTTTTTTCGGTTTTTTGTATTCTTGTTAATTGTATGAATAATATATGTTTGAAGATTGACTTTCTTATTCTGTTATTTCAGGCAGAATTTGATTTTCATGGAGAGGACTGGGAGTGGGGAGACTACAAAACTCAGCGTGTGTTGGCGGTTGGTGCTTACAGTAATGATGATGGTATGCACCTGGAGAAAATTCTTATCCAGAAGGATAATGCCACCATCCATGCAGATGGAACATTGCTAGGGCCTAAAACCAATCTCCATTTCGCAGTCTTGAATTTTCCTGTTAGTCTGGTTCCAACTGTAGTTCAGGTCATTGAATCTACAGCAATGGATGTTGTTCATTCTTTGCGACAGTTATTGGCACCCATTAAGGGTATATTGCATATGGAAGGAGATCTTAGAGGAAGTTTAGCAAAACCAGAATGTGATGTTCAAGTAAGGCTACTTGATGGTTCTGTTGGTGGTGTTGATCTTGGAAGAGCCGAAGTTGTTGCCTCTCTAACCTCAACCAGTCGTTTTCTTTTCAATGCAAAATTTGAACCTATAACCCAAAATGGTCATGTACTTGTTCAGGGTAGCATTCCTGTTGCGTTTGTGCAAAATAACACATTACAGGAAGATGTAGAGTTAGATAAGAGTCAGATTACTTGGGTTCCTGATTGGGTGAAGGAGAAGAATAGAGGGACTGTTGATGATGCTAGTGACAAAAAGGTTAGAGATAGAAATGAAGAAGGTTGGAATACTCAATTAGCAGAAAGCCTTAAAGGACTAAATTGGCAAATTTTAGATGTTGGAGAAGTCAGGATTGATGCTGATATAAAAGATGGGGGAATGACATTGGTTACAGCTTTATCTCCTCATGCCAATTGGCTTCATGGAAATGCTGATTTGAAGCTTGAGGTTGGTAAAATGAATATAATTTTTCTCAAATATTTGATATTTACTTCTCTGAATCTTGTCCTATGGCTTGACTTAATAGGTCAGAGGTACAGTTGATCAACCAGTACTTAATGGACACGCATCTTTCCACAGGGCATCTATTTCTTCACCAGTGCTACGAAAACCACTTACCAACTTTGGTGGAAATGTTCACGTGCAATCAAACAGGTTATGCATCACCTCACTGGAGAGTAGGGTAAGCAGAAAAGGAAAGCTTCTCGTAAAAGGGAATCTGCCACTCAGAGCAAGTGAAGCAGCCCCAGATGACAAGATTGAATTGAAGTGTGAGGTTTTAGAAGTACGGGCACAAAAAATATTAAGGTTGCTTTCGTAGCTTCTTTAGATTTCTTAAGTTTACTTCTTGACTTAATAATGGATGTAGACGGGCTTATGTGACAACTAAATCATAAATGTTGTTTTTTTTTTTTTGGAACTGCATCCTCCACCTACGGCCTTGTTATAACCAGATGTTATACTTTTGTCAGTGGTCAGGTTGATTCTCAGTTGCAAATAACTGGTTCGATATTGCAACCAAACATATCTGGGAATATAAAAATAAGTCAGGGAGAAGCATATTTGCCTCATGATAAAGGTGGTACTCCTACTTCTAATAGCTTTCCATCCAATCATTCTGGGCTTCCTACCGCCGGTGTCAGTCGTGTGTTTGCTTCAAGATATGTTTCACGATTTCTTAACTCAGAATCTGCTTCTTCAAGGACAAAATCGTCTCAATCCTCTGGCTCTGGTATTATTACTACATGTCTATCCGTTTAGCCTGTGATTTTTTTCTAATAATTTGGTGGTGAATGATCTGAAATCAGAAAGGATTCCTTATTATTAATTGAAACTGAAAAGCTCTAGCTTCACTTTCTATATCATTAGATTTATCTCGTGAAGGGTCCCCCCACCCCAATGTTATCATGATTCCTATGGATCTGGTTCCCTACATTCTTCCTTTGTTGCTCCTTAATAATTGTTGGCCTGGATGTAGGCTTAAGAACAATGTTCAAACAACTGTAGTTGCATATTTGTAGAAACACTCACCTCCGTAGAATGATGCTATATTGTATGCATTATTTTCCTACCAAGAACTTTACAAGGCAACTGCCATGATCATAGCATAAGATGCAATACGAAACAATTAACATACTAGTTTAAATTTTGTATTAACCTATGTATCTTTAACTAGTCATATTTTACGTATACAGCCTCATAGCATACATGAATTCTGTCCTTTCTGAAGTTCTCTTGATATAAGGAGCTTAATTTATGATTGACCTGAAGTGAGTAAAGAATCATACGATCAATTATGAAGTAAACTGTTGAATATAAATTAAATCTCTGTTAACACCCTTTCATATATATATATATATATATATATATATATATATATTGATAAAATATTTGACGAAGACATGAAAGAAATACGGTTTTCATAGACAAACCCTTTTGTAGGAGACCCATTAAGGTCTCTCAGTATTCAAACCTAAGCAACTTAAGGACTATGACAAGGAGAACTAAGAAATTGACTTACAACACTTGCCGCAAAGAAAATATCAGTATACTCTTGATACAAGTATGGGTGTGGTATTAGAGTTGGTTAGTTTATTATGAATTTAGATAAGTTCTGTTAGTGTATATGTAGTTTCTCTAGCTGGTTATGATTTTGTTAAGGATCCCAATGGCTTCCAAATGCAAATGGTCCAAAGATGAATTCTAATCCCTTAACAGATGCTACTCTGCATTGATCCATTTTTGGCGCACTTCAATATTCTACAGTCTCACCTGAAATCAGCTTTTTGGTTATATGCCTGTTGATGTTACCTTCTTTGAGGGTACACCTTTTTTCTTGTCCTTCATGGAACGTTGTTGATTTGCTCTAGAGGTCCTTCCTGTACTATCATGTGATCCATTGATTATTCCCACCTCCTCTCAAACTCAAACTCAAGGTGCAGTTGACATTGTTCCACCACCTCTTCTCATATATAGTGTTGGGCATGAATATCTCCTTCATCCTTGACTGAAGATCCCCGTGACTCAGATCCTTCCCCACCGGATTCTCATACAATGGATCTTTCCTCCGCCTTGCCTTCTTCTGAATCTAATCATGCTTGGCCTATTACTCTTAAAACAAGGTATTTGATTCACTCGTAATTCATATCCCGTTTATTAATTTTGAGTTATTATCATTTGTCTCCTTCATATTCCTGTTTTGTTTTCTCCTTGTCTACCATTACTGTTCCTAATGATGTTCATGAGGCAATTGGTCATCCTAGATGGTGACAAGCCCAGATTAATGAAATGCATGCACATGAACATAGTGGTACTTAGGAGCTTGTTCCTCTTGGTAAGAAGCTGGTTGTAAATGGGTCTATGCCATTAAGGTTGGTCCTACTAGTGAAGTATATCATCTCAAAGCTCGTCTAGTAGCTAAGGGGATTATTTTTATCAGGCTTTTCCACCTCGTGTTGCTAAATAGGCTTGTGATATTGATGATCATCAATCCACTACGGAGGCTTGTGTCTTCCTTGGCCCTAAAATTTTTTCCTGGTGGGGCAAGAAACAAAAGGTTGTTGTTCATTCCAATACTAACGTTGAGTATCGCAGCTTGGCTTTTGTTGCTGCTGAAGTTCTTTGGGTTCAGACTCTGTTATTTTAACTACTCGAACACACTACTTCTCAAATTTATGTGACAATATGAGCATTGTTGCTGTAGCCCATAATCCTGGTCTATATGCCCATATTGAACATATGGAGTTTGACCTATTCTTTGTCTTAGAAAAAGTCATCAGAAAACACTGCTAAGTTCAACATGTTCCATTTGTTGAACAGTGCACTGGCATCTTCACCAAAGCCTTGTCCCCTGTCTCCTTTGATTTTTGGTCCTAGCTCAATCAAAGTGGGTAAATCCCGTGTCACTCCTCTCTTGATCTTAGAGTACTGTATATTCTTGATACAAATATAGTCACCTAAGAGTCTCTTAGTTATGGTTTTGTAAGGATAGGTATCATCTATAAGTAGCTGTATCCTTTCTCACTGTAAGCAATTTTGCAGAATATAATTTTTCTCAGTTTACACCTATCTTCATTTTCTGTGCTTTTCTAATATGTGGTCGTATCAATATTGTTTAATACCCTTTCATTCTACAAAATCTGCTTAGGTTCAGTATTAGATTAACTGTCATTCTTTTGTATGTTGTAGGCTGACTGGTTCTCTGCCAGGTGAGCATAGTTTGTTTCTTAGTTAAAGCTGTTGCAAATTGCTGGCAGCACAGCAAAGTTAGTTTCTCGTTTAGTTAAGCTGTTGTTAAATGTCGCCTGCTCAGCAAAGTCGTGTCTTTCTACTCTATATAAACTTTTGATTTTCAATCGGCGTAAGTTTGACATTTGGCCCCATAGGAGTATCAATTGGATTTAAGTCTACATTTCAATTTCCTCTGAAAAGCATGTTTATTTTTAAAGAGAATAACTATTTTTTATTGGGCTATCAATTCCAATTTCCAAGCCTATTGTCTGCATTATTGAACAAATGCTTCTTGAGATGTTGAATTCCATCATGAAAATCCTGGTATGTCTCTGCAACCGAATCAGGCACAGAATCACTATTGCTGCAAAAAGTCAAATGTGCTAATCATATTATGTATTGCTGAGTCAGTTGAATTATGACAAGGGTTAAAGAATTTACAAATGTCATTTTAGACTATTTTTTACCATCTCACATACTTCATAATAAGCCTTAGGAGATACCTGGATCAATAATTTGATTCCTTGATCTTCTACTTTTGCTTAAGCTGTTCATAACTTTATTATGTTACCTGGATCAGTTTATTATGTTATATATTCACAATGGCAGTTAATACATGTATTGATACCTTTCTTTCCTACAAAATCAACAGTGACGGTTAATAAGTCAACTCAGGTTGAAAAGCTGATGGAGCAAGTACAGATTAAACCAAATGTAGAAATCTGTCTCAATGATTTGAAGCTTGTGCTTGGACCAGAGTTGAAGATAGTTTATCCTTTGATTCTTAATTTTGGTGTAAGTGGAGAGCTTGAGTTAAATGGTCTGGCCCATACCAAATGGATAAAACCTAGAGGCATACTAACATTTGAGAATGGTGAAGTCGATCTAGTTGCGACACAGGTATGTGTAACATTTTATTTTCTGCAGCTCTTGCAAATTTTACACTTCAATGTGGTTTCTTTGAGGCTAGTTTTCTTTTGGTTGTCTTTGGTATTTATTAACATATTGTTTATGTTCATACTATACTTTTCAAATGCAGGTGAGGTTAAAACGAGAGCATTTAAACATTGCAAAATTTGAGCCTGAGTATGGACTAGATCCAATGCTTGATTTAGCTTTGGTTGGATCGGAATGGCAATTCAGAATTCAAGGTAGAGCTAGCAATTGGCAGGACAAACTTGTGGTGACCTCAACACGTTCTGTGGAACAAGATGCACTCTCACCTTCTGAGGTAATCATTCTGTTGTAAATAGCAAATTATTTGGATAAAAATATCCTCAATATCTCCATAGTGGTTAGGAGAAAAATATTGTTAGAATCTTCCTATTCATTGAACATATTTTTATTTCCTTATTTTGAAGAGTTATTGTTACAAATAGAGGTGATAAGAATGTAATTGGTTGCGATTGTTATTTATAAAATGACTATTTCTTTCCTTACAAAGTTCAAGTTGGTATTAGAGCCCTCAATCCTTGCAACCCTATTTTTGCTGCCATGTAAACAGTCGTTGTTGCCATTATTTGTCATCATTGTTGATGTAAGTGGTGTGCCAAAAAGGTACACCCCTCCCCGGCTATCACGTCACCAACAATTGCATTGTCACGCGCTCCCACACCACCAATAGCATTGGCCTGTGCAGCCTACAGCCTTGCTTCGACAAAGCCCACTCACTACCCTGCTACAAACAGAGTTATTGGGACCTCTTGAGTCTATTTCAAGGAGTAGCATCTCATTTGACTTCGATTTGGGTATATCTGAGTTTTGATGGTTCTTCTGCAAAATGGGTTCTCTTTGTTACGTCTTTATTTTTCAATGGTCGGTATGAAAGCCTATAAGCAGGAACTTGGTTGTTTGAGAACTGCAAGAATATAAGATGGATATTCGTATGGATGAATTCTCGTGTTTTTCAGCACAACCAAGGACATTATGTATACATTGTACAATATATTACATAGAGATGGGCTTAGGCCCATATATTGAAAATACATTTAATACTCCCATGCATATAAATCATATGCACCAATTTTGTTATAAATATAATCAATTGTAGGACCCCACAATGATTTGGTGATACCAACTAATCATTGGAATTAACAAACTGAGTAATAGTGTCTCTAGATACAATCTTTTCACAAATGAAATGACAATCTATGTCAATGTATTTTGTTCTCTTGTGAAATACTAGATTTGAGGCAATATGAAGGGTTTCTTTGTTTTTTAAGAAGGTGTTTAAGCCAAATAAGTTAACAAGTGGCAAAGTCATAGCCGTTATACTTTGCTTCTATACTTTGAGAAGTGTCTTCAGCCATATGAGCTCACAAGTGACTAAAGTCACCTTGTATTATGCTTTTGTACTTGATCTTGCCACACCATTTTGTTTTTTGTTTCCAAGAGATCAAAATAGTGCAACTAGAACACAATACCTTGAAGGGAAAGGTCTATCATTAGGTGAGCTTGCCCAATCAACATTAGAGTACTCAACAAATTCTATACTCTCCTTATCTTCATAAATAAGGCCTCTGCCCGAAGCCTTCTTAATATATCTCAAGATCCAGACAACTACATCCTAATGGGGATGGTCTTGACAAGGAGAGTTCAAAAATTGACTTACTAAGCTCATTTCCGGAAGGCAATCTCAGGATAGTAAGCATACCTATCTCCCTGGGTCTAAATACGAGTCTCCAGGTATAAGTTTGATACTTGGATCTGTTGATATATCTACTGGTTTAGCATTCAGCACCCTTGTTTCTTGTAAAATATCTAGAGCATTTTACCACCCTTGAAACTTCAATACCAAGTATCACAATTGACTGCTATGCAAGATATTATTTTAGGTAGACAATACCTTCCTTATCACTACCTCTAATAACAATGTCACTCACGTATACAAAAAATAGGGTAGATGCAATAAGTGATTTTGGGATTATGAGGGCAAACAAGACTAGTGGAACCATAAGAGTTTATATAGACCTTGACCATTTCGAGTGAAGATTTGATCATTCCTTCAAAAAGAGTGGTGTGTTGAATATTCTGCATAGAATCTTTCACATGATACCCAAATCAAGAAACCAACTTTGATCGGCTATAATGTCAGTGTTGCCACCGTCGTTTTGGTAAAGAAGATTATTGAGAAAAAGCATATTGAGATAGAGACATTTTTCGATGAGGAAAGAAGCCTAGAACCAAGGATTGGAAAGAGCAAACAACTGATTCGGCATGAGTTCATTGTTCCAATGACCACGAAGGACCTAAGCCTCAAATGGTTTTATTCACCTATAAAGTTTGTCAGACTCCTTGCTCCTACACTAATGAGTCCTTACTCGTTCTGTTCTAAGTGAATCCTTGCTCTTCAATTTTGAAATAAAAATGTGGTTTCTTTTATTATTATTGTTTGGATTTGCAAATTCATATTTCTCTAAAATAAATATTAATAAATCAAATATATTCAACTATAAGAGAACAATTTAATTCATCTCAGCAATTACTAACATGTAAATTTGTATGTAATTTTCATGATATAGGAACTAACTTGAGGATATTTAATCTATTTCACATCTTAGTTATGATCATCTTAGAGAAATACATAATCTGAAATCTTAGAAGTTCATATCCTTATTTGTATTGTGTTAGTATTAGATCGGGTCCTTAAGCGGATTAATATCTCAAAATCTCCAGTTGAAACAGAACACTTGGAGTCTAGAACTGTTATGTGGATTTTAGTAGATTTGTTAGTGATGTAAATTGTTTCATCTGTGGAAATCAGCATCTTTGTGATTTGATTTTAAGGCAGAATGGTTCTGTTAATTGTTTTGATCTGTGCAGGCTGCCAGAAGGTTTGAAAGTCAGTTGGCTGAATCCATTTTGGAAGGAAATGGTCAGCTTGCTTTTGAAAAGCTTGCAACTGCAACTCTGGAAAAATTGATGCCCCGAATAGAAGGGAAGGGCGAGTTTGGCCAGGCTAGGTGGAGGCTAGTATATGCACCTCAGATTCCCAGTTTAGTTTCTGTTGATCCTACAGCAGATCCTCTCAAGTCACTTGCGAGTAATATATCGTTTGGTACAGAAGTTGAAGTTCAGCTTGGGAAACGTCTTCAGGTAAGCATAGTAAAACAAGTTAACGCTTAAATCTTTGCTTCCATCACCAGTTTTACCATTAATTACAATTGACTTCTTGTGTCAATCAATTAAAAATCTGTATCAAATATCAATAGAGGGGAAAAAATTGGTACGACATTTTTTAATATATATAGGCTTGAAAGGATTAATTTGAAAGGAAGAAGATTTTTATTCAATTAATTAATTTGAAACAGTACATAAGCCACTATATATAGAGAACTCTATTCCTACTGTAATAATTACAGAGAGATCTCTAGAATCTTTCCACAGCTTTTAACAAGTTGTTGTAGTACATTTAATATTTTACTAACAACACTTCCTCTTAGGATATCTATCATTCCTAGCTTGCATGTGAGATCATGATATCATTTTGTGGGAAGACTTTTGGTAAACATATTTGCTAATTGTAGAAGTAGAGGCCACTATCTAGTTTCTCTTTAATAAAGTGTCAATCTATCTGTGTTTGATCTTATCATACTGAACTTGATTGTGAGCAATGCTAATAGTTGACTTATTATCACAATAAAGAATCATAGACTCTTCACATGCCACTTTAAGGTCATTTAGACAATTTTCAGCCATAACAATTCACGCACCCCATGTGCCATAGCTCAGAATTCAGTCTCTCCACTAGACCTTGCAACATTTTGTTTCTTACTTCTCCAAGTCACCAAATTTCCTCCCAAGAACATGTAATATCTTGCGGTGGATTTTCTATTTGTGACAGACCCTGCATAGTTTGTATCAGTATACACTTCTATTTTTAGTTTTTCATTCCTCTTGAACAATAATCCTCTTCTTGGACATGTCTCCAATTATTGAAGGATTTTGTTCATACCTCACAAGTCTTTGATATTGGCTTTTATTCACAGTAGAACTGTCTTCATCGCTCCCAATTCTATGGTGTTGTTCTATAGGAACTCCGGTGGTCTTGTAATCAATCTCACCTGTTTCTTTTAGAAGATCAAGAACATACTTTCTTCAAGAGATAAAGATGCCTTTCTTTGAGTAAACTACTTATATCCCAAGAAAGTACTTTATTTTTCTAGATCCTCCCAAAATGAGCAATAAGTTTTTCTTTCAAGATTTGTTTCTCATGTTCATCTCCTGTAACTATCATATCATCAACATAGGCCAAGAGTAGAGTAAGTTTGCTTTTTGGGAAATGCTTGATGAACAAGGTATGGTCACCTTGACTCTTTTGATGCCACATAGAGATCATAACTTGAGTGAGTCTACCAAACCAAGCATAGGGTGACTGCTTGAGTCCATACAGAGCTTTCTTCAACCTGTACACTTTATTCCCCTCTTCAATAGGCCTAAATCTTGGAGGAATTTTCATATATACTTCTTTCTCTACTTGTCCATGCAAGAAAGCATTTTTCACATCAAATTGTTGCAATTCCAAACCAAAATAAGCTGTTAATGAGAAATTGATTCTAACAATGTTCATTTTTGCCACTGGAGCAAATATCTCCTCACAATCAACACATAAGTCAGAGTATATTCTTTGACAACCTACCTTGCTTTGTAACATTCTAATGTGTCGTCAAATTTATACTTTACGTTATAAACCCATCTGCATCCTACTACTTTTTCATGCAGTGGTCTGTCAACAGTTTCCCATGTCTGGTTCTTTTCTAAGGCTCTCATCTCTTTATTCATGGCTTGCACCCAATTCTTATCCTTCAATACTTCAACTGAAGTAGGGACACCAACTGCATCAGTGGCAAAGAGGAAACTTTGGTTGTTGCATAGGCAGGTTTTTAGTGGTCACAAAATGAGAAATACAATACTTGGTACAAGACCGAGTTTCTTTTCTCAAAGCAATGGGTAAGTCATCAAGGTCGGGTTAACAATTAAAATTTAAGGAATTTTCCGAAGGTTCAAGGGTGTTAGAAGAAGTGGCGCTTACACATGGCTTAGATGATTAGAGTTGTTTTTAGATCAAGTTAGGTTGCTTTTATCTCCTCTGATATACTCTATGGACGACTAATTTCTGGAGCTAACCCTAACTCAGGAATATAGATGCCCTTGTTAGGAGCAGCTCCAAACACGACTAATTTCTGAAATTGGCCCTGACTTAGGAACAAAGATACCCTTGTTAGGAGCCACTTCAAAGACGAGAAGTATCAAGAGTAGTATCAAGAGTACCAAGAGCAGTATCAATGAGGTGGTTCTTGTATGAAAGGGACAAAAGATGACTCAAGCTATTCAAAAGACTCAACTTCAAAAGAACGCTCACCCTGAAGTTGGGGATGCATGTAGAAAGATTTAGTTTCATCTGAAGTGACATCGATGAATTAAGAAACTTTCGACTTGGAGGATGGTAACAACAATATCCCTTTTTAGTAGATGCGTAACTGATGAATATGCATTTAGCAGCTCTAGGATCAAACTTTCCACGAAACTAACTATGAATATGGACAAACACAAATTCGATTATGAAGACTAGAGAGAAAAGGAACGAATGGAAAGAAGGAAGACATGAACTCAATGGGACTCAAACCATCTAGGACCCCAAAGGGTAATCAATTAATAAGATAGGCAACAATGGGGACAGACTCGTCCCAATAAGATTTAGAGACATACATTTGAAAAAAAAAAAAAAAAAGTGTTTGTATCACCTCAAGAAGATGCCTATTTTTTCTTCAGCAATGGCATTTTGTTGTTGCGTATCCATACATATGAATTCGTGAACAACAAAATTTTTCGGAAAGGAATTTAGACATGTCATGATTTACATATTCCCTCCCATTATCAGAATTCAAATGCTTAATTGACTTTCCAAATTGTGTTTTTATCATATGGAAGAATTTGATGAATAGGTAAAAATTTCAGATTTTACTTTCATTTAGGAAAATCCATGTAACATGGGTACAATCATCAATAAAAGTGATAAACCATTTAGCACTAGGAGTTTGATGCAAGCCCCCAAACGTCAAAAGAAACTAAAGCAAAAGGATGAACACTCTTTGTATTACTAGGAGGACATGTGGCCCGATGGTGCTTTGCAAGTTGACATACATCACATTTAAATACTCAATAGACTCGTTGGAAAATAAGGAAGGGAACATAACATAGACTTTAGAACAAAAAAAGGATGGATGTCCTAGGCGAGAAGCGAAATTTGAGAACACTCAAAAGTAGTGCAAGACTGGAGACTAGAGATACCTGTTTATGTATTGATACTATCCTTAGCTTTGAAGTTGTTAAAGCCATACAACCGTCCCTTTTCCTTTATAGTTCTAATCGTCCTCCCGGTGGCAAGATCGTAAGAAACACAATGAGTGGGAAAGGTTACAAAACAATTTAGGTCATCAGTAAGTTTTTGAATGGAAATAAGATTATTAGAAAGTTTTGGAACATAAAAGACATCTTTGAGGCTAAGGGGTGGCAAAAGAGAAACATTACCACGTCCAGATATTGGGATACAAATCTCATTGACAACAGTAAAGTGGTTACCAAAAAGAGAAACATATGATTCTAAAAGAGATGAAGAAAGGGTTATATGGTCTGTTGTAGAGTCTAAAACCCAAGAGTCCTTGTATAAAGTTTTAGAAACATTATAAGAGAAATTGGTATTATTGTCAGTCATGGTTAGAAAACAAGTACTAGAAGGCGGTTTAATGATAGACTCCGTTACAATTTCTGCACGCAGTGCATGTATTTCTTCTTCAATTGAAGAGGATGGAGTCTTGCCAAGGTTTCTAGAATCTGAAGTTGGAATATCAACATTGCTTAGTGGTTTTGTCATGCTAAAATAAATAATAGGGATTCCTTAGCCCCTTCCTAAATAAGACAGAACAGTAAGATAGAAAGCTCCGGCAATGGCAGCGGTGACAACAACAGTGATGTCAGCAGCGATAGCGTCGGCTCCAGCAAAAAACTTCTGACCTCTTCTAGTAGTACACTTAATATTCTACTATAGCAATAGATGATACCCTTTAAATGGGTTTCAAGTGACAACTCTTTTCTAACCGTGATGGCTAAATATGGGAAAGTACAAAAAAATAAATGTCTGGGAAAACCTTTCCATTGTAGTAATGATAAGTGGTTAGTTACTCATTAATCACTCTGAACATTGTTAATGCTAAATGCTTTCTTCACTTGTTCACTTGATTGTTTCTAAACTAAAAACCTTTTTGTAACGTTTTTTTACAATCTAAATATAACATTTCGATTAAGGAGATGTTTGGTTTCTGTTAGGTAGACATTCTAAATTATAAGCATATCATTCAAAATAGGGAGATGTATGTAAGTTGCTACATAATATAGAAGAATCTATTATTTGTTTTATAGTGAAATTTTAAATACTTCTCTAATTTTCTCTGAGAACCTGTTCCAATGTTAAAGCTGAAGATTCCTGCTATCATTTTTGCCTCAGGCCACCATCGTTAGGCAAATGAAGGAGTCTGAGATGGCAATGCAATGGACATTGAGCTATCTGCTTACAAGTCGTTTGCGAGTGCTCCTACAATCTGCTCCATCCAAACGCCTTCTCTTTGAATATTCTGCTACATCCCAAGATTGACTTGCATCGAAGTAATATTTGCAACTACATCCCCAACCCAACCACATAGAAATTTATCACTGTTAATAGTAGCAAACAGGAAATGTGTTATGCAACTCTTTCCTTGTTAAAAGGAGCAGCTTAAACACATTTCACTCCAAATTTCCCTTACATATTACGTTAAAGGGAAGGGGATTTTTGGGATGCTTTTTGATTGTGAAAAAGGTAGTGTAGATGCATATTTTTTGCTCAAATTGAGCCTGTTAATATGTAGATGCTTAATTCACGAACATTTCAGTCAGTAGTTTTGTACATAAATTCAATTTTAATGAAAGAAATTATAGCATGAATGTTTATGACACTTGAAGCAGAAAACCATGCAGCGATAAGAGCAGTGCTTTACTTTCTGTATCAGAATCATCAAACTAAATTGCAACCTTGATTGTCCAATTTAATCCCTCGATTGCAGTACCTGCCAGATTTAGTAATTTCACATTGACTTGTTTGAGATTATGTAAGCAGTGTTAGTCTATGCAAGTATTATATCTTAGTTTTAATGGTAGGCACTAATAAAAATACTATGTTACTAATTGGAGATTAATATTGTAAAGATTTTATGAAACAATCTTTAAATATTAGTGTTTAACATAACCTTCGGTTAGTAAATAAAGATGTTATCTCTAAAATTTAATCTCTGTTAATTTCATTATAGCATCTTTTAGGGAAAGTTCAGAAATAGGTTTCCATTATGTTGTTTTGTACCAGGGAAGGGGGAAATAGAATTACTGGGGTGTGTGGATTTGTGGAAGTGAGGTGAGAAAAGTGGAATAAAAAAAAGAGAGAAATTGTAACTTAGAAGACAGAGACGAACAGAAGGACAAATGTACTAAATATAAGATTTTAACTAAAACCAAGCGATCTATTTTTGAAAATTACTTTTAATATATTCAATTATCCTTCTCTTATTCATTAAAAGAATTAGCCTTCACTTATAAAGGAAAAAGATTTCAAGTTTTCCTTTCTGATCACTCTCCTTTTTTTAATTAAAAGTTCACTTGTTTCTTTCAGACTTATTTCATTTTTTCATTGATTTACCATTTTTATGTGAATATTACTCTATTTAATTTTGACAAATTTTACTCTTAACTTTTTGAAATAAAATGAGAATTTTATCGTATTTTTGTTAAATTTCAAATAATGTCGTATTCAGATAAAACAAAAAAATGTAAGATTTTATTCTTTATATTGGTAATGTTTTGTTAGTGGATGGTCAAAAACGCAATGCATAAATCAAGGGCAATTGCTTTCCGCACCCCATCAATTTTTATAATACCAAAAAGGTCCTTAGCAGAATATTAAAAGGAAAGAGTGGTGTTGTGAGTGGTTGTTGGGGTAGTGCGTAACGTCTCCGACGAGCGGTGGGTGGTGCAAGGAACTTTTCTCCAACAACATCTTTGTGAGTGAGGTAAGTTCGTTTTGTTTTTGTATTTTCATTTGGTGTAAGGGGTACATAATAGATAGACGTTAATTGCAGAAATCATTTTTCAAGGAGCAGGTGAAATGAACTACAAAAAATGTTATCCGTAGTTATAATTTGTATTATGAAAATCATTTTTCGAAAGCAGGGTGTGAGGAGAAGTGATTACGGAAAGTGTTTCCTATAGAAGGAAAAGTGGCTTACGGAAAACATTTTCAAAAGCCAACTTTTCTATTTCGAAAAAAGTTGTCCAAGAGACCAAAAATGATTTATGAAAATCCTTTTTCAGAAGTTACTTTTTGTCTTCCAGAAAATATTTTTCGAAATAGAAAGTTGGCTTATGGAAAACCTTTTCCAAAAATCAACTTTTCTATTTTGAAAAATGTTTCCTGTAGTTGACAATTATTGTTTTGATTTGTTTGTGTTGAAGTTGTTGCTTTTATGCAGAAGGACTATGGATATAGATTTGTTCGCTAGTATTTCAGATAACATGGACATATGGTGTGGGGTTAGTGATAATGTTGATATGTAGCAGTCAAATAGTGGTCATGTAATAAGTAATGAATGCATGGTCGATACATGCAAGAATGTTTTTTATATTTATAAGGTAAAGTTTTAATGCACAAAACAAATTTGAATGATAAATATGTTACAAGTATTTGAAGAAGTTGACTATTTTGATATGTTTAAGCATGTATTTGCTTCTCGGGATGATTTGTTGAAGTGGACAAGAAACATTGCTTATGACTTTGGATTTGTGATTGTTATATTAAGGTCAAAAATTACAAATGGACAACAAGGAAGGAAGACGTATGTTCTTTTACGTTGTGAGAGAAAAAGTAAATACAGGCGATATAAGGGATTAAGATGTTATAGAAAGTGGAAGCAGAAAATGTAATTGTCCATTTAGACTACAACGAAAACCAGTGAATGATGGAGAATGATTGATTTTAAAGTTATTTTGTTCGGTCTCACAATCATGACTTGACAAAAATTTTGGTCAGTCATCTATATGCGAGTAGGTTGATAAATGATGTGAAGAGCATGCTCCTTCATATGCATATTTTGTTAACTTTAAATGAGCTTAACGAGAAAAATTTTATTACGATAAAACAAGTTTATAATGTTGTGAAAATAAAACGAGGTCATAGTACATAAATGAAATATTTGATGACGTTCATTGGACGAAACATGTATTTGCATTAGTGTAGGTTTAATGAAAGCATAAATATAGTACAAAATTTGTTTTGGACAAAACTGGATTCAATTAAATTACTAAATTCATTTTACACTGTTCCCAAAAATGTTTTCCAAAATTGTGTTCCAAAAAAGATTTTGCAGGAATGAAGCAAAATTAAAAAAAAATATGTTACGGAAAATGTTTTTTGAAATTCTTTCTGAAAATGATTTCCGAAACTGATAACAAGAAACAGAAACAAAACTTCAAAATATATGTAAAAAAAAAAAAAAAAAAAAAAAAAAAAAAAATAAAAAAAAAAAAAAAAAAAAAAAAAAAAAAAAAAAAAAAAAAAAAAAAAAAAAAAGCAGACATCACTTCAATAAAGATTCTAACCTTAATGATGAATAAAATAAATTGACGTCTACAGACATGATATTCGATTCCATTTTTTTTTTTTTACTTCCTAGATTATCTTTTGTTATGTAAATGAATTTTTAAAAAATAAGTGCAGATTCATTTCCTAAATTCGTTATGAAATGGTTAAATGTACTTCTTTAATTACCAACAATAATATAATAAAGTAAAAACTTTAATATATGCTGAGGTTTTATTGAAAAATTAAAGACGTTAATTACAATAATTGAAAAAAAGTAAAAGTAAATATTTCATTTTTTGGAAAGAAACCAAATCCTAACATTATCGTCTTGCTTTTGTGCCAATTGAATATAGTATTTAATTATAGAAAAATAATATATATGTATATAATCATAAGAATTTTATGTCAATAGATTAATCTTTTGTGTTGCTCGACTAAAAAACATTTTTTAATACACAACTTAATTAAATAAAATTTAATTTAATTTACAAAAATATTAATTTTAGTTTATGAGTGTGATTTTTGTTTCGGAGATATCTAAGATGGGTTGAAATTCAGTTTGTATTAAAATAAATTCTTTATTCCAGATACATTTTTTCGAAGACAAGATGTTAGTCTCTTAAAAATTAAGGAATAAATGAGACATGAGTTTGATTGAAAAGATGAATTTCATATTTTTTTTTTCGTATCTATATAGGTATGGTAATAGTTTGACTAATTATGGTATTAAAGATGCTAATTTATTTGGTGAGAGGGAATTTTCTAATACTTTTTATAATTTATATAAAACTTCCACAATTGATTTTTTTTAATATATATATGCTATCACAAATATTGCAAATAATTAATATAGATTATACTACTAACCTAATTAAGATCATATATATATATATATATATATATATATATATATATATATATATATATATATTGATTATTTCACATTCTTATTTTCATTAAAAAAAAAGTTACTTATAATATTTTATTTAAATTAATTTAAGTAATTAATTTATTGATGTAGTGACTAAACATTTTGCATTCATATTGCAAGTATAATTAATGTCATAAGAAACTAGGCTAAATGTACGAAAACTTGTTAAATCAACGATATTGCAATATCCACCTATCATATTAGCATTTATGATATAGTGATAAAAAAGATGGCAGAAAAAATTAGTTGAAACTCTTCAATAATTAAATAATTTCCGTAACAAGAGAATAGATGTAAAAATTTACCATGATTGTGAGACTAAACTTATTTTTAATAGATTGAAATTTCCGAATTTGGGCACTAATTTAAAATCTGTCTTAGATTGCATTTCAATCGTTAGAACTTGATAACATATTCTTTACTGTATTAAAAAAGTATAAATTTTAATTAATAATACATTTTTTTATAAATAATTTCTTGTGATATTATGGTATAAAATTTATTTTAAAATAAATATCGTAAAAGAAACCTTTATTATAATTATATTTATTTCTTAAATTTACAATTTAATATATATAGTATTAAAATTAATAGACCATATGAACAAATAATTTGACTCAAATTTATCTCATTTGTTATTAAATTTTAATCAAAATAGAATCAGATTTTAGTAATTAAATATTAATTCAAATAAAAAAGCTATAAAAAAAGACATAGAAAAACTTGTCAGCGTTTTCTTTCCTTAATTTTTTTTTACAATAAATAATTTATTTATATTTTGTAGTTATTATATAAATGTAGTGATTGGGTTCTAACGAAATCACAATTGTTCGAAGAAAAAAGAAAATTGAACTTCTCTGTCCCAACAATCATTTCATTGTAGTTTTCTCTCCTTTCCAATCACAGCGATCTCAAGAATTAGGGTTTCTTCATTTCTTTCTTACTGGTTTGTTCCCATTTTTTCATTTTCTTTCTTTTCTTTTGCTTTCTATGCAATTCGAATCACAATTTTATTAGTTAGCATTTGTTGCTGATGAAAGGGGTAAATGATCAAATTGTCGTTTGAATACTTCTCTGGATCGATGTATCGCTGCAAATTTCATGTTTTTAAAATTGTTTCAATTTTGATTGAGGTTTTAGTTTAGCCTGATCTTGCTGGTGTTTGAAAAGGGATCACTGAAAAGTGAAATTTTAAAGCTTTTGTTTTGTTTTTACTTGTTTCTTGATCTTCTCGGAATAAATTCTTGATCGGATGTTTTAAATTTCTGTATGAGTGCTCCATCAAGGAATGATGAAACATATTTTATTGAATCTAGTTACTTTCACATGCATTTATTAAAAGGGTTACAATAGAATTTAATGATTGAATCGCCGTTGATATCTTGTGTTTTGGCTCTGTAGTTTGCTGGTTAGAGCTTGTTCAATCATACTCTACTCTCTGTGTATCTTTTTTCTTTTTCTCTTTAATTCTTGCTTTTGTAGATTCTTTCAGATTTCAAGGTTTTGATTCTTTCTTGTATTATTTTAGATGCCCCAAGAAAAGAATTTACCTTTCGATTAACTTTAGCTTCGTGTTGACTGATTCTTTCTCTTGTATGTGTGGGGAAAGGAAGATCAATAAGAAGAATAGTTTATCTACACCTGATTCAACTCAATGAGGCCGCAATCATCGACTTTGAATCCTTATGCAGCCTCATATGTTCCTCTCTCTAAAAGGGGGGCAGAAAAAGATTCCAAGAATTATGATGGGAATGTTTGGTTTCAGACTCGTCAGGATGCCACAAATGATCAGCAACTTATCAATTCTAGTTCAGAAAGGCTCTTTAAACCTGAAGCTTTTCCGACCAAAAACCAGCCTGCCTCAAGTTCTTACACTTCGTCGTCTCAGAATGTGGTAGAGGTGGCTGAAAATCAGCTGCTAGCTGAAGAACTGGATATGGATTTGGAATATCTTAGGATAACATTTCCTGGCATATCGTATCAGTCCCTTGTAGATGTCTATGATGTAAACAGTGGAGACTTGGATGCTGCTATTGACATGCTCAGTCAACTCGAGGTATAGTTTTTAAGTTATTGGATTTTGGGGTTTAGATTTGTTTATCTAGTGCCTCATTTTTATTCTTCCAATTAGTTAATTGACAAAACATTTTTATGTCTTCATATATGTAAGCATAGTCAAATATTAGCTTCTATTCATTCTGTGCAAATGTTGAATCAGGTAATATGCTATGATACTAGACTGGAAATTTTGGTTAAATGTGTAATAAAATGTTGATGAAATAATAAATTGATCCCCCTTTATTTTTCCGTTCTTGTTCTTCCTGAAGATTGTTTCTCCAGATGATAATAAGAAATCGTTTCCATCTTATGGTTGTTGAACTTTCAAATGATGAGATTTCTAAAGTTTTTTTTTTTTTTTTTTTTTTTTTTAAATTCCACTCATTCTTGTAAACTGTGTTTGATATTTTTTAAGTTTTATATACAATTGGTTTGCTTTTCTGTTTTCTTCCCAAATGTGTAAATAATTTAAGGAGTTTCATACATTGTGTTTTAATATAACGCAGCGCCCCCGCCCCCACCCTTCTTGTTCTGTTTTTTTTTTTAGGGAGCAGGATTACTGAAATATTATATATCTCTTGCAGATATGGATGTTATCATGTCTAAAATCTGTGCCAATTGATGTTAGTTTAACATTTTCTGGTATAATGAATTGATAGATTATGATAGTTTAATTATGTAAAGGCAAACATTCATTAGGTGGACACACTTATAGTAGTTACATCAAGTGTTGATGGATCACTTTCGAAACCCATTAAGTTGCAAACTAATTTTTGAGGCTTTTTTGTTTTCATGTTTCAGTTGGAGGGTGATGAATCCTCTGGAACTCTTCCAGAGACACTTGATATTGGTGATGTTTCAGAATCTGGATTACCAGCTGATTCTACTTCCTTAAAACAGAAGAACGTAGCAGAGGAAACCAGCACTTCTTCTAGTCACATGGCAACAGGCGATGTCTTATGAATTGGTTTGTCATTCATAATTGGTTTCGTTGGATATAAAATAAGTGTAAAAATCAAAATATTTTACTTTAGGTGGAGATCTTTCGATCATCGATTTAATGGTTCTGTATAGTTCTCAGCTTTGTCTTGTTTTGGCCATTATGGTCTGAAATGTTTTCTTTTTTTGAGTGGCTTGAGCAATTGTGTAATTTGATCAATTACATGAATTGGAGGGTGTGAGAGAGGTAAAAGAAAAACAACATACAAGTCAAGGTGATTTTCTCTTGGGATGGATTAAGTATAGTGTCTTGTTGACTTGCTTGCTGGGTTGTACCATGGTGAGCTAACTTTGAGGTTTTGCTGCTATAGATATATACAAACATATTTTATTGTCCATTTTATCAGTTCAGTGGTTATGAAGGTCATATTTGAGATAAATTGAATATTACATACTTATATTTTGAAAAAATTATGCATGAAAATAAAATTAATTAGTTGTTATTCACGTTTTTACTTAAAAACAGTTAATATAATATTGTAAAAATTACATGGTCATGTATTTCAATTTTTAATAATTGTGGCAAAAGGAAATAGCTCTCATTTACGTCACCTGATATTAAGGACAGGCTGGTTGCGGTGGTACTTGGCTTTATTATTTGAAAACGATTGATCGTCAAGGCTATTTTGCCTGAACAGTCATTGATTGTAACATCTGAATAAATCTTATCACTGACTATGCTTGAATAGTCAATCTATATCAAATAAATAAGAGAGTTAGATGAACCAAAAGCTAACTCGTAAGTTCATGCACTTTCACTTCTGATGTTGAGAAAAAAAAAAAAAAAAAAAAGTGGGATGAAAAGAGAGTAAAGGGATTCAGACTCACATTAACACTCCTTAAGCAACCCTTAGGTTAATTTTTCACCCCAATAGCACATAGCACAGCTTCCATTTTTTATTTTTTTTTTCATGCAGCATACCGTGAATAATTGCAGGCTGCTTAGAAAACCGGCCAAAATTCGGAACCGAATTTTGAGCTGGAATCTTTCTTTGTTTTTCGTTTAAAAATAAGGAGGAGGAAAAGTTAGAGAAAATAAATAAATTAAATCTTAATTATTTGAAATTCAATGATTGAGAAATAAATCTTTTTTAATAAAAGTTTAGAAATATAAATATTTTTTAATAGAAATGGGAGATAAATTATATTGAGTAATAATATTTTAGGAAAAAAGTAATTAAATAATAGTAATTTATAAAAGTAAATTTAGTAAGAAATAATAATTTACAAACAATGTAAAAAATAATCATTTAGAAAAATAATTAATTTGGGAAGTAATTAATGGGAAGAAAAAATGTTGAAGAAATAATTTTCAGAAAAATAAATATATTTCGAAGTAATTATGTGATTTTTATTGAATTCAAAATGATAATATTAGTAGGTGTTTGTTTATAAATAAATTATATATTAAAGAAATAAAAATAAATAATCTTATAAAATTCATTAAGTTTAAAAAATTTTGAACGTCGCAAATGAATAATTAAGTAAGTATTATATATACTGTAATTGTTTTTTGAGATATAAAAATATGGATAAATAAAATTAATGCGTATAATATAGGTGGTGGAAAACATTACAATATTGTAAGATATAATTTAAAAAAATTGTAAATGTAGAATATTGAAGAACGAAGTTATGATGATTTCGTGTTTAATTAAAAGATAATATCTATAACAATTTAAATAGAACTAAATTAAAGTAAACGTTGAATAAAAGTAAATAGATAAATTTGGAATTTAATTAACCGAACATGCAAATGATTTGTTGATTTTGATGATGATCACATATTAAAAAAGAGTGCTTCTTCCTACACCTCGAAGTGTTATTGGGCACCTCCAAATTTTAAAAAAATCTCAAAGTCTGCACTTCAATAAATTACCATATTATTCTTGATTTGAAAAATAATAAAACAGTAAAACATTATATGGAGGTAGGAGACGAAAGGTGAGATGATGGTGGTGCTGTAAGGTTGTGCGTGGTAGTGTGGGTGGGTGTTGTGTGACATCAGCGGAAACGGGAGAGTGGAACTACAACAACGTGTAGAGTAACAGTGGCGGAACGTCGTTCAAGGTAAGTGGGATGGGTTGGTATATTTCAGAACACGTGTTCCAGAACAATATTTTTGCGGAATGAATTACGGAACCAAGTGTTCCATAATGTTAAATTTGGGGGTGCTAACATATTATGGAATGATCCATTCTGTAATTGTATTTTTTGTGTTGTGGAACCACCTGTTCCGGAATAGTGTAAATTTTTGAATTTCGAAACAGATTATTTCGTAACATATTTTTGAAGATTTGAGTTTAATGATGCCGATTTTTGTTGCAGTTGTCCAAAATGATTGATGAAGTTGATAATATGCAAGAATTACAATTAGTTAACTTTGATGGTGGTGATTTGGCCAATTATTTCACGATTGATGAGGTAATTTTAAGCAACATGGTCAGGATAAGAGAGTAATAGAGAACCATCAATTGGTCCTCCAGGGAATGCCCCAACTTCGGCACCTCGAACAAAGGTTGTGGGCTTTTCTCTTCGATCTCCTTGAGAACATGCACCTCTAGTTCTAGCCATGAGTCTGTCAACAACAACAAAATCAAATAAATTAAATATAAAAAAAACAGTTTGAAATGAGTTGCGGAACCACCCGTTCCGTAACTTGTATACAGATCCGTACAAATGTTGCGGAATGGGTGATTCCGCAACACATTACAAGGTGTTCAAATGTGTTGCGAAACCATCCATTCCACAACGTCTATACAGATCTATATGCAAGTTATGGAATGGTTGGTTTCGTAATATGTTTAGACACCTCCCAATGTGTTGCGGAACCACTCATTCCGCAACAAAAATAGTTTGAAAATACCCCACCCCAAATCGCAGATCCCACGAAATCTTCCCAAGTACACTACAAATCTTACTATAGATGATGCGTACCTCAAATGGTTGTAAAATGCAGTAGTAATCGACAATTTCGGAATGAATTGGGCACCCAAATCGCAACTCAGAACTTGGGAGGTGGCGCACGCAGTGGACGGAGTGAGAGAGATTGAAGGAGAAGGGTTTTTAAGAATTAGGGTGCAAGGGCAAAATGGTTTGTATTATACAAAATTAGGGGTATTTTTTTCTGTTTTGCAAATTTTGGAGTGCCTCAAGAACTACTTGGAGGTGTAGGAAGAAGCACTCATTAAAAAATAGAGGACATAAACTATTTAAAATTGAGTCTTTAAGTCCAGGGCAATTACTTCCTCCACCCCCACATTTGTTTCCTGTACCCATCAGAATATGTGAATGGACGCTTATACCCTTATTAACAAAGACAAAAGAAATTAGGATATTCTAAAAATTGTTTTCCATAAGAGACTGGGTTGTGGGTTGTGTGAAATGTCTTATGGAAAACGTTTTCCGTTAAAGATTTTTGTAAAAATATTTTTCGTAAAAGACTTTTGTATTTATGAAAAATATTTTTTGTAAGACATTTCACAGATCCTACACACCCATTCCGCAATTCGTTTTCCATAACCTATTTTTAGGATACGAATGCTACAGTAACCTTATACCCACTCTGCACCCCCTATGTAATGCAAAAACAAAAGCCACTTACCTCTTACTCATGATGATGTTGTTGGAGAAGCTTTCATTGCAGCACCCACCACCACGGTCGCCGGAGAACGTTCACACCACTCAGTAGCACCAACTGCACCACTCTCCTTTTGAATATTCTGGCAAAGGCGTTTTTGACATTATGATATTCTAATGGGGTGCAAGAAGCAATTGCCTAAGTCCAGTTGTTAGGTTTATGGTTTCTTGTGGTCACTTCCCTTTCTTTTTCTGTAAAAAAATTGTTGTACCTTGTGTATGTGACTATGACCATGGGGGAAATTGGAAGATCCCTTGTTTTTTAGGATTGAATTTATGGATTTAGCTTGGCTTCCCTTATATGTTGTAGTAGTAGTTGGCCTCCAGCTTAGTCATTGTGTATGTTGTGTATTGAATTAAAGAAGTTAAGATAGAAAGGAGTACATGCAAGAGAAAAAATGTTGTTTGAAAATAAAAGTACGTACTCATATTTACAATGCCTTTTTTAAGGGTGGCATTCTTGAAGCGCGTCTCACGAAATTTTATGCAATGTTTTGAATGCAGTACATATGCACAGAGTTAGCTTCAGTTTCACTCCCATGTCTTACGTATGCAACACGAATGGATTTGTAGTGGTCTAAAGTTAAGCATAGGTTGTCTTGAGGTGTGACATACCTTCTTAGGCTTTTTAGGAAAAAAAAAAAAACCAAACATTTGCACTCTCACCTTCAACAATAGCAAATGTGATGGGAAGTATATTGTTCCTCCCGTCTTGTGCAACTATGACTAGGAGGGTGCCTATGTATTTGTTGTAGAGGAATGTGTCATCTCCTTGTACCAGTGGTTTGCAAAACCAAAAGCCATCAATGCACAATTTGAAGGTCTAAAATGGTCCTTTGAAGTAAACAATATCTTGAAGTAACTCTTCACCTGAAGATATTGATTGTGTGGTCAATTGATACTTGAAACAAAGAACAAATTATGATATTGCTTACAATAGGTTGGAAAATTTATGGAATGATTCTTTCCAATTGTCATACACATTTTCAATTGTGGACAGTGTACCCAATTGAGGACTTCAAATGGCCAATTCTAGTGACAATTGGGGTAGATGGGCCAACATCGACAATTTCACAAAGATATTGTGAAAATATGTGTGATCCCAACCTATTGTGACCTTATGAAATTAAAGGTGTTGCAAAGGTGTGGACTCCTTCTAACTTTTGGATCTCCCAATATTGTTCTCTAGTGCGCAAGATTGCCTAACACTTCCACTTACAATGGCAGTGAAAACATTGCACTCTTAATCTTGTGGTATTGGAATGTGTGGTTGTGTCAGTATAGTGGTTCATTATGTGAAACCTTTTAAGTGTGTCCAACAATTATTCCTTATTGTAAAATCGCATTTCCTCGAAAAATGTTACTAGTGGATGTTTCATAGACTCATGATCAAATGCATGGTCGAAGTCAACATTTTATTCTTCGGGAAGGGTGGTATATGTTTGAAAATTTTGTGGGGAAATGTAGGGATGGGATAAATGATGACATTGTTGTTGTTGTATAGAGATGTCTATGTTGTCAGCGTTAGCATCTACATGTCGGGTGAGGATGTCATCCTCATCATTACTAAAAGGTTTGAAAGATTTAGATAGAATTCCAAGAATTTCATTTTTGGGTGGTGGGATGATGGGGAAGGTAATGAATTTGTGTTCATACGGGTGAGAGGGGTTAAGATATGATGTCGATATACCAATTAGAAATTGTATTAAGGAAAAGCCCAACACCCTATGATTTTGATTAAGTGCTGAAAATAATAAGGTATAAAACATGAGTGTGTTCATTTGTAAGATGCAAGTTTTGTTGAAACAATAAATCATGAAAGGCGTAAGTGTTTCATTTGTCAAATAATATATCATTATGCAGTCATGTTTCTATGTCCGATAAGCACTTATATGCTCAAACGATGTGCACATAGTCTCAAGTTAACATTATGTTTCACAAATATCGATATGTTTATTTTATGTTGTAAGGAATGTTCGCTTCTTACATTTGACCAAAATGATCCACTTTAAAAATTATGTCACATCAACAAACTCATGGAACTCGAGTTAAAGCAGTTTTGCTTCACCAACTCCCTTGTTCTTGCATTATCAACACTAGAAAGGACTATTTGCTCAGTATAGATATGTGTTATCCATGATTTTAAGTAAAGGCTCTCTGATCAAGACATGATAAGTCTGTTATCCATGATTTTAAGTAAAGGCTCTTTGATCAAGACATGATAAGTCCAACCAACTATCATCACATTTAACGCAACTTCTATTACAAAACTCATCAAAAGCAGGGAGGCACTGAAGTGAGTTTGAAACTAACTCAACAACTAGAAACGAATTTGCAAAAACTCCTTTATTCTACATCTATATAAAATAATCATTCAAGAAGAAAACCAAGAGAACTCACATTGTAAAAGGTATAATATTGTTGATTTTTTTTTCTTTTGCCCTGAAATAACTTTCTTTGTAGAAAGTTGAAAGAGAATTTTCTTTGTAGAAGGTTGGTAGTAAAATACTTAAGTATTTGATTCTTAAGTTGAGTTTGAAGGAGTTTAGAAAAAGTGCCTTCGGGACTCACATACAATACCTATTTGTATCTAGTGTATATCGAACTATTTCCGTTGTATCTGTTTCTATAAAAAGAATCAAGAAAATGTTAAAATGTACTCAACAGACTTCCTACAGTCCCAATCACCAACCTTACTAATGCAGACTAACTTTAACTGCAAAGAAAATGCTGCTTGCGCCACTTGCAGAGTATCCCGAGCACAAATTTAATTGCTTTCAAATAAAATTACAAATTTAATTGTAGTTTATTCAGTGTCAATTTTTCATTTTGGTAAAATTCGAAATAGTTGGGCATCAATTATTACTGGTTCAAAATATCATGTGTTCACCCATATTGTTAAATAATATATGGGTTAAATAATAGCAGAAAATGTAATTCACTACTACCACGAAGAATAAATTAACGAGGCCAAAATAACAAGTTGTCCGGAGTAAAATGCCTTTAAATAATCCTCGGGAATTGAAAAAAAAAACCATTTACAAAGTGGTGACACAAGCCAAATGATGAAAATGGCAATAAATTCACGTTATATATATGTATATATTCCTGTGACTCATTTACATGAAATCATACGCTTTAATTCCCATCGTCAATACCACACGGTTTATGGGCATGATGAGCGTCCCTTGAACAATTAGTTGCAGCAGTAGACTACGACGGGTATGTCTTGTATCGGCCATCGTAAAGTTTCAACAAGAAAAGGCAAATACATCAACAAAAATGATATGGAATGGATGACCTCAATCAAGCATCCTTCCAAAAAGTGAAGTGCATAGAAAAAACTTTACATAAGTACAAGATGTGCATATGAAAAAGGGGCTTCAGATTATTTCCTTTTCATTGAGAAGGCAATCTTCTTGCTATGAGAGAAATGCAGTTTATTGTGTAGGAAACCACCACTGCCTGTTCAAACTCCGCAGTTTCATAAATAGGTGATTAGTTACCCACCATTACCAAAGGTGGCTAGTTCTTTCTCTCTAATAACTTGCCAGAGGACATAATCCAGTTCTCAAAGAAAAGGAGAGAGGGTGGATCCAATTGTGTATTTGTATATAATCGACTAAACTGAGGTACTCGAGTGGTCATTCTCAATCCTGCTCTCACTCCGATGTTGGCTGGCATCTTCTCCTGAGACCATTCCTGTTAAGTTCTCACCAACATCACTCTTGCAAAGAGGGCATAATGAATTTATCTTCAACCATTTATCCACACAATCTTTGTGGAAAAGATGAGAACAAGGCAATTCTCTCAACTCATCGTTATTTTCATACTTTGCCAGGCAGATGCAGCACACCTGTCAAAAACCACAAAAAATAATAGGATTTTAAATCATAAGCAGCTGACAAACAAAAAAATCTCTATAGTGATGCATGGTCTTCTTAGGCTCAAACACTTTACACTATTATGAAATAATAGTCTAATTCAACACAACCACACCAAATCAAACTTTTTTTACCTGATGGCATGGATGAGACATCTACAAATAAAAAATTTTAGGTCCTAACAACTAAATAACCGCTACCATACCAAGAAGCCTACAAGCCTAAATCTGTTCATCCATAGTCTATCTAGATACAGAGTTTGATTAGATACAAGTGCTATCATAGCAAATCTAACATAACTGAACTAGACAAGTTAAGGATGATATTTAGTTCGGAAAATTAAATCCTAGCCAAAAAGATGATTAAACTATATTTTTCTCCCCTCCACTTTTTAAAATTATATTATTTTCCCTTATAGTGTGTTCGAATGGGAAAGTTTTAGAGGATAATTCATTTTCACAGAAATTTAAGAAAAATTGAAATTCAAATCATTTATGACAGTAATTGGATTACTCATTAGAGAATTTCAAATTCCACCTAAAGAGTAAAAATATGAGATTCTTCATACTTTATCTTATCTTAAATCTATGTCTCTTCTCTTCGTATTCTCTCTTCGGCCTAACCTTGGTTGGGAGTCAGCTTCAGTTGGACATTATCAATTTGATAGCACCTTTTCTATTAGTGTTTGCGGAAGTTCCTTTCAAGTTAAAGTCACTTGTGTATTGCGGTTTGTTTTTGGTCGTCATCACGAAGGTTCTTTTGAGCCTATATAGACCCATGTTATTTCTCAACCTCAACGGTATTTTTCAACTAATGTAAAACAATTTTCCTGTTGACATCAAACTTGAGATTATTTTTACTTGATGTCAATGGGGTTTGCTTGTCAACCAATGTCGATCAAAATGTATGTCAATATTATTTCTCAACCAACTTTAATCAAAGTTTTCTACTAATGCTAACAAGGATTTTTTATCGACGTCAATGAGACTATTTTTCGGCCATAGTAGCAAGTTAAATTTTTAGTCAACATTGATAGAAGTTGTTTTCTGATTGACAGTATTGGAATAATTTATCTGCCAATGTAGACCAAGCCTATTTCTCGGTTGACTTTTGTTAGTATTTTCATGACCAATGTCAGTGGGGTTAATTTACGATGGATGTCAGCCATATTTTTTCAGCTAACGTGGTTATTTTTTGGTCCATGTTTGCCAGGATTGTTATTAGATCAATAGCACTAAAGTGATTTGGTGGTAATTAAAATACTCTTTTCAAGCAAGAAAATTAATATTCAATAAATTTGAATTGCTTTATCAAAACAAAACATTTGAAAAATTAAACAATTTAAAACGAAAGCAATTCAAATTCAATGTATTTTAATTTTTTGGAAATTGTAAAATTTTCTATCCAAACACAAGGTTATATTTTTTAAAAATATATTATTCTGCCTCTATTTTGAAAAATTACAATCCCCTCCTACCCAAAGTGATTAATGTGTGCTAAGACTATATAATTTTAATGTGAATAAGTCTCTTAAGGGCAATATTTCCTGTAACTCAGTAACATCAACAGCTAGTTTGAACCTCTAGGATGAAGGTAGGAATTTGGATGAAATTGGGATTTTGGGTTAAGCTGCAAAGCCAAAAACTGGGGTAATCAAGATTTTATTACCATCTTCTACAGAGAGATATATACAGCACTATTTAAAGTCTCTTGTAAAACCGTAGTATCTGTTGGCAGTTGCTGTGCTGTTAAGAACTTAGGATTCAGTTAATTTACTGTTAACTGTAACAGCATTAGTTGTCCCCCGAGTAACCCTGTCAGCTCATGCATATCATTGTACTTCCCAGATTTAACAATCTTTTGGTAAGAAATAATACAACTTTATAGTGCAAAACCTTTCTCTCCCATTCTCTATGCCCAACAACTCTCTCTTTTGTGATCTTATATCATTTTCTCAGTATGCTTGAATTTTAAACTATATGTTGAAATGGAAGAATGGCTCCTCTCATCTCTCAGATTTACTTCCACAAGAGTTGTAGACCGCACAAGCTTGGGGAAACTTTGGGAAGAAATTAAAAAAAGTTTCCACACTCAAACTTGAACCAAGGTCCGAAGTTCAGATCAGAACTGAGAAAACAAAAGAAAGGGAGAACTATGCGTGAATATCTATTGAGTATCAAAGTTCTAGATGATTCACTCATCTCAGCTGGTTCTCCAGTTTCTGTTCTTGTGCATCTCGATTTCGTTCTTGATGGTCTTCTAAATGGATTCAAGTACTGCCACTTCAGTGAATAATAGAGTGATCCTCCAACAATTCATGAGGCTTAGTCTCTATTCCTCACTCGTGAAGTCCAACTGGAAAGGAAAGTGTTGACCACTACCTCATCGCACTAGTATTCTTCTGAAGGCCAACAATACTCAAATTTCTACAATTTCAGATGACCAGGCCATGGAAACCAAGCAGGTAGAAACAAAGGAGGCCATGGTGGAGGTCACAGAAGTTCCAATCAATGTCAACTGTTGGAAAGCTTCCGTATGTGCAGCCACCCATAGCCCACTTTAATTGTGGATTCTTTGGTTTTCTTTCACTGCAACTTCCATCACTTCATTTTTCTGAGTGAGGGACCATGTTTAGTTCCTCTTACCCTAGAGATACAGCCTAAGTAGCACTTCTTTCTTAGGCTTGCATAATCCTCACCGCAAAAGTCAATTTTATGGACTTGAATTAGGTCTTAAAAAAAACCTGAATTCTAAGATGGTAGCAAAACATATCTTAGATCTATTGTCGGGCCACCCACATTGCTAACACTCCATTTGCATAGCCTTAGGTGTGAGGGCCTGCATTGAAAAGCTACATTAATTGAAGTCTATTTGGTCTACTTCATTGCTAATTCCAGTACCTTCATTGTGCTAGGTCTAAGGCAGTGCTTAGTCTCACATGGCTTAGAAACATGACTTAAGCAATGCTTACAAGGCATGGTCAATCCTCACCATACAAATCAGTTTTAGAAGATTGAATTAAGCCCAAATTCAAAAGACCAACTGAGCAATAAGCTAGGTCATGATGCTCATCATCCTTCTTCTGATTATGTTGTCCTTCCACCTCAACCTTGACTAAATGATTTCTGTCTCCAAAGCTGCAAAAATGCAGAGAATCCAATTCTCAAGATTTTCATAGCAACATGGCTTTCTAATGTAGAATACATTCTGGATTCAATCCTAGACTGAACTCAGACTATTAGTTCCATCTTTCAGTTGTTTCTTGTGACAACCAAAATGCAGTCGAATAATGTCATAATCTTGTCCTACTACATGCTCACACCAAAAGCATGGAAAGAGAAATACATTTTGTTCATGAAAAAGTGCAAAACAAGTCTCTTCGGTCAAACGTGTCCTTGATGCAGAGCAAACTTATGTGTGCTCATCAAGTCGCTTTGAGACCTATGATTTCACCTTCTTAGAGACAATCAGTTTCTTCCAACTCAACCTATGTTTGCACAGGGAATGATGGATATATACCGTCTTCTTGTGTAGATCTATTGTCTGTTGGCAGTTATTGATCTGTCAGGATTCAATTATAGATACTATTAACTGTAACAATTAGTTGCTTCTGTGCAAGCCATCAGCTTATACATATACCATTGTACCTACCTCACAGATCTAGCAATCTAAGAAAGAAATAATACATTTCTATGGTTCATACATGGTACATCACAGCTTTATACATCTATCATTATACCACTCAGATCGCCACTCCACTATCCTACAATCACACTGCTGTCATGCTTGATTTACAACTATGATCATCTTTCTTTTTGTTCATCCTGCTTCTCATCATTTCCCCCCTTCCTTCCTACTCTTCCCTCACTATTAATGGAAATGCATGTTTTACAAACATGGTCTGGATTGTACCTCTTGTCAGAAAGTTTGAACCTTCAAATCACTCTCCCCATAACCTGTCATACAATGCAATCTCCACCCCTTTTTCATTCTCCTGTTTCCCTCCTTTTCCCAACTACCAGAACTAGAGGTCCCATTCCCCCTTCTTATCGCCATTAATTCAGTTTAAGGTTCCTAACTACTTGACTTCACTAACAGAAACTATCTGGGGCTTTATTCTTCTTCACCTCTATTTCACCTAAAACACACTTTAGTAAGTGAGTGTTTACAAACACTCAACACTTCTCAGAAATTTAATAATATTAAGATGGACTAAAGTATAACACACACACAATCACACACAAATATATAAAATCAGATGGTACTTACTGCATCTTCTCCAGATATTACTCTCTCTTTTTCAGTTCCTGCAGCCACAACTCCACCTTCAGTTGAGTTGCCTTCACCATTTTTTTTATTTTTCTTCATCTTGAACTTGTACGTTGGCAAAGCATTAATAGATTCAGAAGTTGCCCCTCTGTTTTGTGACATGTCCTCTCTAACCCCAAGGATGGAAATTATACATGGGAGACAACAGCAGATTGTTGAACAGAGAATGAAGGGCATAGCATAACCAATACAGCTAAATGCAAGAAACACTATACATAACCTGCCAAGTGAAATGAAACAGATATAATTTCATAACTCTGAAAAAGCAGACGATTAAACGCAAGAGTGAATTAAAGGCTATACCTGTACATGTTAGGAGCATCATCAGCAGACGAATGTCCCCCAAAGATCCATACATTTCCAACAACAAACCATACAGCAAAAAAGCAATCTAAAGATATTTTGAAGTATTCCACTAGAGTCTTCATTCTGTGTTGCAAGAATAACAAGGACTTAGCAGCTTCATAAGCTATTACAAGTTCAAATACTTGGAAGTTATAACCATGAAACAATTCATTAAAATTTCAAATCTAATGAATAAACAGTGAAATTAGTGCGAGTGGAGGAACATGGCAACAAGCATGATATAGACCATAGAATATTTAAATATTAGAATTGGATACTTCCTTCATATCAGTTTTCAGAGAGGAAAAAGAACTTTAACTTCTTCCATAACTACTACAGGTAAGATCAATATCACGCTTTCATCACAAATTAAAGATAAAAACACCTACATTCTTTGATACTTCAAATTTCCTTGACAAACCTAACCTCAATTATTATACATCAGAAAGAAAAAGAGTGAAATGAGTTGGTATACATTAACTCAAATTTAGCCACAGGTTTCTATTGTTGAATATCACACAGCTTGTATCATGCAAGGAAGCAGGAAGAGATTTATATATGCTTCAATAACACTTTTATACTAGCGAATATGTAAGAATTATGTGTCTAACAAACTTTGTTCAACATATGAATGCACATTGACTTAATATAACTCCAAAGACTAAAGCAACAATTTTGATACAAATGTATTCATCACGAAAGGAAAAAGGTGTTATTCTAACATTGTATAAAAAATTGACAATAGTAACTGATTAACTACCTTCTATTCATCAACACAGAAGCTTGATTGCTTCTGGAGGATGCAACAGCCTGACCATCTTCTCCACCATTAGTTCTGGAACTGAAAAGGAGTGTCCCTGAAGGATCATTAATCCGAGGAGATGTTTGCCTTGATTGAGATGAATCTTGGTCTCTTGCATGGTTATGATGATAATACCGCCAATAAAGCAGAGGGAGGGTGGCAACACATCCAGAAGCATAACCAATGATCCATTGAAACAATGGAGTACGTGGACGTTCATGCCTTGACAAAGACAAAACAACGATAGATGCAACAATCTGGCTCACTAAGAGGACCAGCTCAATCGATATCCACAAACCCGAATGCACAGGACTCCTACTCCTCCGAGTTTCCCCGCGTCTCATGAATGAGGAATTCCGACTATTAGACCCATTAGATAAACTAGTGACCGAACCTGAAGGCTGAGATAGAGGCGTCCTCGCACCGGTAATTCTTTCTCCATGCAGCATCACATCTGCGCCATTAAAATTCCTATCATGATGTGTCACAGATGATGTAGAAGCATCGGAACTCCCAGCTATTTCTATCACATGCTGAGTGCCATTTGTGCTCCCAGGCCACTCCATCAACTACGGCAGAGTGTCGCCCGGACCTTCAAGACATCGTTCTGGTGAGATAAGATAACAATAACATATATCTAATCTAACTCCACCACGAAGGAATCATATATTAACGCACAAAAAGACACACACAAACACATACACCACCTTCAAAAACAATTTGACCGAAAACAAACTCTCCTCCTTGCAACCGCAAAATCAGGATGCTGCAAAGCGAAGAAGCAAAGTTAACTTCCAAAGCCATAAATAGTTCTCATCTTTTACTAAATATGTTAAAAAAAATTAACCTAAATTGAAAACAAATTGTTAAAAAATACAACGCATAGAGTTCTTTGCTTGTAAAGCGGGAAAGGAACATGAGCTAACCTAATTCCCGGAAGCGACTTGATCATGCATAAAAAATCACCGATTGAAACCTGCAAAGCAAGAAAACAACAACGGCAATCATTTCACAACGCTGAAATTGGAAACCTAAGCAGTTAAAAAAAAAAAAAAAGAGCAAAAGAAAATTGAATACCTGTTTCTTTCAACGAAAGAACAGTTGGCGATTTGGCTGAATTCGGGAGAAGAGTTGAAGCAGGCGAGTGAGAAAGTGAGGAAGGAAGCGTGTGAGGATAGCGGTTTATGCGGATGAATCGAGAAAACGACGATTAGAACGAGCGAAACGGTAGCGTTGACTGGAAGAATCGCGGGCAAAGCAAGGCGCGAGGAAAAGGACAAAGCGGAATGAGAAGGAGAAGCGCATCGGAGAGAGAGAGGAGAGAGGAAGAAGAGGAAACGGCGCCGTATGGAGTTTGGGGAGGATGACGGAGGTCACAATCACATAAAGGGTGTCATGAACACTTCCGTTGCTTCGTTGCGGTGTTACCTCGCAGTATCCTTTCCCTTTTTTAATTCTTTCGCTTTTCCTTCTTCCAAAATGATGACAAGGGAAAGGTACAAAAGGAACAAGTAGGAAGTAACTCTCTTTGTTTTTTGTTACAACAATAAAAATTAAGCCAAAATAATATTTATTTCTGATATTTTTACTGTTAAGTTTTTATACTTTTAGTATAATGTTTTTTAAATTAAATATTTTGGTTGAAACTCTAGAAAATAATATTTATATTGTGCGTATTTGTACGGTTATTTTTTTAATTGATCTTGAGCATTTTAAATTTTTTCTTTTGATCATTTGATTTATTTATTTTTTTAGAAATTAGTATATTATCGGGACAACCTATAATGTATAACTAACAGAAATAGAAGTGACTTAATGTATTAAAGTTATTCTAATGTTTGGTATTAGTTATAATTATATACAAAGGTTTCATAAATAATAGATAGGATATATTATGCACTAAATATTTACATTGTTCATGAATTTAACTATAACTTATAAAATGTGAAGTAAATAAATGCATTGAAGAAAAGATATTAAAATAATAAAAAGTTTAAGACAAGTATAGTAGTATGTCATATAAATATGAAGCATAATTTTTAAAGAACATGTGAAGTTTTTGGGCAAATTTGATATTTTTAAATAAATGAATTGACCTCTTTAATTCTAATGAATAGTTAATTAATTAAGCCTTTAAAAGAGTATTCAATTGCTTTAATTATATAAAAGAAAATTATAGCAAATACTTATATTCACATAGAGAGTTTGTGGAATATTGGTTCTCTTAGTTGATATTCAAAATTATGTAAGATTTGGAATTAAATTTTGTATTTGTTGCATTTCAAATTTTGTCTTCTCTATCTAATCTTAGATCTGCATGCTCTGACTATTATTTATTTTTATGTGAATTAGAATTCAAATTAAATATTAATTAAGGTTTTAGTTTAATAATTAATTGTGAGTTTGATTAAACAATACTTTAATTTGATTTCTAATCATAATTTGCCTTAATTAGGATATTCAATTTATTTACTTGATTGACTTAAATAACTATGCATATTTAATTCTTTAAATGTTTCTTTTAAAAAATCTCTTCAATATTTAAGTAATAAGAAAATTAAGAATAAAATTGAATTTATTAGTGTTTATTGTGAACTGACTTAAATAACAAGAAAACTAAAAATAGAATTTAATTTACTAGTGTTTATGGTAAACTAACTTAGATTTATTCTAAATTATAATTTTTATATAAAAGTTAATATTTTGATAGCAATTCAATATTAATATCAATCTCTTAACAAAGAGATATAAAAACTCTATAAAAGATTATTCTCGTCTTAAATATTGATGTACTTCTTTCATTTTTCATGTGTCGAAGTTGTTAATACTGAAATTTCTTTCATGGATAATGACTTTAGTAGTTATGTCACTCTCTTAAGTAAACCTAGTGGATTTATCTAATATGCCATGATCATATACTATTAAAATATCATGATTAATCAATCCACCTTTTTGTCTCATGGAAATGTAATAGTATTAATAGTAACAATAATCATGATTAATCCTTCCTCCAAAATTCTAATTAAAAGGAACTTGGTAGATGATGTGTATCTTAATAGTCACTTAAGAAAAATGATTACCTCTCTAGAAAATACAAAAAATTTAAAGCAATAAAAATATTCTATTATTCTAGCCTCTTGTTTTATAGATGTAATTTAAGAGTGAGTATCTTTCGTCTTTTAATCCTAAATCTATCAATTTGACCCATGAACTACGAATAAATCTCAAATCATTCCTATAATAACCCTCTTTTTACTGACTTATCGAATGAATGAGTTTAAAAAACTCTAACTCTCAGAGTTTCCACAAAAAGTGGATTAAGATCAAGATCAAAATGAGTTTGACCTACTACAATATCAAATTGATGCACTGATACACTCATTTTCTTTCTCATTCTCATCCAACCATCACAAATTCATTCTCCTTAAACTTTTTATCCTTTTAACTAGTAGGTTCTTTTCTTTCTCGTGGTGATTTGTTTTACTAGTCTTTCCATTCCATTTATCAAATTTGTTCAATTTTATTATGAAATCTCTTCCACTTCATTCTCCTTAAACTTTTTATCCTTTTAACTAGTAGGTTCTTTTCTTTCTCGTGGTGATTTGTTTTACTAGTCTTTCCATTCCATTTATCAAATTTGTTCAATTTTATTATGAAATCTCTTCCACTTCATTCTCCTTAAACTTTTTATCCTTTTAACTAGTAGGTTCTTTTCTTTCTCGTGGTGATTTGTTTTACTAGTCTTTCCATTCCATTTATCAAATTTGTTCAATTTTATTATGAAATCTCTTCCACTGTGAGATACACAGAAAGATAAGAGTATTAAGGCAAATGCATTAAGAAATGATAGTGGTGGAGTTACCAAACATAATCAATTTGTAGAGATCACAAGATGTTGTTTACCTTTCAACTTCATGTCATGTTAAAGTAATTATATTTATTATTTCTTTGTCTAGATGCTTTAATTATATGATGCTATTTGAACTTATTCAATTAACCTAATTGAATTATAAAATGTGTGTTAATAAAGATATATTTTGTTTAACTAGATTGTGAGTAACAAAATTGAGTTAGGTTGTAAGAGAATTGATCAGACATAAGTATGATCACATAAAAGTGTTACATGTATAGGTTTAAGAATAATTGTTTATACATTGATTTGGATTAAACATATAGTGTGTTATGAAGTTTTGTTATTTGACAAGTAATTTCTTAAAATGTGTCGTAATGAATATAATTGTGGATTTCACTACTAGGATGTGGGAAGGGAGAGAGATCTCTAAGAAAATAAATGAAATTTTATTATTTGGCTTTTGGTACCTCCATAGAGGTGTGAGCTCCAACATTTTACCTTAGGTAGTGTAGGGAAAATTTTACTTTGTTTTCAAATATGAAGTTAAGAATCATGTGCTTAAAAGTGACTTTTCATGTTCCTTTTCATATTTTTAACCATCCAATTTTGTAATCCTAGAATACTACGAAATATTATTTTATGCTTTTTGAATATTTTATACACTTTGAAATGTACAAGCTCTTTTACTTCTTTATGTATTTCATCTTCTTTTGGCTTTCCTCTTGTAAATCTTTCTTCAAGTATTTTTATTCTTTTCTTTGTCATGCTTCTTGTATTTATTATTGTTTATGCTTTATGCCATTTTCTTTGTCTTCAATAGATTCCTGTTTAATTTTATTTACATCAACATGTCACTTTCAAGCACGTATGCAAGTTGTGTGTGAAGATGTTAGATCATCCAGAACCATCCAAACGATCTAACACCCATTAGATGTCTCATGATAAGAGAATCTATAAGTTTTGATGATAACAAATATTATAAGATGTGTTTAGGTTTCTAACCAAACTACTAAGTATGCATATTTAGTCAAGACTCGTTAGATAATCCAAAACTAAACCTATTAGATGATTATGCAATATTAAAGTACTAAATGTTCTCACAAGAAGTTTCCCATAAAACACATCAGACGAACTTTTAAGACGCTCCTAGAATCCATGAGTAAAAGGTCACTCTAAAATATCACATCACACGAACCTATAACACTATGAAAAGAGTGTGTAGACAAGTGATAAACAATTTGTTGATGATCAATGTGTTGAACGTTTAGAAACACTAGACAATACCATCATGATACACTTGATAAACGATCTCAACATTCAACATGATAGATGATCCCAAAGGATGAGACTATTCATAGGGAATTGTTATTAGACAATTCTATCACACTAGACGAATTTGATTTAATTTACAACTTGTTTTCTTCATTGAAAATTTCACAAGCTTCTAAGTTCTAAGAACTAAGTATTTCCTCTTCAACACCTCTTTAAATTGATAGATCCCCCTTCCTTCTAAGAAACACACCAACTATTTCTTTTAGTTTACTTATAATCAATTAATTCCTAACATAGATATTTCACATGTTGTTGAAATCATAAATTTCCTCATTTATAAAGATAGTGCTTTGGAAGTTGAGTGCTCATATTAAGTTTATTTAACGAATTTAAACTTACCCATTTTGATTAATTTTATGTACAAGAACATTTGTATGATTATGACTATCATTTATTTAACGAATTTAAACTTACCCATTTTGATTATTTTTATGTACAAGAACATTTGTGTGATTATGACTATCATGCATTCTTTAATTATTAATCATGAACAAAGAATATTAGATTATCTAGCTTAATATTGATAGCCTTAAAAGGTCTAATAGAACTTCAATTTCATAGAATACACATTAGAATGTTCTTTAAGTGGTTACCAGTAGAGAATTGAATTGGACACATTCTATTGCAACTAGAATCATGGCAATCATCAGACAACTAGATTCATGACAATCTTAAAGAAAACACCATTAAAAATCTAGTATGACATCATGAAAGAAGTGAACAATGATATCATTGGTTGACTGATTAGAGAAGCCAAACAAACAAAATTATCAGTCAAGTACAAAAATATGAATAAAGACTTGGGGTGTAAGATCAATATGGAACATCTTACGTATAATTCAAAAATATTATAAATATGTCTAAATACTTAGCAATTGAATCAACACCATGTCTAAGATGTGAAGTACCCCTATGTTAAACTCTTCAAATGGAAACCGAACATGAAAATTTGTGATCAAATAACCATAAATGTAAGAGGAATCCATGGATGAATCTGATCAACCATGACAAATGTTAATTATGGCACAATAATGATATGTCAATGCTATACCATCCTTATTTGTGCTTTGTATCATGCATATATTCTCCATAAAAGCCATCAACACAAATGACCATTGGTACTTCGTCAAATACGCTTTCATGCTCAATTATTTCCACTCATAGCCAATTTGTATTGATAGGTCACTTTTTACTTTGTCTTTGGCTAAGACATTGTTCTAGTCACTTTCATGATCATCTTTTTGGTGACGAAGCCTTCATGGAATCACTATCAAAAGCAACTTAAACTATTATATTTAATGGTATCCTCTCAATTGAGATATGATGACAATGTCTCCCACCCGACAACTCCTCATCATGACCCTTTAACACCATCTTACCTCGTAAAACACACTTAGAATGCCTAAGTTGTGATCTTATTATAGTGAATTACAATAAATTCATCAATTGTGTCTCTTCAAGCGTAGGGGACCTTGTATGGTACAAATCAAGTCGATCTTGGCTAATGAAACAAACATTTTATTTTTTTATGATAGACTCTTCATCAACTTTGTCTCCTTGAGCCTAAGAGGTCAATATACCATAGGTGGAAATTATCTAAGCCAAATAAATGAAAACTTATATTCATAACGTGCTTATATTGTATTATGCCTCTTTAAGTTTAATATAATTGAATATGAAACTTTGATATCCAACCAGATGTATTTGATGAAGTTTAACCCACTGTTTTTAATCTTCAATATTAGAGTTATATCATGTAGTTATTTTGGTTTTTAATTTGGTCTTTAATGAGTTTATAAGTTGGATTTCAAAGAGCTTTTAACCTTTTAATGAAACCTAAGTAATTTTAGTTTATTAAAATTCATTTAAAGTTAAAATGTTCTTAAACATGTAGGAATTGAAAATAATGAGGTTTTAGTTTACTGAAATACTAAAACCTTTGCTAAAAGAAATAAATTAAAATCACTAAAAGAGATATTTTAAGCGATTTTAATTGATTAAATTGATCTTTTTAACTATTAAAATGATGTCAAATTCTATTTCATGTTGCTTTATTTTATTAAAACTATTTTTTTAATTGGAAAGAACTACCAAGATAAAAAAAAAAAGTATTGATTTCTATATTTAAATCGTCTAATGGAACTAAAGAGGTTTGTGTTTTTTTCAAAATACGAAAGCTCTGAAAAGCTCTGTTGATTAAAAAACATTTCTTGAAACAATATTTTTTAGAAGATTAAGATAAAAAAAAAAAACATTGTAACTCTCTTTTTCTTTAATCACTTCTTGATGTAATCACAAAAATGAATTTGTATCCAATTTTTACTTATAATTCTAGTCTATTTTTTTATTTTTTTTTAGCTGTTATTGGTGTTCTTAACCAAGATGATCAAGAGTTGCTTGTAATAAGGTTTCACAAAGCTATGTAAAAGATCTTATAATGTTTAAGATTTATTATAAAGTGTTGTATTTCTTTTTTTATTGAAATTAGTGAATTAGTTTAATCAAGATAATTAAACAACTAGATACAAACTTTTTATGAAAGTGAACTAGTATAAATCTCTAAGTTTTTTTTCGTGATGTTTATTACTTTTATTCTTTTATGATTGTTACCACTACATGATTATCTCGAGTTTTAAAAAAATAATATAACATCTTAAATATATTGATTAAGGTACTTTCTTTTTTAGCTAATTGATTTATAAAGGTTTGTATAGAATTTACAATTTTTTTGGTCAATTCAATTTATCATCTAGTTCAACTTAACCTATTTCCTAACATGTAGAGTATAAGTCAAGATAGTGGTAGAAAAAGTAAATTTTATTTTCAAATTTTTTCATTTTTAAAATTTCTCTACTTTCTCAGGACCAATAATCTAATCCAAATCAATATAAACACATCCACTCTTATTTTACCAAACATATCTCAACACAAAGAAAAAACAATCAAATTAAAAATATTCAAGTGATTAAAATCTTAATTCATACTTAAGGATGTATAGAATAATTAATAAAAACATAAATAAATAAATATGTACTATAATATTATAAATAAATAATAATTTAAAAAATATTATTTATTTATTATTTTATCAATATTTCATTTTTTTAACACCTAAGAATAATATAATAATATAAGGTACTTAAGGAGTACCTCAACCCATTTACAAGAATAAACCATTTATGTTATACAATAATTAGTAAAGTCAATCCCAAAACCTGCACTGGTTTCCTAATTTCCTACCCCAACAATATTTCCAAAGGCCACCAGTAACGAGAACAATTTAAGTACAAGCTCTACAACAACATTTGCAACGCAAGGTGTAAGACTGTAAAATGATATTGCTTCTCAAGTTTTACTTGACCAATATATGCGAGAGAGCCTTTCGCCAACACCTGTAAAGCAAACCTATAATAAGCAAATCCTAGGCCAACAACGTAGTGAGAGCATAAAAATTACTAGGCTATTGTATAAGACAGAAAAACCAATCTGAATAAGTGAATTGGGATCCTTTAACTCTGTGTTTCAACCAATACTAACCCTTAATTTAGGCACGACAAAAGATCTCGTCATTATCCATTACCTTGTTTCTGAACACCGCCTGATTTCTATGATACCATAACTCTGTCACAATAGCCACCCATATAACTTTCTAGAGTTGGTTGTCATTCCTGTTTAACATTAGTAGATTAAAATGATAAAAATGAGAAGAAATAGACTCGTGCCTAACATAAACCAACCCTACCCATCACTTGCAATCGTTTCATACCTTTTGAGCCACCACACACTTGATAAAGAGATGTTGTACAATCTCCTCCTCCTGCTTACATAGTGGGCACAAAAGGGTTCCTATTTGTACCCCTCTTCTAGATAGGTTAATTGTAGTTGGCAATCTATCCAACATAACCCTTCAGATACATATATGTGCTGATGGAACCACCTTTAGGTTCCATATCTGCTGGAAAACCTCTAAAGGCTCTACTAAGCTTTCCTTACTCAATATCCTACCCTGTTTTGACTGCATACTCTTGCTGATCATTACCTAACCATGTCACCCATCCTAACTCCCATTTCTCCACCGTACTTCTGAGATACAATTTATCAACTGCTCTTCCAACCTCTTTTCCCACTCAAACCGGTCTCTTTTCCAAACTAAGTTCCATTTAGTAATGTCCAAGGAATTCTCTTACTCCCTAATCCCTACCTCTGCCACTACCCTATCCTTACATTTTGAAATGGAAACGAGCCTAAAAAATTTATCTCTTAATGATTGGTCAACCACCCAAGCATCCTCCTAAAACTTCGCTATAGTGTCATCCCCTATAATCCACTCAATATTATTGTCAAACCAATTATCTAAAGATCCCCTACCACACACTTTCGCTAGATCATGCAACCACCATGACTGGTTCCGTTGTTTGAGTATATATCCAATTCCCTCAACGTCCCATATCGTGATTCTTAAACCTCTCTGCAAAATCCCTACTCCTGTCCCCAAGTCGCCACTTCCACTTAGCTAATAAGGCATCATTAAATCTGCCAACATCCTTGATACCTAACCCACCAGCCTCCTTTGGTTGGCATACCTTCTCACAACTAACCCACGCTATTTTCTTGCCCTCATGGCCCACCCCCACAAAAATTTGGCTTGCAATTTTCTAATCTAGTTGCGCACACTAGAAAGAGCTTTAAAGAAGGAAAAAAAAGTATAAGGGTAGTGTAGTTATCACTGATTTAATAAGGCACACCTAACAAACCATAGAGAGTAATCTTCCTCTCCACTTAGAAAGCATTTCTCTAATCTTACCAATCATGTGATCCCAAAATGAAACCTTTCTAAGATTACCACTTATAATCAAACCAAGGTACTTAAAAGGGAGTTTCATCTGCCTACAATTCAATCACTTAGATAAAACGTATAGTTGTTCCTGACTGACACCTAACCCTACTACATGACTTTTGTGAAAGTTAACCCTAAGTCCAAAAACCAACTCAAAACACCTCATAATGGCTTTAACAATTAGGACATCACTATAAGTTGGTTGACAAAAAATAAGTGTATCATCCGCAAACTACAACAAATCAATGTGTACTCTCTTCCCTTTCACAGACACACCTTCAAGTAAATTACTATTTTTCGCTTCCCTCACTAGACCCGTAAGTCCTTTTGCTATAATTAAGAACAAGAATGGTGCCAAGGGGTTACCTTGCCTTAGTCCCCTTCACGGCTTAAATTCCTCTATAAGACTCCCATTAACAAAGACAGAGATCATAGCAGATTTTATACACACTTTGACCCATTTTACCCACTTATCTTGATAACCATATGCTCTTTCAAAGTCCATCTTAACTATCACACCTCTATTATTTTCCTTCTTTATGTAATCTACTATACTATTTCATTGGGGATCATGACACTGTCAAGCAAGCCCCTACCACTGAGGAATGTTGATTGGTGGATATCAATAATACTTAGTAGCACGTGTTTGAGCCTATTTTCCAGAAGTTTAGATAATATTTTATACTCACAATTCACTAACAAGATAGGTATGTTATTCGTTCAAGCAAGTTAGGGCTTCTCTCTTAGGGACCAGAGCGATAAAAGATGCATTACATCCCCTAGAAATGAAGCCAGAGTTCTAAAAGTATAGTAAAGCCCTAACTACGTCCTGCCTGATCACTTCCCAATAATTGTTTATGAAGTAAAAATTAAATCAATCTGGCCCAGGACTCTTATCACCATGCACTAGCTTACCACTTCTACAATTTCCTGCTCTGTGAATGTCCCACACAAAAAGTCATTTTCTCCCGTAGAAAGGGATCTAAATCGAACGCCATTAATATTAATCCTAGGCCTTGACTGGGTAACAAACCTTTCCACAAAATAATCTTTGACATGAACTTTCACTATGAACGAATCCTCACACCATACCCCATCAATTTTAAGACACCTAGATCGTTACTCATCCTCCTCAATCTAATTGTGTTGTGAAAGTACTTAGAATTAGTATCCCCCTCTTGTACCCATTGCACACAGGATTTTTGTTTAACCATTGCCAACTCCTTCTCGTCCATACTTTTTAGTTCAATCAACAATATCATTCATCTCTTTCTTAGTTCCTCCTCCAGAGGGCCCTCATCATCTCTTCTGTCGATGTCACCAGTCTCGCTCACCAGCTCTTGTCTCCTAACTTTTGTCTTATTGAAAACCTCTAAGTTTCACTTTTTAAGTCCTGTTTTCAGTACCTTAAACTTTTCTTTCATGTCTTTTAGTCTGTTCCTATCCCCATTTGAGGTGTCCCAGGTATTTTTAACCACATCCTTAAAACCATCTACCTACTGCCACAAATCGAATGTTTTAAATGGTTTAGGCCCCAAATCAATAGTGTTGTTCTTAACCATCACTGCACAATGGTCAAACACTTGTCTATTTAGGATATATTGGTTAGAATCATGCCAATGTTGCAACCATGCTTCTGACACTAGGATAAGTCTGCTTTTAGCTAACCCATTAGGACAATACCAAGTGTATTTCGTCCCCACAACTGGTATGTCAAACAACTCACACCTCTCAATAAACTCATTAGACTTAGTTGTTTCTATCTTCTGTGATAAATTCCTCGTAATCCCTCTTCTTTCGTGCTCACTCCTAACTAATTTGAAGTCCCCTAACACACACCAAACTGGACAATTATGGTTCGATTTATTTTTTCTATTTTGATCCATAGGGTAAACTTATCAGCATTAGAGCAAGGGTCATATATAGTCAAAATAGCTACATAAACACCATTCCCAACCCCCCACACCTATACTCCCCTTCAATCAATATAAAACATTTCTCCTCCACAAACTTTAAGCACTTAAATGATTGACAGTCCCATATAGTTAAAATACCCCATCTTCTTTATCGACCCCTCTATGTACCCAACTAACATCATTATTGCCCCAAAGAATGTACTACTTAGACTTACGAATAATTTTTAGTTGTTTCCTACACACACATTACACTAGGTTTTTCAGTGGTCCTAAGCTCACAGAGGTATTTCCATTTCACCTCCACCCCAAGACCCCTAATATTTATGGTTACTACCTTCATTTAGGACCTAGACCCTCCTCATAGGACCCACTCTCCATGAGCTTACTATCTCTCTCTTTCATTTTTGCAAATTTCTTAAGTATACTCTCCTTACTCTCTTGGCACACCACGCCTATTTCCTTCAGAATCCCCCATATCCTAGGTTCCTCAATGCCACTTTCATTGTCGTCAAGCCTCTTAAACCTCCTATTGCAATTCACAATATTACTATTAGTGATAGAGTTAGAAAGATTAGGAGTGATTGACCTAGGTTACATCCTAACATCCTTTCCCATGAGCTTTTTCTTCCTGATTTCCATCTTGCTTGACTCCCCTTTTCTCATAAACCTTCTTGTTTTAAAGATAACTGTCGCAACCGGGATCACGACGGGGAATGGCGAACAAAAAAATAATTTGATTTAAAAACAGGGGAGTCGCCACCGTAGTTTATTATGGAAAACTATAGAAAAACCAAAAATAAGTCTGCAAAAACAGATTAAGGTTCGGGAGTCGGTTACGTGTAGGGAAGGTATCAGCACCCTACGACGCCCGTCTTAAGACGGTACCTT
>Ga0209489_101215_pt1 | contig 52556 bp, 22 predicted proteins | sample SiratrowhiteBW_FD_187527 | JGI IMG/M metagenome (GOLD analysis project Ga0209489, IMG submission 187527) | Root nodule microbial communities of legume samples collected from California, USA - Siratro white BW (SPAdes) (version 2) | ecosystem: Host-associated > Plants > Roots > Nodule | place...
AAAAATAAAAATATATATATATATATATATATATATATATATATATATATATATATATTTAAAATGCCTATTTGATTATAAAACAATAGTATAAATAAATAAAATCTCTTAACGATAATAACTTCAACTAGAATATCATTCTCACAAACAAACATTGTGATATATAATACTCATGAAAAAAAGTCTTCAACGCACGTATGATAATGGTAAGTGAATTAAATTTGATACAATCATTCAAATATTTCAACTTATTTGCGCTAAGAATTAAGAGTTTATATTTAGGGTATTAAAAATCTCAAATGAAATTTTAAAAAATATGAAAAAAGTTATAAAAAATATTAATTGTTGCAAAAACATGTTGACAACAAGAATAAAAAAATAAATTTTATAAATATTTTTGATAAAATTTACTTATCTGAATAATAATATATGAGAAAACTAGTATTAGAGAAAAATCGTAAAAGTAATAAGGTTTTGAGTTTTTATTTGGGTGTTTAAAAATTATATTGATGTTTGAAAAAAAATGTTTTGGTGGTTTGGGATGAAAAATTATATAAGTGGAATTTGTTTCAGCTTGTTTAGATTATATAATAAAAGTAGAACATAAAAAGTTTTATTGTGAACTATAATATAGGAAAAACCGAAGATCAATTTGTTTTTTTTATTAAAATGTCTGATTTAAATAAGTCGTATTATTAATTTGATGTATTATAGTTTGATTGTGACTATTTAGTGGAATTGGTCTTTATTGATGCTTTTGAACTATATGAATCAATAAGATTGATTATGCAAAAGTTAAAAAGGATTTTTTGTGGTATGATATGAGATGAATATATAAATATTGAATTCTCATCACATGTATGTATTTTTTTATATTGAAAGGTGGTCTATATTTATTTATTTTATCCTGTAATTGATTTTAGTAGGTGACGTTGGTTTGGTTTACAATAAAATGTCATATATTAATTAGTTTTGAACATTAATTGTGGGAGTGTTTTATCAACTCAATGTATGACACAGTAAATGTAAAGTTTTGAGAATGTAAAATTTTAAGAAGTTGTTTATATTATCAATGAATTGGATTATGTCGTGGAGTGAAGTTGTTGATGACTTGTACAATATTTATCTTAATAAAAAATTAGGTATTATTGTAGATTTGGAAAAATGATGTAATATGACTTAAATTGATGAATTAATGTTATATTTTTGTCTTGGATAGGAAAAATAGTTTTTTTGTTTGAAAAAATCATGGTCATGCTAATGGAAGTAATGAATAATGTTTAACAATTGAATTGGATCAATGTTTAACAATTGTCAATGATGCTTGTTTTTGTTTATGTAATAATATAATGATTTTTTAAATGAAATAGATTTATATTAGGTTGTATGTTTTTAATTTTAGGATGTTGTTTTCTTTTATAATTGATAACATCATTTTTTGTTATAAATATGTTTTCGAAAAGATGTAACCAACCAAAACTTTTTTTATGTAATCAAAATAAGCAAAAAAGGGTAATGAAGGATAGAAGACCACGATATATACTTAAAGTAGATATCCCACCCCTTACACCTACACTACATCTTTTCCATGTCCTAGGACTGCAAACATACCACCTCAATCAAGAAAAGTCATTCCTCCGACCATATCATCTCCAACCTCAGCTGTTGCATCAGCACCTTTCCCACCAGTTACAACACCCTCAACATCATCAGTACCATCACCATTGCCAAGGGTTACATCATTACCAACACCCTCACCTCTTCCAATGCCTTATATAATTGATGATTCTCCTATTGAGGAATGTCCACAAATATGTACTAATGGAGGTGATGAACAATCAAACATTGTGGACGACGATCTCATACTCGGTCATCCTCTTCCTATGATTTCACCTTATGGTCTTGGGTAAGTAATAGTTATAAATAAAATATTTAATATTACTTCTTTAATCAAATTATTGTCTAATAATTTCAACCTTGTTTTTTTTTTTTTTAGGTTTCATCCCTGTAAGGTTGTATCACAGACAATCACAATGACCATTAAACAACAATATCGTGAACCTTGGCTTACATGGCATTCAATGACTAATACAGATAGGGAAATCTTCTTCCAAAGTTTTAAAGTATTTTTTCTCATTTAATATGCAATGTTAAGTTATTGATAGTGGATACAATGTTATGTTTCTTTAGTTATTATTTTTTTAATGTCACTGTATTCACAAAGTTTCTCATTTTTAAGTACACATTTTGTGTTTATACAAACAAAACTCAATTGAAAACCTAAACATGAGGAAATTATTAGAAAAAACTTCCACTCCAAAGTTGCACATAGGCTATCATAAATGTTTATGGAAGTCGGAAAAATTGGAAAAAAAGCTTAATTAGATGTTTGATGAAGTGTGGAGTTCTTTGTTATCGAAGTGGAATTCACATGACTTTCGTGCCAAGTGTATTCAAGCGCAAAAAAATCGAGCATCTGACATAGGTGGTTCTTTACACACTGGTGGCTCCATAACTACACATGAGCAAGTCATTCGCATGGTACGTATACAAAACATATATGTTGTATTAAATTTTGAGTGTAATTGGTTTTGAATTATACTTCATGATTACATGTTATTCTATTATACAATATATGATATTGCCTTGCATAACAATAATATTATTTATATTATTCATAGGCAAAAGTGTTGGGTCGTCTCTGCACATATTGATGAGGTATTTAAGAAGACTCATAAACGGAAAAGTAATGGTGAATTCGTTGATGAAAGATCAAGAAGGACAGTTGTGAGTTACATTTGTTATTGTTATTTTTCTTTATTTTAGTAATGTACTGTATGAATAACATTAATATCATATATGAATAACAGGAACAATTTGAAAGTATATTTACTCAAGCCAGATCACAAGTTGGATCTTCTACGTCACAATTTGAATAATCTCTTGTAGATCCCGTAGAGGAAGACAAATTAAGAACTGAAAGTTGACTTCTTGCTATAGGTGGCAAAAGGAAAGGTTAAATTTATGGGGTCGGAGAGCTTGCTCGTAAGTTTAAATCTGGAAATACTCCTAGGTATCATGAACTTTCGACTTCCTCTCATGATTCATAACAAACTCGGGAGATAAGACAACTTAGGGAAGACAATGACAAACTTAGTCAACAAATGAAAGCATTACTTAATTTGGTTCTTCCTATACTTCCACCTCATTCAAGAAGTGCATTTGAACAAGAAACTCAACAACAGTAGCCACAACAACAATCATCCAGACAACAAGAAAATGAGCATGAGCAACCACCCAACAAACAACACAATAAGCATGGAAACCTAGACATTTTGCAGACTATTAGTATTTTTAGGCTTTGAGTATTTGATTATGGTTCAAGTTTATTTACATTGTGGATTATGTTGGATTATGTTTCAAGTTTACTTTATTTTAGAATTATGTTATCTTTGATTTACTTTGTATGATGAGACTTCAACTATATATGTTATGTTTCAAATTGAAATTAAATGTGGATTTTATTTTTTTTTAGGTGTATTGAATGATGCTTGATTGTTAGATATGTTGGATATTTTGAATGTTTCATAAAATTCAATTAAAATGAACATTTTGATGCACGAAGAATCACCTACGAATTTATCCACATCACCCATGGACTGGAGTTTGTGGGTATTATCCACGGACTAGAGTTGGTGAGTATTATCCACGGACTAGAGTTGGTGAGTATTATCCACGGACTAGAATTGATGGGTATTATCCACAGATTGAAGTTGGTGGGTATTACCTACGAATTAGAGTTGGTGGGTATTATCTACGAGTTCAATTATCCACAGACTCAATTTTTGTAGAGTTTACCTACAAATTTTTGTTCGTGAGTATCCATGGGTAATATTGATTTACCCACGAATTTTTGCTGTTATATACAGATTTTAGTAGTGGGTAAAATCACTTTTTCTTATAATGAAACCATAGTTTTATTTCAAGAAAAATATAACATTGAAAGTAAACTAGTGAATAGATAATAAGAATATCATTTGCAAATAACTTATGTACGTTAATAAATAATATATTGTTTAATTAAATTAGACATCTAAAAATAACACAAATAATGTTTTTCATTGTTAAACAACGTTAGTAATTCAAAAAACGGTAAACAAATGTGAAGACTTAAAAAACAATGTCTTTTCATACGATTAAAACTAAATGAAAACATATTTACAACCACTAAAATTATATTTACATATAATTCTAAGAAAATAATTAAATTGAGATATTATTTATATGATTAGTATTTTGATTTGTTGTTTTGAAATTTAAAATTGATTACCTAAATTAAAAATACAACGATTAAGTTGAAAAGATCACGACAGTGAAAAAAATAAATTATAAGAAAACATTTAACCGTTGTTTCCTAGGAAAAACACTCAAATATATGATCTGCAAATCGATATTTATAATCTATTTTATTGACAATAAAGGAACACCCATTCTTAAATCGTTTTGTCCTTTAAATAACTTTGAAAACTATTCTTCAGTTATAGTAATATCAATAATTATTAATTTTATAAAAAGCAAGTTCTCAGTCACATCCTTAACCGTCTTTTATTTTCAATAAAAAAAATTGAATTGCATATATAATGAACTAAGCTAAAAATAAAAAATATAACTGTCTTTTTATTTGTTTCTTAATTATGATTTTAAACTACACTTATTTCTCATATAACTTTTACCGGTTTTTTTAACATAATAAAAAGAGGTAAGGAATATATAATTTCCTGTAATATTAAATAATACTATAAATCGATATTGGGATTATAAGATTTAACATGTATAAATAAAAACAAAAAATAGGACCCATTAGTGGAAATTTCTGCGTTAATCAATTCTCATTATTGGCCACCAAAAACAACGGTCCCGACCAAACATTAAAACAACACCGTTTGTATTTTAGGGCAATGATGTCTACTTCAAGAAAAGTAGACGTGTAGAATAAATTCTCATAATTAATAAATAAAGTTAATAATTTTAATACAGTGTTTAAGGGTGGCGTTGGATTTTGGAAAGTTTTTTATTTTTAAATATAACATTTTAAAATAAAACCTTTTGGCTAAAAATGAGTTTAAGTTGTTTACTCCTTTTCAAAATAATTTTACATTTATTTAAAAGTTTGTAAATTTAATTTTAATTTTTTAAAATGTACTTTTATACTCAATGATAACTTTTGTTATTATTATTTTGACGGTGGGTGGTTTATTCCACTACGACGAATTAGTTCCAACTATTCTTATATTTTCATTCACAAAAAATTAAATGAATGAAGCAAAATTGTCAACATATAACCCACACAAAGGAGTCAATGAAGGGTTCATAGTAGAAAAAAGGAGCATGACAAACATACATAATACACTAGCAGGATGAGTTAATAAACTTTGATGTTATTAAACTAGAAACCATTTATTAAAAATATTTAAATATTATATAATAATTAATATTTTAAAAATATAAATACAGTTTTTATTTTCAATCAAATTTTGTCAATTATTTTTAATTATTATTTGATATTGATCAAGATTATTTTTAATTGATGTCAACCATAGAAGGTTTTTGTCAATTTTTTTTTTAATTGAAGTTAACTAACAATTTTCTTAACTGACATTAATAAAGAAATTTTGTAGTTAGTGTTGAGAAAAAAATTCATAACAAACTAATATTGATGTTGTTGATAAGAATAATCATAGTAAATGTTAACAAAAATCAAGAGGCGTTAATATAACAAATTTTATTCACATTTATTAAATAATAGCCTTCTTAACGTTAACGAATAAAATTTTACCCAATATCAAATAAGTAATAATAAGAATTTAAAATAATAAAAAAATAATTTTAAAATTTATTTATTCACCCAAGAAAAAACAGGTAGGTAAAGCATAAAAAACGAGATCTAAAATTACGAAAAACAATTTTTTTTAAAAAAATTTCCAGGCTCAATCACGAATAAATGCAACTTGAAAAATAAGTTGACCTTTAGATTGATCCTTGCCAGGGTACTATGGTGTTGTATCCTTTATTCCAAAATTAAAGTTAGTTTCAAAGAACACGTTAGTTATCTTGACTACACTATCCATATAATTAAAATAAAAAAAATTCAACTCAAACATACCAAATCATTCTTATTTTATTTTTACTTATATATTTAAGACTTTTAATTTTATGACCCTTTCAATTGACTTTGTTTCACCTTACTTTAAAATTATATTTTATAATTTAAAATATTTAATAATTAACCATAATTTACGTCACAATTTAAAATATTCATTATAATCTGAAATTATAATCTACATATTTGTTTATTAAAGTATGATCCATACATTAAAATTCTATTTGTCATGGACATTTAAATGGCATTATTACGTGGATACATCCTAAATATCTCAATGCATAATTTATTTTCTCATCAATAAAATGTTACATGTAGCAATTTGGTGGTAGGTTTAACAATTGCAATCTCATAATTTTAAGCCCACAAAGTTTATGGATTTCAAGACACACCTTTGGCAATTGCTTTCTGCACCCATTAGAATATGTGAATAGATACCTATGCTTTTGTTAATGAAGACAAAAGGAGTTAGGATATTCTGGAAAATATTTTTCGAAAGAGAATGAATTATAGGGGTGTAAAATGTCTTATGGAAAATGTTTTCCATAAGAGATTTTTGTATTATGAAAAATATTTTTCGTAAGAGGATTTTGTATTATGAAAAATGTTTTTTATAATACAAAACCCTTTTTACGAAAAACGTTTTCGTAAGATATTTTACACATCCCATAACTCATTACTTCATTTTCTAAAACCTATTTTTAGGATATAAAAATTGTAACAATCTTATACCACTTTACATCTCCTATGTAATGCGAAAAACAAAAACTACTTACCTCTTACTTGCAATGAAACTATTAGAGAAACTTTATTTACAATACTCACCATCATAATCGTCAGAGAATGTCCTAATCGTAAGAGAATGTCCACACGACTTAACAGAATGGTGTTATAATATTTTGATGGGGGTGTACGAAGCAAATGCGGGGTGCAGGAAGCAATTGCCAACACTTTTTTGTGTGTTGTTGCCCTCAAACACACAACCCTGTGCTAAGTGCTAAATCAAGCGACGACGACGGTGGAAGTCGTACCGTGTTCTACTCCATTCACTGTAAGCCTCCCTCTCTTCACTTTTCATTGTTTTTATTTTTTCCTTTTATAATTATTCCAAACTCAATGCAATTCCAAGGAAAACTTAAGTCATGCAGATCTCTTCTCTCCTTCTTCCCCTGCCTCTCCCCTCTCGTCTTCCTAGCTTTGTTGAACTGAAATTGGTTGAGTTGCATCATTTGTTCTCTTTGCCGTGTATTAGCTTAGGAGGACGCGCTGCAAAATTTAATATACTCTGTTTAACGAATTGGGTGTCACGAAATTGAAACCGAAATTTGATTTACCAGTATAATGTGTGAAGTATTTGTTTCCCTGCTTTTGGGGATCTTAGATTGGTATATTTTGTGCAACCTGGAATTTAAGATTTCATGTACTTCCACTTAATCCTTTGACTAATTCTTACTGATTCATTTCATGGAGAAGAAACTTTCTCTCTTAACGAATGATTTTTCACTTGTTTTTGTTGAAATATCGAATATAGATGACTGACCACAAATTAAAACTTCTAGAATCACAAAGCGAATCAGTAATTGTGTTGTGGATGTCCTCGTGCACAAAACATTATAATTTCTTAGCAGTTATGGCGATGGTTATTTCATATCTTATTTAGGTATCAAATCATTTCTATTCCATTTTCTTAAAAAGGACAAAACGAATGGGGTTGGCTAGGCTTTTTAGATCTCCGATTCTAATCTTTCTAATTTTGTTGTTGGAATAGATGGCAGAGCTGGCAACTGAGAAACATGTTCGCTACATATTATCAGTTGAAAAGGTTTGCTTCCTGTTTATACATTCTCTCTGAAAAGAAGAGACTGTCTCGAGTTGATTATCACGAAACATGGATGACTTAAAAACTCTTTTTTATGCTTAGAAGGTTGGATGCCTTCATTTTTCCTTTTACACATTCTTTATTTTTCCAGAGGAAAGATAATTTTGAATCTGTGGTAATGGAGCATCTAAGAATGAGTGGAGCATACTGGGGATTGACTGCTCTGGATCTTCTGGGAAAGCTTGATAGTGTTGATGTTAATGAGGTTACTTCATGGTTGCTGAGTTGTCAGCATGAGTCAGGTTGTTCAATGTTTAATTTGTTTCTTTGTGATTTGGATTTTTTTAGACATCAGTATTATAGATAATTTCTTATGAGATTGTGTTGTTGTGAAGGGGGATTTGGTGGAAATGTTGGACATGACCCGCACATCCTGTATACACTAAGTGCCGTGCAGGTGTTGGCTCTGTTTGATAAGATGGATGTTATTGATGTAGATAAGGTGACAAATTGTATCCTTACACATGTTAACTGGTTTTGAAGGTCCCTAAAATCTGTATTCACAAATATTTTGTGAAACAGAAGAAACTTTGTTGTTTTTGCAATTTTTTTAAATATTATATTCTGTTCTTTATAAGGATTAGTCGATTTATTACTTTGGTGCTGTGTTTTTTAGAAAGATCATTGAAAAGATTTTATTGTGATTTTTAGTGGAGTTTGATTACTAAAATTACAGCAATGAAACAAGTATACTGGATCTTTGTCACTTAATATCTATGTCAGATATTGTCAGCCTGCAAAATGAAGATGGATCCTTTTCAGGAGATATGTGGGGTGAAGTTGATACGCGGTATTTCTCTTAAGTTCCTTATTCATTATTGACCATGTATGAGCTTACTATATTTTTAACCAAAATCCACTGAATTGTTTGTCTTAGGTTCTCATATATTGCTATTTGTTGTTTATCAATATTACATCGCTTGGATCAAATCAATGTGGAGAAAGCTGTGAAGTACATTATAAGTTGCAAAAATATGGATGGTGGTTTTGGTTGCACTCCTGGTGGGGAATCTCATGCTGGTCAAAGTATGTGATATTATCATGATCTTTACTTAAATTGTTAATTTCTGTCACTGACTCAATGTATGTACTAATACTATTGTTCCCTTCAACAATTATGTACTAATATTTTACCACATGAAGGGAATGTTTTATGTGGTGAGGGCATAATTTGAACTTGGAATATATTTTCTGAAGTTATGGTAATCTGTTTAATCCTAGGCAGCACACTAAGAGAGGGCTCAAATTAATATTTGATTAAGAGTAATTTTCTTGCAGTTTAAATCTTGGGATTGGGGTGTTGGAGATAAATATCATATTTAAATTGAAACTCATCAATTCATCGATCATCATCATTATCATCATCTTTCTGGGAATATAATTCTTGTAAAATATTTGCTTCTCCTATTGTCAGTTTTCTGCTGTGTGGGAGCCCTTGCCATAACAGGGTCACTAGATCTTGTTGACAAGGACCTACTGGGTTGGTGGTTATGTGAGCGACAGGTTAAATCTGGAGGTCTGAATGGGCGTCCTGAGAAACTTCCTGATGTTAGTAAATCTTTTCAAATTTATATTTATTGCTTTATGTGATGCTCATTTCTCTTACTAGCTTTTAGATAATCTCAGGTCTGCTACTCCTGGTGGGTTCTTTCTAGCCTGACCATGATTGATAGAGTCCATTGGATCAGTAAGGAGAAGCTTATAAAGTTTATCATAGACTGCCAGGTTAGTTAGTTGATTGAATTTCTTTACGGTGTTTATAAATCTGCATAAACTATTCTCAGGTTAGTAATTCTGAAATAATTTGTATGTTGAAACTGTAAGGACATAGAAAATGGTGGGATTTCAGACAGGCCAGATGATGCCGTGGATGTATTTCATACATTCTTCGGGGTGGCAGGTAGAGTACCTCTTATGTTCTCACTTTTGTTTTTTGTTCCATATGTTGTGGTAAAATCTTGTCATCTGGGGTTTCCATATGTTTTTTTGTACAGGACTTTCACTTCTTGAATATCCAGGAGTGAAACCGATAGATCCAGCTTATGCCTTACCTGTTGATGTTGTAAATCGGATTTTCTTTACTAAATAAGGAGTTAAGTAGTGCAGTTCCATGATTAATTATCCACTAATCACTCACTCTTGGGAGTTGGATCTACCACACTCGGAGCCAAAACAGTTCATTTCCTAAAGAACATGTTTACATTTGGAGCTTCTTCAGTTAAATTGCTGTGATACGTACGATAAAGGATTGTTCAGTGTTGTAGTCAATCATCAAAGGTTTAGAAATAAAAATGTTTAGAGAGGTTAAAATAACAGACGATAATATTGACAGTGGTGTAAAATATATTAAATTTAATTATTTTATTTTAGTTTTAAAATAAGTAACCACTTGGTCCGATTGATTCATATTCTCTAAATCTACTTTGACTAAACATTCATCTTCACAAATAACCAAATATTTCACAAAAACAATCAGCATTAAAATATTTACATTTGAACCAAACTCATCAACAAACATCTTCGGTTACCTAAACTCGGTTTTTATTCAAGTAAATTCAAGTTAACTAAATTTAAATAGTTTACCTTATTTGAAATCTTGTGCTCTTGAAGAAAAATACTTCGAAAACATGAGAAAAGTTAGACATTTTCTAACTTGCTCGGATGAGACTTGATAAAAAAAAAACTACTTTACTACAAATTTTAACTAGCAAAAAAAATCATTTTAACTCAAATTTTACATGTAGAAGAAACTAGAAACAAAGAATTCAAAATGTGAGAAAAAAATTTACTCACAAAAATATGATAAACTTAGATTCTCCTAGGTTTCGCTATCTTCTTAATGTGTATTCGAAGAAAAATCAATGTTATGAACCTATTTAAAAGTTTAAAGTTTTCTAACCTTAGAAGAATAAAGTAGTTTAGAGAAATCAAATATAAATTTATTTTATAACATATATGACCTTTAAAATAATTATATATTCATTTTATATTTATCTTAAAAAATCTCATCTATACGTATAAACAAGTGGTATATTCATTTTAAACAATGAGTAAATGTTTTTTTTTTTAATTCTTTGGTGGAAAATGTTCTTTTGTGTTTATTATGTTTTATTCATATTTTTTTATGTTAAAAAATATTTAATAAGTGAACTAAATTAGAAGAAAGTAACTAGAATTAGTTTAAATACACATATCATCCTTCTAAATTACCTTATTTTTTTATTTATTTTAGTTCTTATTATTTTTCTTAAATCATCCTTGGCATTTATATTGCTGGCCAGTAGTCTCTCTGTCTTTAAAATCGATCATGATGACTGATATGGGTAGAAATTGGTGATGTTGTATCATAATAATTTATAGAAAGAAAAAAAAGTAAAATTTATTGGTATAATAGTTTTAAGGTTTAAAAAGTACTATGATCATTTAGATATTAACGTGGGTTTAAATAAATTGTTTATTCTCATTTGTTTTATTTTACATATAATTTCCATATTAATGAATTACGTAGAGATATCTAAGTATAAAAAGATTAAAGTTATTAAATAAAAATATGATAATTTGGTTCGCTGTTAGAACTTGGAAGTTTCTAAGTTGCATATGGTAATTGAAGGAAGATTTATCACTAATTCATTTCTTTAACACCAACTTGGACTAAAAAGAATAACACATGGTGCTAAAGTTTTAATATGATAGTTTGTTTGTCAAATCTTGACCAAGAACTGAAACACGTTTACACGATTAGATCTGTGGAATCTATCGTGATGAACAATGTTATCATCGAAATATTTTATTTGAAATGAAGCTTACTTTAATTAAAAAAAGGGTGCCACATACTATGCCAATTTTTCTATTTACACAGAAGACAAACACAAAAGCATTAGCTTCAAGTCTATCCACTTTCCATGTTTTTTGACCATGCTAAACACGTGCTGAAATTATGAGTATAAATATTGATGTTTGAGGAAGCAAGAAATCATTCTAAACCAAAATCTGTTTCTCTTTGAGCTTGGAGTTTTGGCTTGTCTTCTGTGATGGATTATGGTAAGAACTTGAGCAACAAGAGGAGTAACAATGAAAGTTCAGAAAGGAAGAGGATATTGATGAGCAGAAAAACAGTGATGGAGAATGAGAAAGAAGACATCAACAAAATGGCTGATGCATTCATCAACATCTTCCGCAGACAGCTGAAGATTGAGAGAGAAAATTCCTTCAGACGTTTTCAGAATGTCATAAACAGAGGTGCTGAATGATTTGAGCTTCATGGAATTGCTTCAGTGATTGTTACTTCACACACACAATAGCATGTGTGTTTGTTTCTTAAAATTGAGAGCAATACAATAGTGTATAATATAATTTTGAATGACGAAAAATTCTTTCCTAGTTAAATGGTAAAATCATATATTAATTATCACTAATTGACTTGTGCATTTGTATGATTTGAGTAATTAGTAAAAATTAAATATTTTCTTGAATAGCAGGATAAATTTTTACTTTGAAATAAAAATGAGATAGTCAAATTCATATTTATTTTACCTTGTTATTCCTATCCGTAAAGTAGCTACTAATTTATAAATTACTTTGTTTGAAAAAAAAAAAGTTTTTAGTAAGTATTTTGAAGTAATTTATTTTAAATACTTTTAACTCATAACTTATAAAGTATTTTAGACACTTTATAATTTATTAGATTTTTTTAATATCTTATACTATTCAAATTTAAAAATATTAATATTATAAATTTAAGTAACAAAAGTTTTCTTATTCGATCAATTCATTCAAATGAAATCAATAGTTGAAATAAAAAAACATATACAACTTAAAATTATATAAATAGTACATATCCTTATAAAATTTTAATTATTTTAAAAAATTAAAATTATAATTACATAAGAATATTTTTTTTTAGAAACACATTCATATAATAAAAGTTTATATATTTATATTCCTTTATGTTATTTTTATTTATTAATTAATTTACTAAATACTAGTATTTAGTAAATTAACATAAATAAAAGTTTATTCAATAAAATAATAATTTACAACTTAAAAGTTTATTCACTCACAACTAATTTATCACCTACAAATAATTTTTCGACTACACCTATATATATATATATATATATATATCAACGCTTACTTAACATATAACGTATTTTTTTCTAGTGCAAAGACGTATTTTTCATAACAAAAAAAATGTTAATAACACTTTACATTACAAATGAAAATTTATTAAAAATTAAAAGTTTATTATTACTGATTAGTGAAAACTGGATCGGTGTATTCACATTTAAAAAAATTGAAGTCATTATTATATATTTTAATTACAATTTTATAAAAAAATTAATTATTTAAAATACATTTTAAATTACCTTTTTTTCTTTTAAAAATAATTTTGTATTATATATATATATATTTAAAAATTAAATAATTTGTTTGTTTATTTTAAAGAATAAATTTTATCTGCTTTAAATAAATAATTATTAAGAAGTCATTTATTTTAAATTTAAATCAACTGGTCCACAATTAGAAGCAACAAAGAGAGCTTTAATATTTATTGTTTGTTTTATTTATCAATACCTATGTATTCATCTATTTACATTTATTAATATTTTGTAAACTCAGGTTTCCGGGTCGGGTCGGGTCGGGTCGGGTCGAGCAAAGTGGGTTGATTCGGATTTGCCATTGCCCTAATGCGCTTCTCCCTCATCTTCACGAAGTAAGGAACATCGAGTCTCACTCTCACGAAGACGCACACGAACACGAAAGGAGAACTCTTCCTCTCGTCTCTCTCAGAGTCTCCCTGCGACTTTGGTGTTCCGTTTGTTTTGCTGTTTATGATTTGTGAGTGTTCGATATCTATACCGTTGTTTTGATTATAAGGATATGTGATAGTGCTCTTCAATCGGAGCTTTGTATCTGCTAGGTTTTCAGTTCCATCATATCTGTTTTGTGTGCAAGTGCCTTACCATGTGAGGTGGAATAAAATGTTTTAATGATCTTTATCAAAATGTTTGAGTTCACTGCACCTGAGTTCTTTTGTTTCCCTGGTGGAAGAAGAAAATGTTTTATGAATGCTGAAGTAATTGGTGGTGGGTTTGTTGCTCTGCTAGTCAACTCAATGGACTTATTATGCTTGTATAGTCTTAGTATTTGGCATTATTTTGTGAAATAGAAAATCTGTTATGCAATATGTGAAGTAAACATTGCACTATTTAAAATCCAATTGTCAAGTAACCGAGACCCTATATTGTTTACTTGCAAAACATTAAGGATTTTTCCTCCGAAGGAGTGATTGTCAAATAAAATGACAGCAGCACGCCTCCAAAGCTTTGGTTTCTTCATCACCACCACCCTTCATCTCTCCCTTTCTAAAAATCCAGAAACAATAGTGGTGGAGAGAAAATGCTTAGGGTTGCCAAAGAGAATCTTCTTGGGGGGTGCTTAAGGGGTTGCCAAAGGAAACAATTGGAGTGGTTTGTGGCATTTGAGGGGACGAGGGGTTATTGCCTTTCTTCCTCTGCAATGCTGCAAGATTCTCGTTAAGGAAGAAAGGGGCTTGGTTAAGTGTTTCCTTTGTAATGAAAATGGTTTAGTGTTTGTTCACTATCTCGAAATGAAGCTACACACGGATCTTTCGACTCCTTGTTTTCTTTTATTAGTGTTCGGATCTTACATGACGAATAGGAAAGAGTTTTTTTTTTAAATAATAAAGAAATGAAGTAGTCAATGAACAACTGGGTTGGTATTTTCCTTAACTCAGTATAACTTCTTTGATATGTTAGAGTTGGTAATTATTTTATTGAACTGGAAATGATGTTAGTTGAAGATATTATTTTTTTGTTTTTGCTGGAATGCAATGTGCAACTTACAGTTTGGACAAAATAATTAGAAATACAAGGCTGTTCCATTAGTGAACCAAGTATGCTGCTGTTGATTGTTAAGTTTTTACTGTTTTCTTTTTAAACTGCTCGTTATGATTTCTAATTTGAAATTTTGGTGACAGCAATACAGAAAAATTCTTCACGTTTCTCTTGCAGTTTAGAAATTACTAGACTGACATTTAAATTGGGTTGAATAGGCTTAAGGATTGATTTTTGTACTTAGATTTATACCGGTGATAACAGTCTAATGAATGAAAAGTCATGTAGCACATGTTCAAAAGATTTACTTTGGGAACTCTTCTTTTCTTCCTATTTTGATCAGAAAAGCATGGCTATGTTTTAATATTTTGGTTCCTGTGACACTAGTTGCAGTCTGATCTGATTCGTAATTTCTAATGTAGCTATCTGAAAGTATTGTTTTTAATCGAGAAACAAGCATGTATAGTTTGAAAAGCTTTCCGTTGCATCATTCTGTGAAATAGAAAATTGTTATGAATAATATTTGGAGGATAGATATTAAGCAAACAGATCAGCATGAAATGCAGTTCAATGTAACGAGTTTATTGTTGAACAACTAGACTTGTTTATTTTTAAGTAATGTTTTTTTGCTTGGCTGCTGTGTGTAGCTGACTTGGTAGTTACCATATCACATCACTTTGGATTATTGGATATAAATTTAGAGAGTTAAGATTCTAGAGAATTTTTTTGTTGGAAATAAAATGTAATTGTATATGTTTTTACATTAATCTGAACTTGCATAACTTTTATCCCCGTAAGATACCAAGATGCTGAAATCAGTGCTCACGAAAGCATCCTGTAATCAGTGCTGTTAAAAACTTAAATCCATTTCTGGTGCTCATTATAACTCAATTGTACAATTTTAGTCCCTATATAAATATAAAAATTTAATTGCATGTAGTTTAGATTTTTAAAGCTAAGCAATTTTGATCTACTATTAATATGTCATCCAATTGCTAGCAAAAGTGCTAATGTGTTCACAATAATTAGTGTTAAACTTAGTTGTTAAACCTATAATATTCTACATAAACAGGTACTGACATTGTTATCACCAATGAGCACATCAATATTTTGTTTGTGATTGGATGATCTATTAACTGTAGAACGAATTGTTTAAAGGGATTAGTACTGCACATTCAGGAGACTGCAAGGACCAAAAATAAATTTAAGCCTTGATTATAAAAATAAAATCCTAATGGTATATGCTTTTACATTAATTTTGTATTTACCCTGATGTGCTGAGGTTATTTGCTTCAACATAAGGCTGCCATTGAGTTTATACCTTGGTGCATACTTTCTGACCACCTGAAAGATGCAACTTTATACATTACATTCAGGACTAGCCAGGATTATATATTTAAAAATGGTGTTATTCTTCCTTGAACACCTATTATCTGATGCTAATAGGTAGCTAAATGGATTGACTAGCCGCGATTAGATATCTACAAAAATATTGTTATTCTTCCTTGAACACGTGTTATCTGATGCAAATAGGTAGCTAAATTCACCGACTGGCCCTGAGCAGGAAAAATAGTGCTGAACTTGTACTCTGTTAGATTGTAAAAGGCTGATCATTGGGGATTCGCTTTCAGCTTTGTAGAGATCTAGTAGTTAATTTTTATCTTTTTTATAATGTCAAAGTTGAATTATGTGGTTGCTTATTTACAGTTAACCTCTGCTTACAGGTGCGAATAAACTACTTGAGCTCCTTTAAGCATAATTAGTAACAAAACACTTTGATCAACATTTACTCTGTAAGTTCTTGTTCCCTTTTGATTTTCATCTCCAATCTTAAATGCTGTTGAAACGGATTAATGCAGATTAAAATTAGTTTATAGTAAGAACCTTGTTTTACCTCTGAATATACTGATTAAGCCCAAAGGGAGTTACTAACTCAAATTCTCTAAGCAAACTAACCAAGATCATTTCAAAGTTATGAGAGTTTTATTTAGTTGCCTGTCTATGTTGGTAAGAAAATACTAAAGACCTGATTGCTCTCTAATAAGTGCCTCTCGATAGCTGGAAATAAACTCAATTGAATAATAATAATAACTCTCCTAAATCCCTCTCAGCGAGAATCTCACAAATAAGAGACTTAGAAGCCACGGAGAATCTCCTTTTGACTGAAATGATAATTGATTTTTGATAAGACTTTTCAGTGCTAACTGACACATATATAAAGCAAAGCTAAAACTGAAAATCCCTACACAAGCGGGATATGGACTCATGCTTAAGGTAACTGACACATACTGGACCTACTTCTCTGCAACTTACTAATAAAAAAACATATTTTAATAATAAAGAAATAAAATAAAATAATGGACCTAGTAGGCTAGTAATTAACAACAGACTCGGTCAATTTCTTGCGTTTGTGATACTTTCTAATGGTCATATCACTCTCTCTGTCCATCTCCTTTTTTTTTTTTCCGTATTTTGTATATATAGCTAAGATCTTGTTTTTGCTTATAGTGAGCTGGCCATGGGGTGGGCTAGGGCCAGCCCATTTGACAAGTGGGTTAAATCAGTGTTTTTTTACTATGGACTGGTTCATGGGCTAGTCCTAGGCATTTGGCTCCAGGGGCTTATTATGTCGTGGGCATACACAACATTGTTTTGTATGCCTCTTACATGTATTCATGAAATGAGGGAGATGAGGTTTTTTATTTAATTGTCTCTTCAAAAGGTTTTGGGGACAATTGATACTCCCACTATTCCCCCAATATCTTCTGTTTTTTCTGATTTTATTTTATTTTTAATTTGTCTTTCCGCAGATTATGTTAACTCCCAAATAATGTCTACAAAGAGAGCCTCATCAGTTACTGTTTGTTCTCTTTTGAAGTTGTGCAAACAATGTTCTTCACAACACATTGCAGAATGTATCAAAGGACTGAATACATTGAGGGCTATGAGCACTGCTGTTGAAAGGACTAATTTTCAGTTTTCTGGTGGTCATCAAAATGATGATTCTTTAGGTTACCAGCAAAGTCACGTTGGGTTTTATCAGGAAAGCCGGAAGAAGGCTGATACTAACGAGCTTTTCAATAAGCAAAGACCTGATTATGTTACCCAAGCAAATGCAAGTCAGTCTTATTGGAATAATCATGCAAGTTTGGAGCAAAATTCTTATGGAGCTCGTCAAATGGCAGATGGAGGTCATATAAATGTGCCCATAAACGTTAACAATAATTTGATGGGACATAATGGAAGTGCCAATGGATACTTTGTTCAAGACAACATGAAAATGCAACAAAAAGTTGGGGTAGGCGTTGATAATACACGGGCCTCTGGGATGCATCCAAATACATTTGTTGATAATCATGGTTGGGCACAAGATCCTGAACAAAGGATGAAGTCTCCTAATGCATATAGTTCACCTGGGCCTTTAGAATCACAGGGAAATCTTAGAGGGGGCTTAAATCAAAACATTGATTGTTTTCAGTGGCCATCAACTGTTCAATACAAAGGGGGTAATGAAATGCACCAACAGTACTCAGGTTCTAGACAAATTCAGCAGAGTCTAAAAGATGGTCAATATTCTCCAAACTTTAATATTGCACAGAGATCAGTGATTGGCTCTCATCTATCGACTAATGCAAATCCTGATGGTGAATCAACTGAGGCATCTAACGATAGTCCATATAGAGGTACACTTGAGGAACTTGATAGTTTCTGTGCAGAGGGTAAAGTGAAGGAAGCAGTTGAGGTTTTGGAATTACTGGAAAAACAACTTATTCCTGTGGATTTGCCTCGCTGTTTGCAATTAATGCACCAATGTGGGGAGACTAAATCTCTTGAAGAGGCGAAAATTGTACACAGACATGCTTTACAACATCTGTCACCTCTCCAAGTCAGCACTTATAATAGAATATTAGAGATGTATTTAGAATGTGGTTCTGTAGATGATGCTGTCAACATTTTCAACAATATGCCAGAGCGCAATTTGACTACTTGGGATACTATGATAACACAGCTTGCAAAGAATGGGTTTGCAGAAGATTCAATTGATCTATTTACTCAATTTAAAAACTTGGGACTTAAACCTGATGGGCAGATGTTCATCGGAGTTCTATCTGCATGTAGTGTGCTGGGAGATATTGATGAGGGAATGCTGCACTTTGAATCCATGAGCAGAGATTATGGCATTATACCATCGATGGCTCATTTTGTCAGTGTAGTAGACATGATTGGCAGCATTGGGCATCTGGATGAAGCCTTTGAGTTCATTGAGAAGATGAAAATGGAACCAAGTGCTGATATATGGGAGACTTTGATGAATCTCTGTAGAGTTCATGGGAACACTGGCCTGGGGGATCGCTGTGCTGAGCTACTTGAGCAGCTAGATCCATCTCGTTTAAGTGATCAGTCAAAGGCTGGCCTTGTACCTGTAAAAGCCTCAAACTTGACAAAAGAGAAAGAAAAGAGGTTAGCAAGCAAAAATCTTCTTGAAGTAAGGAGTCGTGTCCATGAATATCGAGCAGGAGATACATCTCATCCTGAAAATGATAAGATATATGCCTTGCTGAGGGGTCTAAAGTCACAAATGAAAGAAGCTGGCTATATTCCGGAAACAAAATTTGTGTTGCATGACATAGACCAGGAAGGCAAAGAAGAAGCTCTTCTTGCCCACAGTGAGAGGCTTGCTGTTGCTTATGGTCTCCTCAGCAGCTCTGCTCGCTCTCCGATTAGGGTTATTAAGAACCTCCGTGTTTGTGGTGATTGCCACACAGCACTGAAGATTATTTCTAAGCTTGTAGGTAGAGAACTCATTATTCGAGATGCAAAAAGGTTCCACCATTTTAAAGATGGGCTATGCTCCTGCCGGGATTATTGGTGAACATGAATTTAGGTACTGCTTGCCTCTTATTAATGTTTTTCTTTTGTTATTTGTTGGTTGCTAATAAATATATAGGAACTGAAATGACTGTATTTTTGGGTAAGCATATTTTTTTACTGCCGGTGTACTTAAGCTCAACTTACACGAAACCTATGCACCTTCTCTGCACATACCCACTCTCTCTGCTCATACACCCCATGGTTGTTGTTCAATGTATTGTGTTTTTAGTTTCTAGAGTATGTACCATGTCCAACTACACTATGAAATCTGCCAGTAAAACTTCAGCCTAGAGGAAGTTTATTGTAGTTATACTTTTTCTCAGCTGACTAAATTGGTAAGATGACAATACTCAGTATGCTTTGGTAAAACCAGAGAGTTAAGACAGGTACATCTCCAATTGATGTTGTTAATATATCCTTCTTCTAACGTTGCTTTCTAAAATAGATCAAATTAAATTTTAATTTTCACATCCGCGAGTTGCAATTGCAATTTATATTTGGGTTTACTATTAAAAGTGCAGCTGAGGCCATATTAATTAACTTAAACAAATGTAAAGTATTTACTCTTAATTGTTGATCCTTCCCTTTTTTCTTGAGAATATGCAACATTATGATTTAAGATAGAAGTATACTAATAGTTTCTATGTATAGCTGGTGGACTGTTGCATGGGTGATGGTGGGTCCGTTCACCCTACAATTTTTGTCTCTGATGTAGAACACTACATTTTAGGGAAAATAAACGAAATTAAATCCTTGAATCCCATGTGCAAAACACTTCATTTGGCCATTGGACATGGAATAATCATTCAGCCTTGTCCTGGACATCATTTAAATCCCGGGCTAATGCTTGACTACTCCATGTTGTTTTACTTTAACCTGTAGCGGATCAAACCTGTCTGTCTATTTTTTTTATGTAATATAAGGACTTGTGCAAGCGCATTTGTTTGTCATCTTAGAATATCAATATGATGATAATGTGGATTATTGTGATGTTTTCTTAACTGTATATCATATTTCACCATTGATATTTTCGTTAACCGTGTTATGAAGCAAAATTGGGGAAATCCTCACAAGAATCTTTTATGCAGGTGTATCTTGGCTACCAAATGGATTGAATCAAGACTGCTCATAGGGATATTGTTCATTTATGTCATGGTCATTAAATTAAAAACGAACATCATATCCACGAGGAGATTGGAATTTTGTTTAACCAGGCTCTTCCTTACTAAATCAAGCAGTGGGACATGTATGCAGGTTTAACAGTAATTATTCTTTATGGGTAGTTTTATATGATTGGTCATTCTAGATATAGATTATTATTGCTCTCGAGGCAAGGGAAAAGTTGATGTAGTTGATAGGAAACATTGATGTTCAATGGTATACTTTCAGACAACTTTATTGACTGTCAATATCTCAAAATTCAAATAATCGAAGTTATTATTCTAAACTTGTTTTTGCCTTGCTTGCCTCTTCTGTGTGAAAGTTATTGCTGGTATGTATACTTTGACGTTTCCTGCTGCAGAAGGCCTTGGAGCGTTTAGGATTCTTCGTGGGTGGGGTTCCCCTTTTGCAAAATAGCCAATCATGCAGAGAATAATGAGTTCTCTCTCGTGACAGCAAGTTAATGTTAGCTGAATAGGTAGTGGGTAAGATGTACTTTAGTAGGTACATTGGCACAACCACGTGTGATTGTTGTTCTTGCAACATACAAACTCGCTTTAGGCATGGAAGCAGGTCCAGGGAAATTATTTTAGGTCCAATGGAAGGCTCCAATTAGGCCTTTCAAGAGAGAGGGAGAGGTAAGAAGGGATAATATGGAAATATAGTGCAGCACATGGCAAGTGATCTGAAGGCCATGTACACTGGTAGAACTCCTTTTTGGTAATGTGGTTTCACTAATGTCACATAATTTAAGAACCTTTAATATTTTTTTTTTCTCTACTTCTAAATTTTGGTTTGAATTCTTCACTCATATTTTTAATGTGGGTCCCATAATTATTATACTTTCAATGTGTGTCTCTCTCCTTTCTCACTTGTTTTTTTCAGACATAAACAATATTTTAGAGCTTTTGTACAAGAATTGGTTCTGAATGACAAATTTGTTATCTTTTTTTCATTTTTAATGAATTTTATTTAAATATTTTTAAATAAGTTATTGGTGAGAGAAATATTAATAATTAAAAAATTATTTAGAACTTGATTTCATATATTTACATTTTTTATTTAGATTTATAAAATTAAGATTATTAATAAAATTAACTTTTAAGATTTTGTTGCAACTCATCTAAGTTTATTTTTTAGAAAGAATCATTTATTTATATTATTATTATTTTATTGTGTAATGTGTTTGAAGTGTACTTTAAAAATAATTATTTTAATTTGAGTTTATATTTTAAAGACTTGTTTTTAATTAGTTTTATTTAAAATTAAAAAATAAAAAAAATAATTTTGAATTTTCATGGATATTTGTGAGTATTAAAAAATTCACAACTATTTGTTTGCGGATATCCAATAGGTACAAGATGGATAATGTGCTGTTTTTTTTAACCTTGCTCTTCTTACATCTAATTCATGTTTTATTTAATGTAATTTTTTAAAATAAAGATAAAATTCTTATTTTAAGAACCAATATAAGAAATTGGAGTTGAGGTGACAATTTGTCTTTAAACTCACAAGCTAATTATCTGATTTGATGGAATTTTTTAACTTTTCTAATCATCTTTGTGTATTTAATGTTTAATGGGGAGGTATGATGGAATCTTACCTATAAAATTGATTGGTAATGGTGATAAAATAATTCATGTGTTCTCATATATAAGTCTATCTAATTCATCCATTATAAACAGATTTTGTATATATTTAAATTTATCAATTTAATTTTATAGATGGTTAATGATTTATCAATTGTTTCTCAAAATTCAATAAATAATCTTTTCAAAACTTATTGGATTTGCATTGATTCAACCAATTTTTTTTTCTTGATTAGATCTGCCTTAAATTTTTCATTTTGAAAATTTTCAAAAATTTTCTAATAATTCTGTTAGATTTTTCTTTTGAAATTTAGAAAAAATATTTTTGAAAGTATTTTTATGGATGAATTTTTACCATAAAAATTGGTAACAGATGAATTGAATTTCTATTGAATGGGTTAAATTGGACTGTTTCTTTAATCAAATTTATAATTGATCAAAATGAGTTGATAATATTTTATATCTAAATTTTATAATTTAAAACAAAATCCCCTGAATCAGATTCATTTATATGAGATCTACTTCCACTTATATGTTGTATGAATTCCCAATACACTTTTCCATATTGAGAATATTGTGTGTGTGAGGATATAGAGTTTGATAATAGGTGACTGAATATTTTCAACAAATTTAATTTGGGATAGATATTTAATATATTAAGGTAGTGAATTTTTAACATAATCACTAGTAATAGTAGAATATAAGGGGAAGTGACTCCAATTTTTTTGTTTACGTCCTATCTCTAAGTGTTTTAGAAGGTTTTGATTCTATATAATTAAATTTTTTATTACAAAATAATTTTAATAAATATGTAATAAATGATAGATTTGATTAATTTTTTCATATAATAAATAAAATTAAATAAAATAAAAATAATATATATATATATATATTTATAATAAAATTATAAAAAATATAATATAAAACTAATATGAACACAGAGGTGTAATAAATTCTTGTATTTCTGTTAATCTATAACAGTCTATAAACAAATAATATTGTGGAACACTGTCCCAACTAGGAAAATAAATTGACCTTTAGATTGATCCAGTGCTAAGAGACTATGGTGTATCCTTCATCCTAAAATTAAACTTAGTTTCAGACAACCTCAATTCATGTTAGGTATTTTGTACACTACCCATATAGTTAGCCAAAAAAACAAATTCCAACTCAAACATACCAAATTATCCTTAATTTACATTTACTTATATATTTAAGTCTTTTAATTTTGTGAGCCGTTTAATTGACTTTGTTTTATCTTACATTGATAATTTTTCCAATTTAAAAATAATTAAACATAACTTATTATAAACTCAAATTATAGTCTGCATATTTGTTTGTTAAGATATGATCCATACATTAAAATTCTACTTATCATGGACATTTATATGACATTATTATGTGGTAACATTCTAAAAATCCAAAATTTAGTTAAACAACAGAAAGTATGAAATGCTCCACCTAAAAGTTGGTGCATTTTAATTGGAAGAACTTTGCAATATTTAAAATCTAAATGTGAAGTCTTAATTATCTGTAATTTCAGTTTTGCCCCCAAAAAAAGGAGTGGTCATCCAACAAAACGAGCATAGGGAAGCCTCCAACGCTTTGGTTTCTTCACCACCACCACCCTTCACCTCTCTCTCTCTCTCTAAACCAGAAACAACAAACACAAACAGAAAAGGCGAAAGGGGTTTTCCTAGTGAGATCTAGGGTTTCCATCGATTCGGTGAGAGGATATTCATCAAAGGACCTCAGCGAGACAAGGCTAGGAGGTGGAGCACTAGAGCATGGATTCGGTGCCTTCGAATTCACATGGAAACCTCGATGAACAGATTTCTCAGCTTATGCAGTGCAAACCCTTGTCCGAGCAAGAGGTAACGTTCGAACAGTTTATCTTCCCTGCTTTCTACTCCTTTTTCTTTTAGCAAATGCGACGTGCGGATCGGAGAATTTTCTTCTAGTTTCTCATCGCTTTGGTCTCTTTTGCTGGAATTGTTTCTTGCTTATCGATCCGTAGAAAGATTTGAACCGGTTATTTTTTTCGTGAAATCTGGTTTCTTATTGAATTGTAATGGTATTTGGAATGCACCTTTTGTTTGAGAACTACTTAGATTTGTAGAATTTCTGCTAGTGATTATAAGTTCTTGATTTATCTCGAGCATATCATTTTATTGTGGTTTGTCAGTTTTAGACCTAAATCAATTGGTGACAATTAATCTTGTGATTTCTGCATTGTTAGCATTGGCTTATGATTATTTGAAATTGAGGAAACATATCTTTCTACATGCTTGTGTATGGGGTGATTATAAGAATTTTATGATTTAATATATATTACTTGTACGATAAGCGGGCTGGCTGGTTTCGGTTTCATACCATAGGGAGAGGAATACATGCTATTGAATGAATACTTCCTATTAACTCAAGTTAAGAACAGTGATTTGAATCTTGAGTTCGAAAGAAGTAGAGAATACAAGATTTATTTTCATCACAATTAGTTAGGGTGGTTGGATTTGTTTGTAGTTTGCTGATTTGTGGAGTTGTGTTTACGGATTATGATAACTCTGTCCTAAATGAGAAGTTAGTTTTCCATTTTGTCTTTGGGTAGTTGGGATTGTATTTTGAAAAAATTTAGGCAGAGCATTTGGGAATGTTATCCATGGCTACAGCTACAACAATAAGTATGTTGATGGGTGGGATTTAGGGAATTAGAAGAAAGGGCTACATAGCAGTTTGTGGGTTCAGAACTATTTTCCTCTTTGGCAAAGTTACTAGCAACAACCATCTATTGTGGTGATGTGGGGTTAGAGGATCCTCTGACCACTTTATCTGTTGTGATGTGTTTTTGCCTTCTCACAAATCATGGATGAAGTTGTATCCATTCACCGACAAATTCATTCACACCTCAAGAAGCCACGATTCAAACATGATGAAAAATGTCCTCCAAACTGAACCAATTAATTTTTCTTATTTGGGAACAAATCAATTTGGTTCCAATTGGTCAACTAAACCTAAGCAATCACTCCCAACCAGTTTGTTTTGTTTTGAAATAATGATCCAACTTCACCTTTTTCTAGTTGTGGCCCAATTAACAGCATTTTGGCTATGACAAGATTCTGACAGAAAAATCATGCAATTTGTATATGGCAAACACTCCGATTCCACACATCCACCTATGTTTTCATTTCAATCTAAAGAAGGGAATGCATGCGATCTTGATTGAATATTTGAGTTAGGTTGATTTGCTTTCATAATAGGAAACCGAAAGATGCAGAAAGCAAATTGTTTTTGTTAAAAGAGAACCAAACATAACCAAATGTAACAAGCTATGTTCGAAGTTTCTCGCCCATGATTTATGGCCAACTGTGTTGATTTCCATGGCTTAGAATAATCCATTAAAAATATTACAGTTTTTCTATTTTATTCCATTGCTTGTTTGATTTTAGTCTAATCTCTGTAAATAGCCTTTTCATTGAGAGTGTTATGATTCTTTTTCTATTTAGTGATCCAACTTTGATTTCATGTGGCACGTGTGTATGCAGGTAAGGGTCTTGTGCGATAAGGCAAAAGAGATTTTGATGGAAGAGAGCAATGTCCAGGTCTGCCTATTTTTTATGATTTATGTCAGCATGTTTAGTTTATATGTTTCTGCTTTTCAGTTTAGGAATTTTTCTTTGAATTAGTTTATTGAACCAACATTGTCTTTATGCCCCTTTTCCTTTCATTTTGTGACTGTTATCTGTTAGTTCTTATTAGGCACTCTTTATGATGGTTTTCTACTTTGTTGTATGAGTTTCTATGTAGGACTTTAACTCCCGATGATTTTGAATAAATGAAAAAAACTAAAAGGATTTTTCATTCACCTATAATTGCAGCCTGTGAAAAGTCCTGTTACAATTTGTGGTGATATTCATGGGCAATTCCATGATCTTGCAGAGCTTTTTCGCATTGGAGGGAAGGTATTTTTTTATGATAGTTGATTTTATATTCAATGTTTATCTATTAAATTTATGACGACTTGATTAAGTAGATTTTATTTATATGTTTCGGATAAATAGTACTTGGAAATCGGGAAATTCTTTGTGGCTTTCGTGCTGTACTGTGAAATTAGGTTTGGTTTGTTTCTTATGCCACAGTAAAACACTCTTCCCAATTAAATTTCCACAACAGTGTAGTCCTTCCAGTTGCCAGCAATACAATAGAAAATTTTCTTTTTGAGTTTCTCCTTGTCTAAAAATTACTACACGCACACTTAAATTTGTATATATGTACATAGGGAGTAATTATTGTACTTGGATTTGTGTTGGTAATAGTGATATACTGGAATGGAAAAGTCATGAACGCCCATGTTCAAAGTTATTTACTCTGGGAAGTTTTCTTTTCTTGGTATATTATTCAGAAAAGCATGACTGTGTTTTTAATATTTTTTGTCCGTGACACTAGGTGCAGTTTGATCTGATTCTTAATTTCTAATACAGTTGCCCAAAAGTTTTGTTTTTAATTGAGAAGCAAGCTAAATAATTTTTATTACTTAGCTTCTCACTATCTTATTTCAAATTTGAAAACAAGCTAAATAATGTGTTGTGTTTATTTTTTTCTTCTCTGAATCATTATTTTTAACCTCTCCCCTTTGCAGATTTGTATATATTTCTTGCTTCTAGTTGAAATATGAAATTTATTAATAACATACTGATTTGTAGTCACTATTTTTTGTTGGTAGTGTCCAGATACAAATTACTTGTTTATGGGAGATTATGTGGACCGTGGCTATTATTCTGTTGAAACTGTTACGGTAAATATGAGCTATTGTACTTTATTATTTTTCGAGAGTTCAATTCCATTATGAAATATTTTATTTTGTTGTTATTTACTTTTCGTAAGTCATGTAATTATTTGATTAGGATGTTTTAGTGAAATGTCATTGGTCTTTGGCTAAGTGACCAAACTTTATTTGTATTTGTTATTTGATATATGCTTAGAGGAGTAGATAATTATTTAGTTCATCAGCAGTTGTTTTTAATCTGGAAACTTTTTTTTTCTAGAGTGAAAATCCCACATTAACTAGAGATATGACTAACTTATATAATTGGGTGCAAATAGTACCTTACAAGCCAATTTTTGTGAGATTGAGTTAGATTTGAAGTCTACTTTCTAGATGGTATCAAAGTTTATCGTAACGAGGTTTGTTGGGCTTATTGTGTCATCTATTATTGGGTCATTATCAGACCAGTCATGAATATCTATTTTCATGTTTGGGATGTGTGACCAAAGTATAGTATAGAAGTGAGTGCAAACCTCACATTATAAGTCATGTGCAATTAAATTAGGCTTAAAATCCACTTCTTACGAACTATAATATTTTTTAATTGCTTATTAAAGATGGTGTTGAATTTGCTTCCATATGGTGCTTATTTTGTAACATTGTTGGTGCTAATTCCAAAATAATATTGCAGCTTTTGGTTGCCCTTAAAGTGCGTTATCGCCAACGTATCACCATTCTGAGGGGAAATCATGAAAGTCGCCAGGTTTGTTGTTTTAAAGTCACGTGACCTTTTGCGAGAGTAGTGAATTACAGATTAGATTAAAAACCCTATATTGGTCCTTGGAGGCATAGTCAGTAACAATTTAGTTCCTGACAGATTTTATCTGTCAATACACTACTGTAAGTTCATATTGCTGCGAATAAAATGCTTTCATGCCTCCATCTTGAGGAAAGTATTTAGTATCTCATGAACCAAAATAAGCTTTTCCTAAAAAACGATACCAGTACATTCAGAAAGTAGTTAGAGTTAGAACTTCTTTTAAGCAACTTACTATAGTACTGTGTACAGCATCGATTTAATTGTTTGTTCAGTTTTTTGTATGTTTTTAGCTTTGAACGGTAATGGCTGATCTTAGCTTTTTGTTGCAGATTACTCAGGTTTATGGGTTTTATGATGAGTGCCTGCGGAAGTGAGTACCTGATAATTCATTATTTATAGGGTGCTTTTATTTAAGATGACATTTGTGTGGGTTCATTTTTTTTTTCTTATTTTAGACGACTTTTTTAAATATTTTATTGCTTATTAGCACTGTAATCAACGTGTATTCCTTTCCTGTTATCTGTCATTGGATTTAGTTTTTACTTTTTTTGGGACGTGTCACTGAGGTGAGCTAAAAATGATTATGAAAATGGTATTCATCTTATTGTTTTTTCCCTTTGTAGAGCTGTTGTATAAAATCTCACTTTTTGGCATATTATTAGGGAGTTATTTTTTTATTCCCCAATTGATGATAGCAACAATTACAACAACAGCGTTTATCCAAGTAGGTGACATCGATTAAAAAAAACAGTATTATTTGCCTCTCCAATGGGTAACAGAGACTTGTACTTTGATAAACTTTCAGTATCACTCTTGTAATTAAGATTTTCACTGGCAGTTAACTTAGGGTTAATTCAGATTTTTAAGCTTTGAGATATGATATGTGGGTCACGTACATGCAACATGGAATTCCTGAAGTAAACAATTAAATTGCTAGGCCTTTTATCTGCATCTTCATTGGTTGATGTGATTTAATTAAGATTACAACCATGTTGCTAACCTAGGTCTTTTGCTGGTGTGTTTTTGTTCTCTTTTGGTATGATTAAATTCATATAGCATTTGTTTTTTTCTTCATTTTTAATCCTTTATATTTTTTTTTTTATTTCCTTTTATAACCTGCATATTTGAAGCTGCGTAATCCTGTATTGAATGTTTTTATTTGACTTACAGGTATGGTACTGCTAATGTTTGGAAGATCTTTACCGATTTGTTTGACTACTTTCCATTAACAGCATTGGTTAGTATACCTCCATTTCATAATTTTGGAAAGTACAGTGGGATATATTGTTAGATTGTTATTATTCCCAGGCCTATGGTAGTTTGTTTGTTTCAATGGTTGACGGCACCCTTAGCAGGCTGGCCATGTGTAAGATTGTGTCATATGGGATTGGTTGGGATCACCTTGCTGGATATTGTAATCTGCTGGAGCGGATGATCTCACTGTCCCTCAATTTTCCTCTCACCCACCAGGAACCACGTGTTAGCTGGTCAAAGAAAAAACTGAATGTCACTGACTGAGATTCTAGGTCTAGTTGTAACCCATTTCTTTTAAGCCTTATCTCATATGACACCAATTGAATCCAACTTTCTAACCTTTTGATCTCGTTTGAACTCAGTCTTCTAGTCCTGTATGTTCTTTTTCCGAAGTCACTTTGGTATTTGTGATCTAGCTGACTGAAGCATCATCCTGATCTATTTGTGCTCTGCTTTCTGTGTGGAAGCAAGGGCTGGCAGAAGAAGCTTTTGTCTTTTTTTTTGTTTCTGAAACCTAAGAAATGGGCTGTTGGGCCTTTTATTTAAAATAAAACCGCTCTTGGATCTTTGGCTGAATTTATGTTCCGTCTCCTTCAGCATCTTATATTTTTTATTATAACTATCAAAATATAAAAGTAGATTGAGATAGTAGTAATATATTGACAAAAATATGAATTTATATGAATCTATGGACTGAATTTTATGTTCCCTCTCCGTCAGCATCTTATATTTTTACCATTTCTATCAAATATTAAAGTAGCTTATATTGGTAATTTAATTACAAAAACATGAATTTATATGCATTATAGACATACTATGAAATTTTGTAGGATCTTACTATCCTTTTTACAATGTCACGATTTGTGATATTTTGCCCCCTTCCCTTCCTGTTCCTTAGTACGATTTTGATTTTAACAACCTTTCTAGTTGTGTGTGCTTTTTGTTCTTGGTACTCTGAATTCAGTATGCTTCTTTTTAAGCTGTGTTTCTTAATCTATTTCTTAAAAAATATGCTCCTGAAGCTAACTCTTATTACATTTTCGTAATCTTCATGATATGCTGCTCAATCAATTTCAGTTCACATATTTCAATGGATTCCAGTTTTTAAATAATTGAATGGTGCTGAAGTGATACGTTAACTTTCGTAGGTTGAATCTGAAATATTTTGTCTTCATGGTGGATTGTCTCCTTCTATTGAAACCCTCGACAACATACGTAATTTTGATCGCGTACAAGAAGTTCCTCATGAGGGACCCATGTGTGATCTTCTATGGTCCGATCCGGATGATCGTTGTGGTTGGGGCATCTCTCCTAGAGGTGCTGGATATACCTTTGGGCAGGTAATCCAGTTTTTCATCTAACAAGATTGTACTATTTTCATCTGTCACCATTACCTTTTTTTACTGCTTATGCAAATTGCTGTTGTGTAGGACATATCTGAGCAATTTAATCATACCAACAACTTGAAGCTGATTGCTAGAGCTCACCAGCTGGTTATGGAAGGATATAACTGGGGTCATGTAAATACTTCATATCATTTAGTTTGTTTTTATATTCATTCGTTGTGGTAAATGGATTAATAGTCCCTTGTTACAGGATCAAAAGGTGGTTACTATATTTAGTGCACCTAACTATTGTTATCGTTGTGGGAACATGGCATCAATTCTCGAGGTTGATGACTGCAAAGGACACACATTCATTCAGGTTGAGCTTTTCGTTTTTTTTTTATTAGGTGTTCCAATTATTGTTTAGCTGGCTTTGCATTAAGCAATATGTTGGATCTATACTTAGTTATCTTTGTAATCTCAGTTTGAACCGGCTCCAAGGAGGGGAGAGCCAGATGTAACCAGGAGAACGCCTGATTACTTCCTATGATACTACTTTGGTTGAGTTGCTTGCTGTTACCAGCACAGCAACTAATGCCCTGCAGTAATCTGCAAGCTCATCTACTCGTCCAAATCAGAGCCATGAAGCATATTGATACTTATATTTTCGAAGTTAGGCTTCGCTGGATGTGTTATTTAGTTGAATTATAACTGAATCTTTCCAAGAGGAAGCTGAGCAGTAGACGATGCTATTGTGGGCATGTGTATCATTCCAGCTTGCAATGTATCAATTTTAATTTTTTTTTTTCAATTTTCCTTATCTATTTATTTACAACTCACGGCCTTTCTTTTCTCTATTTAGGATTATTAATGGGGGTGGGTTTCTGTAGATGGACAATGCTTTAACATATCTTTTAATGAGTGTTTTGTGATTCTTTACCCGCCTTGTGAGAATTATATTATAATAGGTAGTCTTGTTTTTACACGAAATGAGTTTTAATTAAAAGAGTGAGTGGAACGCATCTATGATGAGTGTAAGTTGATTTTCATGATGATTGTGATACTAATACTCGTGTAACCGGAGTGGAAAATAAACAATTAGCTTCTCTAACTACCGTATGACTTAATAAAATTATTTATCTTAAAACATGATCTTCTATTAGTAATTCAAATGCCGTATTTCGTAGATAAATATATCCTCATTTTTATTGTTTATCTTCGGAAAGGATTTCTCACAACACAAGTGGCTAGTCAATTTTTTTAATTGTTGGAGAGATAGGTTGAGGTGGGTGGAAGCAAAAAGCTGCTGATCGAAGGTCATTTTCTTCGATAGGGTAATATTGTAGTACGAGATTACTTGCACTGCATGTCTCCATGTCAAACATCATGCCACATCCCTAACTGAATCCCAACATTCCATTTTTCTGTCCATCCACAATCCTCGTTGACACATATTCACCTTCTATTAATCCTCTGAAGTCACGGGTTACAAAGCATGGTCATTTTCTATTTTTTTTCTATGCCATTTGGTTTTTACCAATGTAAAACCATTTCACACCAAAAGTTTTGGTTCCTAATACCTCCCACTAACCCATCCAATCACTCTTAGGCCAACCATGTAGTTAGATTTATTTTGGGACATCGCCTACAAGACTGCTTTTTTCTGCACCTTCCACCTCCATAGTAAAGTGGAAAATACGATTTCACCCTTTATAATTTTATTTTAAACCCATTCTACCCTTCACCCCATTAAATTGAAATCCTGCACTTTCGAACCCACCTCCCACCTTCGTCCTACATCTCGTCCACCTCTTGCACATCCTGTATGTCGTGCATCTTTGGTAACCAAGCACACTGCACCTCCTGCCGTTTGGAGGTGTTATTCGTTTTCATTGAAAATTGGAGTTGCGGGTTATGGAAACCGCAAGTGAATTGAACTTTCGAATGACTTGTCACTTGTAGAAATCGCAAGTCTTTCAATTTGGAGGTGTACTTGCGCAACTTGCAAAAGTGTCTCAACCACCGCCGCTCCAACAACAACTACAAATTCCTCCACCGCTGTTGCGCGTAACCTTCCTTCCTTTCAAATCTTCAAGTGCGAGAACCCTACTTTTGTAACAGGAAGGATATTTTTGTCATTTCATTATTTCTAAATTCAAAATTTCAAAAATTATGGAGGTGCAGGAAGACGCTATGGAGGTGCAAGAAGAAGCAGTCCGCCTACAAGGTCTAAGTGAACCCGTGGGCAATGATAAATGGGCCTTTTAAGGCCCAAATAGATGGTTTATTATAGGTTTTTCTTCCTGCACCTCACATTACCAGCAAAAAGACTAAAATGCACTTAGTATATAATAAGAGCTATTTTATATTTTCATACAATCATGTATCTTTTTGTAGGGTAATTTTGTTGACTTTGATAATAAATATGTCATTCCAAGATTAATTTGGATTAGTTAATAACGTAAAATTACAACGACAATATGTCTAATAAACCCTAAATTATGAATATGGTATCTTGATATGTATCAATATATTTACATACGCTAGATATTATAATAATTAGAAAAATAATAGTACTGGTTTTGTTGTGCTTACAACAACTAGAAACAACTTCATGCTTACAAAAATAATAGTAATGGCTTTATTCTAACTTGGAATTCATGCTTTCATGCTATATTTATTAATTTTTAAAAATTTTCAAGTGTTCTAATGTTCCCATGTTGAACATGTTTCCTTAAACATTATCGGCATTTGAAACTGAAAATTAACTGGGTTTTTTAATTGAAGAAATGGGAGAGAAAAATTGTAATGAAAAGGAATGGGAGAACTTTTCCGAAAATCTCATTTCCCCTTTCATTCCTTTATGCGTTGTTTGGTAAGAGGGAAATAGGAAATAGAAAATAGGAGGAATCCATCTATCCTCTATATGAAATTGAGTCTTAACATTTATAATCAGCACTATACAATTAATATGGATCATTGTATTGATGATACAATCGGTTTAAAAATTAAACCACTTCACAAGAGACAAACGTACAATGTTACACATCAGTTGGTAACTTTGGACCAAGTGCTATAGGCTTAAATGCAGCCAACAACACAGAAACTTTACATACAAGAAATCCCATCATTCCAACTATGAGATCTTTTGGTGTTAGCATGATTTGAAGATCTCCAGAGCTATACCTTGATGCAATTACAGCCAAACCTAGAGCCAAAGCCACACTTGCTATTGGACCCTTAACTCCCCTCAACAATGCATCAGTTCTACCCTTGTCACTGCTGATTAGTTCTGAAGCTGGCAATTCATCCACGGATCTCTGCAACAGTAGCAGATACAAGAAGCCTCCAATCCCACCAATCAAGAAGTCAATTCCAGCATTTTCCCCGGCTGAGAAGGAAGCCACAGATGTACCAAAAAGTGTCAGCATAGCATCATAAAATAACAATGAGAACTTCAAATCTGCATATTCCCTCATGCTATCTTCCTTTGAGATCTTAGGATTTGAGAGCAAGGTATGGTCATTAAGTCCTTTGTTGAAGATGCTGGTAAGATCATTCCCTTCCAGCCCAGTAACAAGGGTAGGTCTTAATTCCAACATGGACAGATCAGTTCCCTCCCCAAGCAACACATCATCAATCTGAAAGTCATACTGGAAGCCACTGTACCTTTGTACCCCATCTTCCAACCCAGATGTTTGCTCTTCACAGCTAATAACCATTAAGGATACACTTCCTAGGCGCCACTGACCTGACCTTAGAGACAGAAGAAGGGTGTTGTAAGAAAGCCTTGGTTTAAACAGACAGGCCAATATGGTATGAACTCATAATTGTACCACCAATTATTTCTTCATGTTTCACAAAAGAGCATATATTGGTTGTATAATGCTTTTAAAACTCGAATTTGAGCTAAGATGTTAGAAGAAAATAGTAGTACACTGGCTTCCTAGCAAATACACAAGGGATGTTTTGCTCAGTACATAAAAACAGATTTGTGTGCATGAGAAGTGCTACCAAGCAAATCATTCTTTCACAATTTCCAACATCCTCTATCCTATCAGTTAAAATTTATTAAAATCTATAAAATCAGAAGTAAGACTCGTTAAATAATGAGACCGACAAAATTTTGTGAATTCAAACAAATTTCATCTAATATTTGAGAGTGTATTGAAACTAGTTTTGTTGCTAGTATTTATCTTGTTGACAAACAAGAGTGTTAATCAAGAGCACTTTAAAATTGTAGGTCAGGAATGATGTCTACAGAAGCTTTGAATCATTCCAAAACATATCAACAACAATAATATACCTGATTCAACACTAACCCAGAGAGCCTCGAGTCTTGCAATTTTCGGACCCTCAAAAATGAATTCATCTACAGAACCTCTTTGGAAATGAAGCACGTCAATATTAGTCATATCCCCTGATTCTGTAGAATGATCATTCATCAAACTCACAGGGATTCTTTGCAATATGGAATTTCCATTTTCATCTATCAAGCAAAGGAGAATTCCAGCATTCAAGTCACTGATACTTGAGCCATATAAGCTGCTTGTACATAAGTTGACCCTAAATAAAGATTTGGATCCATCCTCCTTCAGAGATGATGAAATGTTTTCTGCTGATGTATTTGTGTACACTTTCACTTCAGAGGCTGGCAAAAGATGTGAAGGCCTCGCATACCTCCGAAAATCTGTGACATATCACAGATTGATGAATAAAATAATCTCTTCTTTATAACATTATTGACCAAATGTCTACTCTAATAGTTTTTCATTGAAATGGTATACCAAGAAAAGGTATTCATTATTAAAAGATGTGTTAATAGATCATAACCCTTCCCTTACCCCGTTTGGTCACAAAATAGGAATAAATACCATTGTATGTTAAGAGAACAGAAATCACTCAGGTCTGCTTTTCAATTAAAGAAATATCTTGCAAGTTGCAAACATAATTGCAGCATTAAAATGTAAAGGATTTGACTAATACTTTACCTACTAAAGCAAATGATGTGACTACAGAATAATCGATTAAGATCATAGATTAGTTGAAAAATGTGACGACAAAAGCAAATCTATCTAAAGAGTAAACCGTATCAGTCTTGACAAGATTTATAAATGGATAAATCCTCAAAATGAGCTTTTTTGTAAGACAAAATTACATAAAAAAACTATGAGATCAGTGGTTATGCACTGAGATTTTATACTACTATCCAATCACAAATTATGGTTAATACTATTTTTAAAGTAGTTATTATAAAAGTCAATAAACTTACATATATAATGATTTGCAATTAAACAACAACATAAATCTATCAGTACTTTGTTTCTCCTCAGATATTATTTGACTCCCCTAACTTGAAAGCAAAAATAGTTAATAGTTATATAATCAAGAATTAATATATAGATTGGATTACGATAAAAGAAAAAATAGTTGATGCACGATAACTGTAATGATTCTTATAAAATCCCTTTAAAATTTCATTAATATACAAATATATAATAACAACAAGAGAATTACTCAAAACGTTAAGTCAATATTCTATAAGTAAAATCATTGCCTTCATCCACTGCAGTGAATCATCATGTGAGAGGACCATAAACTTGTAAAGATAGTGGTTGACAAGGCGCTATTAAGATTTGTTACAAGTTACAAGTTATGAACAGAGAGGTAGAGATGATATCATCCATTCCCGTATAAATCCCCAACCCCTCAAAATTGAAATTCAGTGGCATGAAGCCTAGAGATAAAAGTTCAGATTTTTAGTAAAATTCTCCAGAAACCGTTATGTGGGTACCTTGAAAATCAGTAGAAGACAGTTTGGCCCGAACAGAAAAACTTAAGCATCTGTTTTTGGTGAGAAGCGTTGTTGTTGAAGAAGGTGATAGTTGTATGATTGTTTTCCTTTGGAAATGATGAGAGTGAGATGTTGAAGCTGAAGCTATCATACTCCTCACAGCAATTCCCTCCATGCCTCTACCCTCCAATTCAGAAATGGCAGTGTAGAGACGCAACCATATACACATTTGAAGGCACCAAATAAGAGAAGATATTAGATATATATCAAAAAAGTGATAGAAGTATCAACAAGCGTTTGTAGTCCAACGGTTAGGATAATTGCCTTCCAAGCAATAGACCCGGGTTCGACTCCCGGCAAACGCAATTTCCATTTTCTTTTGGTTTTCAAATTTTCATTTTTTCATTCAATTGTCAAGATTAAACTTTTCACTTTATAGTTTATATGATAATTACTAACAAAATTATAATGAGTGTATGTCTTCAACATAATTTCTATAAAATGATAAAGAATGTAAAATATTTAACAAAGACTTTATTTGCATACTATTTATCTATATGGATAAAATCAGACTAATGTATTCTTTAGAAGAAGTTTTTTTTTTTATAATTTTTTAGAAGAAAAAATGAAAACAATCTTTAGAAGTTAAATTAATATATTTACGAGTAAAAGATTAGATTTTTGAAAAGTTAAAAGAAATAAATTTTATGTATTGAAAAGTTAAAAGAAGTTAAATGTACTTTTATTTCATGTAAAAATAAGTGAGTTTTAATTTTAATTTTTGTGATAATTTTTTCTTTGATTTTGCTCTATAAATTAATTTCAGTATATGAAATTATTTAAAAAAAATGTTTCAGAAAAAAATAAAAAATATTTCAATTTAGTTACATTTGTATTTATAATGTAAGACTCCCAAAATGGACCGTATTTACTCGCAGCACGACTAAAAAGGTCAGTTAGCAAGTTTACAATGTTCAACTTATCTTCTGTAATTTTGTAAAATAAGTTATAATAATGTAAAAAATTCTATTAATAATTTTTTTAATTGATTGATAGTATATATTATTTTCATAGAGTAGGGAAACTAAAACTATTTTTTTTATATATCCACCTGGATATTTAAAAAAAAAAAAAAACCACGACCATATCTGATATATGATAGGGCCCTTTAGGACATCACACAAGTCCAGACTTTTCGTTTTCGCAAGAGTTGTTGAGCGTTATTTTTCTAATAATTTACTCTTATAAGAACAAAAAACCTCTTATTTCTTTATAAAACAAAAATATTTACTATATTTTTATTTAAAACACGTTATGTCAAATTAATAAAATTTTATATTACTTTTTTTTCTCGACTTTGACTTAATAAAAAGTGAACTAGAATAATATTATTTTCCAAAGTATTTAGATTTATTAAACGAATCGAATAGGTTAAAGTGAAATGCTATTTATTTTTCGTTATGTTCCATTGATTAGGTCAACTTACTCTTGGTAAAGAAGGAAAAGTTAGATAGTGATTGTTTGTTTATGTTCATTAATAATGATTTGCAGGGAAATTTGTGTGGGTTACACTTGTATTCTCTCTCATGAACAGTGATTATTGGATTATTATTTTGTATCTTGAAGTGATTTGCATCATCATTTAAGATAAAAAGAGGAGTAAAAAATGTTTTATGTATGAATGTATGGGTAAAAGACAATATTTTAAGTCTTAATAGATTTTATTATATGTAATTGGAGTTCCAATTATTTTTTACTAATTGTGATTTAATTTATGTAAATTAATAAAAAAATAACAAGAATTCATATGGTTTTTATTGATAAATTAATCTTTGAATTTTAACTGATAATTTACGATTAATTTATTCTTTGTGACAAGTAATAATTGAGATATAATAACATCTACCATTTTTATTTTTAATGAAATCGAGTGACATTGCTTCTTCAATGTTTAGAAGATTTAATTTATCTAATTTGTAATCATTATTGAAATTATAGCAAATTGTCCTCATTAAAATTTTAGAATTTGAAATTTATTATTGAATTATACTTTAATATTGAAAATAAAATTAAGAATTTGTAATAGTAATTGTTATAAGCAAGAATGTATAAGTATAAAAATTGCATAAGAGGTTCTTAGAAATATGCAAGGTGAGCTACGAAGACATTGCATAAAGATTTTTTCCACAAAAATTTAGACAAAAGAAGAAGTATGTTCTTACCCAAAGTCAAAATTAATTCTTGGAAAATCGATTGTGGAGTTCAATATATAAAATAATATATATATACTTAAATACAAATATAAAATAATAAATATTATAAATATTATTATTATTATTATTATTGTTATATTCATGAATATAAAAATAATAATAAAATTTATACTTTTAAGAGTCTATTTCACGATTTGATGAGGATGATAAGATTTACAGATTCAGAATACTTTTACCCAAATCACATATGAATATGAAATGTTTTTGTTAAGAAGGAACGTAAAACGATATTCCTAGGAAGCCGAAATTCTTTGTCAGTTCGTTGCCAAGTTGTTGATGAATACCGAAAGAAGATTAATAATATGAAGAATACATTCGAATTAAAAGATAAATAAATTATAAAAATATGAATGACAAAAATTAATGAAAATATTAAGTGTCCTCATATGAATATATGAATATGTATTTATAAATTTTTATATCCTTAAATATAGGTTAAAAACATTATCAAAATTACAGTTTGATATAAATATTATTTGTCATCCGCTCTTGTCAAATATTTTATATATATCCATAATAGATGTCCGATTGTTAGAATATTTTATATATTATTTATAAATATTTAAAAACACGTGGTAAAAAGTAAACAATAAATGATATGTTTTTTATGATAGGATATGCTTTTAACTATTTGGCGTTGATGGGTTATTTATTGATAGAGTATTCAAATAAATTTAAATTGTAAACATTTGAAAAGAATAAGAAGAACAAAGGTGATTCAACGATTTTTCAATTGAGCATGAAAAGTTAATTTGAATTTGAAATCAACGTTGGGAGGTCGGTAGAACGTACACAATAAAATGTGCTGGTTCAATGAATAATTCCGCACGTGTTATTTAGTTGTTTAGGTAAATAATGAATTAATTTATGTTATAAAATAAAAGTCTCTACCGTTATGGTAATTGATCTGGAAAGAAAAAGATTTTTCTGCTTTGATTTTAATTGCCATTTTAAAAATAAAATATATTTTATTTCGTCAAATATAGTTCAACTACCAAATACACAAGATGAACTGGTATCAAATATTATTGGTTAAACTAGAAGTTTTGACTTTGAATAGATAAATATTCAAAAACACGTTCTATCGGTCATAATTATCTTATTTAATTTGATTAAATTAATTTTATTTTCATAAAAAATACGTGTAATATATAATAAATGCGAAGTCAACGAATTAAGGTACAACATATCTCACAGTAAGATTCTCATAAAATAAACAAAGTAAAAAATTGAATGAATTAACAAGAAAGAGATTTGATTAAATCAAACAGGTATTATTTTTAATATTTTTGAGACATTAAATGTGTCATATTTTTTATGGATGTTGCAGAGTAATTGTCTACAAATGCTTTGTAAATAATTCATTTAATTCTTAGGTCTCAAACAATAAACTAATAATTTAGCGAAATAAATATCGTAATTATTGTCAAATAATGGCTTGCGTAAAGAAAATAAATAAATAAAATTCAAAGAGACGGTGATGTGTCAGATAAGTGGCCACCCTCATTTTAAGACGTGGAAAAGATAACTTGGAGAAGAATGAATTCAATATTGTACCTTCCATAGTCGTGTTAAGTAGACGTATAAGATTCAGCAATCACTTCTTTAAAGTTCCTTGCAAGAGAAATATAAGTGCTTTTAGTTTAATGTGTTATAATTTTTTAAAAATAATTATAAAATCGTAACATTATTTAGCTTGATTAAAATATTATCGAATAAGTGTTTATAGTTACTCATTGATGAGTTGTGACAATGGCAATTTGGAACTTGGAATTTGGACAATTATGACATTACACGTGAACTTGAAAAGACTTGAGGACAATTAACGCTTACAGTAACAAGATAAGCTTCCTCTTTCTTTTCCTCCTCCATCCATTAACAACCTAGCTCCCCAATTGTTTGGATCTAAAGCAAACTACATGAGGAAAAAATAATTTTTTTAATTTTTTGCCAAAAGTGGAAATTCTGCTACAAAATTACGTTGTAACGTGGACGAAAATAGCTGAGTCAAGAATAAAAAAGTTTGACGAAATGGAAGCCTAGAATTGTGAGTTTCCTACGATTAGAGTACATTCAAAAAGTCACAAATATGATTTTGGTTTGTCGGCTACGTTTGGCGTTGGAGTGGAAGCATAAAAGGTGGTTGTGAGAATTACGCAAAGGAAAACTACATGGTGGAGAAAACAATGATGTCTGATTCCAACCCTCTGATTGGTATCTTAATCCACTAGAATCTTGTTCATTTTGGAATCACCATAAAGCCTTTGCTTCACACTTCCAATCCAATCAACCTTTCAACCCAACATGTTGGATTCCCTCCACTCTTCAACTTCTCAAAATCTTTTGGACCACACAGAAGGGAGAGAAACAGGGCAACATGGCGCTAACACCAAATCGCACAAGAAGCTAGCTCTTCTCCCTTTGGTTTTTCTCATCTATTTTGAGGTTGCTGGAGGCCCCTATGGTGAAGAGCCTGCGGTTGGGGCTGCAGGTCCCCTGGTGGCCATTCTTGGTTTTGTGGTTTTCCCCTTCATTTGGAGCATCCCTGAGGCCCTCCTCACTGCAGAATTGGCCACAACATTTCCTGGTAACGGTGGGTTTGTGATATGGGCTAATGAAGCCTTTGGTCCCTTTTGGGGTTCCCTCATGGGTTTTTGGAAGTTCTACAGTGGGGTAATCAACTTAGCCTCATACCCAGTTCTCTGCATAGATTATCTCAAACTAGTGATCCCTGCTTTGTCTTCTGGTTTACCTCGCTTTGTGTCCATATTCCTCTCCACTTGTGTGTTGTCTTTTCTCAACTATTCTGGCTTGGCTATAGTGGGTTATACTGCAGTTGCTCTGGGGGTTGTTTCCCTCTTGCCTTTTGTGTTGCTCTCTTTGTTTTCCTTGCCCAAGATTGATCCAAGCAGGTGGCTAAGTTGGGGTCAGGAGGGTGTGGAGAGGGACTGGACACTCTACTTCAACACCATCTTTTGGAACTTGAACTTTTGGGACAGTGCTAGTACTCTAGCTGGTGAAGTTGAGGAACCCCATAGAACATTCCCAAAGGCTTTGTTATCTGCAGGGTTACTTACTTGTTTGGGTTACATAATTCCCTTGTTGGCTGCCACTGGGGCTATGCCACTTGACCAAAAAAGTTGGGTTGGTGGGTATTTTGCAGATGTGGCTGGGATCATTGCTGGGAGGTGGTTGAAAATTTGGATGGAAATCGGTGCTGTTTTGTCAATAATTGGGCTGTTTGAAGCCCAACTCAGTAGTGCTGCATACCAGCTTCTGGGTATGGCTGATTTGGGATTCATACCAAGAATTTTTGGAGAAAGGTCAAGGTGGTTCAACACTCCTTGGATGGCTATTTTGGTCTCAACGGTTATAGCACTTTCTGTGAGTTTCTTGTCCTTCACAGAGATCATATCTACCGTGAATTTCTTGTACAGTTTGGGGATGCTTTTGGAGTTTGCTGCTTTCCTGAGATTGAGGAGGAAATTCCCAGCTTTGAAAAGACCATTTGAGGTTCCATTGGGGTTTTTTGGTTTGGTCCTAATGTGTTTGATACCATCTGTGCTTTTGGTGTATGTGATGCTTGTGGCTTCCAAAATTGTGTACATGGCTAGTGTCTTCTTGACCTCTCTTGGAATTGCTTTATATTATTTCATGAATGTGTGTAAGTCTAGGAAGTGGTTTGAATTCAGCCGCTTTGGAGATAAATTAGATGAAGATGATTATGTCTTGTAGAAGGTGAGTGTGTGGGAGTGCCCCTGTTTGATGGAAGAATCTTTGTTCATATTTCTGCTAGAGAAATTGGATTCTCTTTCAGTCATTATGCATTAAAGTATAATTGTAATGCAAATATATTGGTGACGTAGATTCCCTAAAGAATATATGTTGTACTTTTCTGAGTATGAATTGTTATTTTATTTCAAGTTGGCATTTCTAGATCCAATCTCATCAGCCCCTAAATTCAAAAGTCATAAAGATCTTATTTAAGAATTTGTGTCCCTTACACTTTTGGGTGCCCCAATTATTCTTCCTGATAGTTATGCGTCAGAGGGAAGATAAGAGCACGTAGTAAAGTGTGCTTATTTGTATTATTATGTTTTAAAAAATAATCCACCGCCGGTGAAAAACGGCAAAGCTTGAGTGAGAACTTGTGATGCTCCACTTCAATGGGTCAAAATATTTGATGTATCTGGATCAATGTAGTGAAAAATCAAATGATTTTGTTAAGTAAGTTTGATATTCAAATATTTTTATATCTCGATTTTTATAAAATTTAGTAGATAAACAAAAGATTTAAGTATTACACTTATATTAAAAACCAATGAACCAAATTTCCAATTTTACTCAACTTCCTACACGTGAAAAAAAAAAAAATTGTTGAACTACACCATTTATAAGGTCAACTATGTCTAAACCAAATTTTAGAATGAAGTCATCTCTCATTGTCAAAATTGTGACCATTATTATATCAAAACAGTTACCTCAACTATTTTTAAGATACAACAATAAAGTATTTAAAGATACATTATTTTAAAGATACAATAAAGTATTTAAAGCACATAAATAATATACAACTCAAGGTTTTCAAAATTCACCAGAAGGGCATGTACTAAAAATTCAATTAATCAGCCAAACATACATCATAAATAAAATATTATTAACATGTAAGTAGACAACCAAACTAACTTCTTTATCTTAATTTTTCTTGTGTTTTAAGGAACTACAACTTAAAAAGACTTGATGAGCAAGAACACCAAGTGAACTTCCTACATTACTTCAAGGATGAAACCCTAGACATAAATATCCACCATAAGTTCAAACTTACCCAAAATCATTTTTCTCCCAACAATCTCCACCATCATCTTATGCAAGTTTTCAAGGAGAAATAAGATAGAATGGAAGAAGGAGGAGGAACAAATATATAGTTCTTTTACAAAAGTCTTAACTAGTTTGGAGCTGCAAATCTCTCAAAGGAAAGGAAGAGAGAGTTCTAACTTTCTTTCTAAAGTTTTGGAAGGAGGAAAGAATGGAAAAAAAAAAACTGTGTTTTTTTAAGGAATTTGACTATTTGTACCTCTCACTTTCTAAATTCACCCTTCCTTCTATTTTTTCCCTCCTACTCTTGACCCAAATGTTCTAAAAGTCCAACTCTAACTTCTTTTTTCTATATGTTAACTATTTTTATTCTCAAACTAATCAAATGGTTGGAAACCATTTATTATTGTCACACAACAGATACCCTACGTTATCATGAAAAAAAATAAATTCAAGATGAAACATAATATAAAATTAATTATCATTTTTAAATTAATAGACACTAAAACACCAAGAACACAAATTCATACAAATAAATCATACTTTATCGGGAAAAAATGTTATTAATTATTCACGATAAACATCGCAGTGGACAATTTTCTACAAGGGGTCAAAATATTTTGGCCCTGTCTGTTTGGGGTTAATGGCTGATTTTTATTCTATTTAAAAAAAGGTCAAATTAAAAAATCAAATTCATTTAGTTTTTAAATTTACGTAATATAAATAAAGTTACTTCCAAATTTTAAAATTTGTGGTGTGATAGATAGATTTTAATATGATTGAAATTAGCTGTTTCTTTTATAACACATACATAAACAATAGTTATATGTTTATTTATAACATTATCTTTATATTGTAAAATCATTTTGAAAAGATATTTTACTGAAAAATAAAATTGAAATCCACATGAATCCTAAAAAAAATGTTTATAGTGTCTAACATATACCTACCTTTTCATCCCACGTGATATCCATATACAATGAATGGTGATGGTGCATTAGTAGATCGCATGTTAAAATAATTCACCTTGTATACAATACTACCTATATAGAAGGAGAACTGTGACTATACTTTTACTAATTTATTGTATAGTTTGTATTTAATTAAACTTTTATCTTTTGAAAAATTATTTTATTTATCCTTTAAAAATTGATTCAATTTTGCTCCTTTCAATCATTTAGAACTCACCTGTGTTTATAATCAAACGTAATAATCATGGTTGTAGACTGTTACAGAAGAAGAAAACTATGTGTTCTTTAAGGAATTTCACTATTTGCACCTCTACTTTCTAAATTCACCCTTCCTTCTATTTTTTTTTTTTCTTTTCATGCTACTCTTAGCCCAAATGTTATAGAAGTCCAATTCTAACTTCTTTCTTTTTATATGTTAACTATTTTTATTCTCAAACTAATCAAATGGTACGAAATCATTTACTATTGTCTCACAATAAGTTATTGTTTTAACTATGAAGGTTTTTTATCGTTTTTGGTTAGTTTAAATAATTATGTTTCTTTTTTATACTTAAGTATCTTATATTTATATATATATATTTTTTTTTATGTATTTCTATATTGAATTTAAATTAAATCTAGTTATTATTAATGATTCAGTATTAATTTTTAATAATTTAATAAAAATATCTATAATTAAATATGATTATAGAAAATAAAAGTTTTGTGCTTTATAATTTTTTAAGAGTAATTGAATCTTTCTTGATGGATGGATATTTATATAATTTTTAGACATAAATAGATTATCTTTTACATCTAATAAATTTGAGATGAAAATTAATATAAATTTAATTATCGCTTTTAAATTACTAGACACTAAAACACCAAGAACACAAATCCATACAAATAAAATCAGACTTTATCAAGAAAAAATGTTATTAATTATTCACCATAAACATCGCAGTGGACAATTTTCATGATATCATTGATAGCTTCGCGGAAATTTTATACAGATTATATTAAGACAGTGAAGGCACAAATAATGTTTCACTCAACACTTAAAAAAATTAAAGACGTAAAACCATCTTATAAATTCATTAAACCTCGTAATTATAACAACACAAAACATTTTTCCTTGAGATGGTGACAAATACTAAAGAAGTGTATTAAGGTTTTTCTTAAACTGTGCTTTTAATTTGAAGAGATGGATTGAGTGACGGGAATTGGATAAGTGATGGACACTTTCGGTGTAAAGTAACCATCTTTCGTCTTCACCAAATAATTGCTAGACAGAAACAAAGAAGGGCTTCTCAGAATCTTTTAAGGTGAATCGAACAAAGAAAAAGAAAGATAAAACGAAATAAATGATTCTTTGAATATTTTCTGAAATTTCTGGTGTGTACTATTTCTGCGTATAGATTGCCGGACTTGTTATTCATTTTGTTTATTATTTTGTTAAACTGTAAACGCACATATTAATGAATAAAAAACTTCTATATATTTTTAAATAATTAAGATATGTAATAATATTATTTTATTAGTCACAGATTTCATATTTTTTTAACTTAATCTTAAAAAAATATATAATATAATTATTGAGAAGTAACTTTAAATTTAATTAATCTTTAATTGAGGACTATCTTCACTTATATAATATCAATTAACCTTATTTTTAATCGTTATGAAATATTTAACACACTTCCCTAATTGATATATGTCTGATGTTTTTGAGTTTGTTTTAACGTTTGAATACTATATTTTATTTATTATTACAAGATCTCCACTCACTCTTTGTTTTATTTGAGATTTTCTTTTTAATTATATAAGTTATCTTTAAGTAAAGAAAATTAACTTAAGTTAATAACTGGTTGTGGTTAAGATATTTAAAAATGAAATTGTTGTGGAACAAGTGAGGTTGTTTCTTTTTTGTGCATTCTAACTGAATCATTTGATTCATGTGAATGTATTGTGAAATTGTTAAAATAGTTGTGTGGATTAGTTTGATATTTTATAAGCTTATTGTCTTGTATAGATGTCATTGCTTTTGTATAGTAAAACTTTGTCTTTTGATTAACTTTAATGCATTTAAAGTTTGTATACATGAAAAATAAAGAAAGTTGGTACAAAGAAGGTCAAAATAGTGTGCTTTTGCATTTAAATTAAATTGGAATAAATTGATAGGGAATTTTCTTTTGTAATTTTGAGGTTTTCTATATGTATGTAATTAATTTAATATTGTTACATAAATTTATTGCTAAAGTATCTAATTGATTTGTTTAAGCAATAGTGTATACCATTCAATTGATCTAATAATAGTTTGAATAAAAGAGAAGTTTTATCAATTTTCTTTCTTAAAGACTTTAGTTGCTCAAGTGATAAACAATCACAAACAATTTTTTCTGTAAGAATTTAAGTGTTCATACACTCTTTTGGATATTCAAATAAAGATGAGACTAAATTAATTCATTTTCTTTTTAAAATATATCATTCAAGCAATGAAACATATTATTCAAGTCACAGATCTAAATTGGAGTGAGATAAAGTAATGTTGATTATTTAAAAAAAAATGTCGTTCAAGTGAAAATAATTAACTCAAATGATAGATATTCTTTAATTTTAAACTCATAGATTGTGTTTAAATATATACTTTGTTATATTAAAAAAATTATATAAAATATTATATATAAATGAAATTGAATGAAGATATATGTTGAGTGGATTGATAGAGAGAAAAGACAGTTCAAATAGAATGATAATCTAATTTAGTTTGAAAATTGTGCTATTGAAATTTATTATGGAAAGGATATCAAAATTTTATTGTTTAAATAATTTTGATTAAAAATGAAAACATCACGTGAGAAATATGAAATACGCTTCAAAAAGCCGTGCTAACTTATTTTAACTTTAAGCGTGTGTTTTTTGCTAGTGCAAAACTGCATATATTGAAAGAAAAGTTGAAATTTTTTCACTATTCAATTTTAAATTTTTGAAAAATTGATATAAGTAAAATATCCCTTCCCTTCGATTTGTTATGAATCTCAGTACTTGTTTTTGGTTATTCCTCTTACCTCAACACGGTTTTCCAATTTGCTTCTCCAAAAATAATGATTAGGATAGCGTGTTCGGTTTGCTAACAAAATCTTCAAACATTCATGATGCCCTCTTGAAATGTTTTGTTTAGATAAAATTATTTAAATTTATTGAAAATTTCTTTTACTTAGAATATTATTACTATTAAATGTAAAAATTGTAATTAAGGAATATAGTAATATTGATTAATCAAAAATTATATAGGTAATGATTAAAATCAAACATTACACATTTCAACTAACAAAAATTTAATTGAAATTACTAAAATATAATCTTACCAATATTATTTCAGAAAAACCTAATATCGATATAGAAATAGTCTTCACTTACATATAAATAATTTCAATAATATCAACTACAAAATAATTATTATTAATGTCGACTGAAAAGTTTTTAGTTATATTAATGTAAAACTAGCTCATTGATGTTAATAAAAAAATTTATATAATACCACTAGAAAAATAATTATATCAATGTTAGTATTGGGAGTCATAAAGTCGAGAAATAATCATAATCTACATGTTTTAGTTGATGTTGGTTAAAAGAAATATCAAGTAAGATGACTTGAAAATAATATTTATTGTCATTAACTAGAAAACATTTTAATTGATATCAGTGGAGTAATATTGTTGATGTTAAAAAAAATCCCAATTAATGTTAATCGAGAAATAACACTAGTTTATATTAATAACAAAATAAAATTAATTTTGATAGTTAAAAAATAGTTATGATTAACTTTAATCGGAAAGTTACGAAAGCTGAACTAAATATTAAATTTTATATATTTTATTATGAAACATATTCATTTTATATAAAAATAAATTACTATATAAAAATTCGTTGTTAAAACACAAATATAAGATTTTAATTTCCATACATTATTATTTTAGAGATAAACACTAATAACTTATTGTAAATATGCCTTCTAAATAGTTATTATTAAATTCAACTATTAAGTAATGACAATCTATAATGTTGTATACCGTCATCCTACTTCAATTAAATACTTATTTAAAATCATATTTATGGTAATGTTTAATTACTTAATTGTGTAAAAGTATATTTTACACTATCAATACAATAAAATTAAAGTCCTAGAAATTTTAACTGAAAAAGAAAGAAAAATACTACCCGATTGAATGATACCAATATCTTTAATATTTTTTTTTTCTTATTTTTGTTGGGTGATTTATCAACTGAAACATTCATATATTGATGGTTAGATTAGATGTAATTTTTTTGTTGTTGATATAATATAACAAAAATACATTTAGTAACGTACATACGCATTATTACAACTCTATACAAACATTGTGATACATCCTAACACACAATTTTATCTATGTAAGAAAATATTATAAACAGTTTACTTTTTTTTCATAGTCATATTATATTCGTAACAGTTCTGATTTTTTTTAGTCCTATTCTACAGTTCAGACATTATTTTAAACTGGTTATACATAATTTTTTTTACTCATAAGATTAAAGTATGAAGGTTTAACTTCCTTTTATGCTAAGTCCTCTATCCTTGTATTATATGGAAGGAGACAATACTGTTTTAGTGATTGTAACGGTTGTGGAGGATGTTGTGCTCATATCATGATGTTGAGTCAAAAGGATAAGGTTGATATGAAGTTTAATGGGATTTGTCTAACCAACTAACCAGTAAAAGCTTCTACTGCACCAACTGTCATTTCCTTTAGTTTAGACAAAAGAATCAACTACTTTAGCAGAACCAGCTTTAAAAAATGAAAATGATAAGGTAGGTCCAAATATGAAGTAATTAATGATATCTATGAGATACTAACTACTTTATTATAAATGCTATAAGTGATATTAGGAATAAGGCTTTAAATTTAACTGATGAAATTTATATTTAATAGTATAATTTGGTTTTTATATATATTAAGACTATAAAATTTTGTCATAAAATTTTATATCCTAAATTCATGATACATGAGTAAAGATAATTACGAGAGAATATATTGAAAATTGTACACTAAATAAAGATAAAACCAATCAATTTATGATATATAAGAATGAACAATTCTCAACTTATAAATAGATTTTATAAAAATAAATCAAGTTTAAATTCATTTCATAATAAATCTTACATAAAAATTATTATCTCAATAAATACAAATCACTGCCTGCCTGAACAACTCAAAAAAGATAATAACAAATAATAACTTATTAAATATAATAAAGATATCTTTCACTACCTATTATTGATTAATCTAAAATTTTAAAAATAAAATAAGAAAATTTTAATTTAAAAAATCATGAAATGAACTTTAGATAATTAATTTTTTAATTTATAATTTTTTTAACTTAACTAATTAAATATTTATACTTTATCCCACTTAAATTATTAATATTATTAGAATAAATTAGTTAGTGCTTAACAAAATAATTTCCAACTTTCCTGTATATACTAACGTTCTGTTTGATTCCTAGGATCGATTTGCTAAGACGGATAGAATGAAAAAGAAATGTATTGAAAATTAAAAAATGAAAAACGAAGTAAAAAATTCACTATAAACTTTCTGTGTCAATCGAGGATTTGAGAATAAATGAATATTCATACGTTTTTAATATTATTAATATGTTAATATTTATATTTATACCATAACCAAATAAATATAATTAATTATATAATATAATATAATAATAATAAGAATTTTAATAAGATTACAAAATAATAATAAAGTAAGAATAAAAAATAAAAATTATAATAATAAAAATAAATTTATAAAACAATAATTGAATTATATAGTATACCATAATAATAATAATTACCAAAATAATAGTAAATTTAATAAATTAAAAAATATTAATAAAAAATATTAATAAATATAAAAAACAAAAATATTGATAATAAATTTATAAAATAATAATAAAATAAGATAATTATAAAAAAATATCAATGAGATTAATATTAAAAATAAATATAATAATAAAATCATCAATAATAATTATAATAATAAAAATAATAATAATAAAATTATAATTATAACAATGATGAAAATAAATTTATAAAATAATATTATTATTATTAACAATAATAATTTAATTTTTATTTTAAAATAATTATTAATTTTATAATTTAAAAAAATATTAATCGCACTCAACAAATTAATTATATTTAATTTTAAATTAATTTTAACTACAAGTTTATCTACTAAAAAAATTATTTTATCAATCATACACATTAAATCACTTACAAATTTTTATAAACTTTTCATTCAAAACTCATTATTTTTTTCCTTAATCTAAACAAACAAATTTTTACATACACTTTCATTTCAACTCAACGCAGATCCGTTCCTTCAAATCAACTCTTTGATCCAAACAAAGTCTAAAGGTGCATTTGGTTCAAGGTGCAGATGTGTTAGGAAAGTTGAGCAGAGTATAAATGCGACGATTGTACATATTTTCATGAATACAAAATTAATTTAAAACAAAAATCGAGAAAAAATTGTAATATTAAACTTTCTCTGCAATAGAGTGAAAATTTGTAAAGAAGGGGTGACTTTTATTATATTTTATATATAATTAATTTAATATAATCACATTAGTAATATTTATATTGTTCTAACCTCAAGTCCGTTGAAATGACATTCTTATGAACGATCACCACATCCAATGTATTGTCTGTTTTGGAATTCAAAGCTTTGTCATAGTTCTGTTATCAAAAAGCATCTCAAGAGATTAAGGAAAAAAGTCTATATAAACTGACATTGGTCTCGACTCCTAAACGATACGAGACTATTGGATGTACCAGAACACATATATTCTCTTGTTGTGTGTCTTACTAACTTAAGTCTCGAAAAATCTTTTGCAAGTGACCTTCATCTCACGTAGCCGATCACGCAATTGCCCATAAAGGATCACCCTCATTCTTATCGAAAGGTTACATGACTTGAGTAAGAACATATATTTAAATTATAATAAAATAAATATAATTAATTATATAATACAATATATTTATAACAATTAATAATATATTATTAATTATTATTAAATAATAATAAATTTAACAAAATTATAAGATACTAATAATATCAATGTTAAATATTAAAAAAATAATAAAATCATAACTAGAATTATAATAATAAAATTATAATAATAATCAAAATAAATTAAAAAATAATAATATTATTGTTAACAATAATAATTTAATTTTTATTTTAAAATAATTGATACTTTTATAATTAAAAATAAGAATTTATTAATCATACTCAACAAATTAATTATTATTTAATTTAAATTAATTTAAATTATAATTTTATTTATTAAAAAATTATTTTATTTATTACACATTATATCACTTATAAACTTTCAAAAATTTTACCATCTTTTTCTTAATCCAAACAACTAAACTTTTTACACAAATTAACTAAAATTCAATTTTCAATCTAAACAAAGTCTAAAAAATATCCTATCTTTACATAAATTCCTTATTTTAAGTCTACTAAATAAAATCATTTAAATAAAAAGAACTCTTGAAACAACGCAAAACTCTATCATATCTTTTTGCAATGAAAGCAACAAATACCATATAATTCTTAAGATAATATTTTAATTAAAATATAAGATATCATTTTTATTTCTATGCGAATATAAAATTATCACCCCTTCACATTGAAAAAGAAATTACAAATGGTTGGGTACATAAATAATTTTATTTATGACCGATACCGACGATGGCAGCAACGTGAAGAGAGTGGGTCCAGAGTAAATATGCGACGTAATTACATTTTTCAGTTTTAAGAATATATTTATTTTTATATTTTCAATTTTAATGAGTAATAATTATTTATTTTATTTTACATTATATTGATTAAAATTTAAATTTATAATTATATTTTAAAACTTTAAGAAGGTGAATATTATTTTATAAAAATATAAGGAACTTTAATATATATATATATATATATATATATATATATATATAA